>ERZ827150.3749-NODE-3749-length-14252-cov-22.828274_pt1 | contig 14252 bp, 12 predicted proteins | sample MGYA00519779_ERZ827150 | MGnify/ENA primary metagenome ERZ827150 (study PRJEB31778, sample SAMEA3449267) | human gut metagenome | biome: human gut; feature: human-associated habitat; material: faeces | place: United Kingdom | collected 2010/2012 ...
ATCTTTGCAGGCGAATTCCAACACGCCCGGCGACCGCCGGGATTTTCGAAAAAATCACTTTGAAATAGAAATATATGCAGGATTTGAAAGCGCTCGAAGGGAAAAGCCTCGTCGAACTGCGTGAAATAGCAAAAGCTATCGGCATCGGGGACACCACATTGAAAAAGCGCGAACTGATCGAGAAAATCGCCGGGTTCTCCGCTTCCGAAGGCGCCCCCGCAGAAAATAAAGAGAAAAGAGGACGAGGCCGGAAAAAGGAGGTTCCCGCAACGGAAATGCAGCAGACGGCAGCCATAGCCGAACCTGCCGCCGCAAAGGCGGAAACCGCTCCCGAAACCGTTCCCCAGGCCCCGCGAGGCCGTCGGCCGCGCATCACCAATACGAAGACCGAAAACACCGCACCAGCACAGCGTCCGCCCGTCACGGTCGCCGGCCCCCCTGCCGAGCCGGAGCTCCCGATGGAAAGCGCCCCGGCACCTGCACCAGCGGCAGCGGCAGAAACCGTACAGGCACCCCGCGAGGAGAAGGCCGAGCCCAAGCGCCGCGGCCGCAAGCCCAAGGCACAAGCACAAGCACAAGCACAAGCACAAGCACAGGAAGAGGCAGCAGAACCCGCCGCCGCAACACCCCCGGCTGCCCAAGCTGCCCAGGCTACCCAGGCAGCAGCCGATGCGCAATCCTTCGACGGCGAGGTGATCACCAAGGACGATTTCGCCGGGGAGATCGAGGGCGAAGGCGTGCTGGAGATCATGCCCGACGGATACGGGTTCCTGCGTTCGGCCGACTACAACTACCTGAACTCGCCCGACGACATTTACGTTTCGCCGTCGCAGATCAAACTCTTCGGACTGAAGCCCGGCGACACGGTGAACGGCGCGATCCGCCCCCCGAAGGAGGGTGAGAAATACTTCCCGCTGGTGCGCGTGAACGAAATCAACGGTCTGGCCCCGGAGTACATCCGCGACCGCGTGCAGTTCGAATTTATGACGCCGCTGTTCCCCAGCGAGAAATTCTGCCTCACGGGCAACGGCCACAACAACATGTCCACGCGCATCGTGGACCTCTTTTCCCCCATCGGCAAGGGCCAGCGCGCACTGATCGTGGCCCAGCCCAAGACGGGTAAGACGGTGCTCATGCAGTCGATCATCAACGCCATCGCCGACAACCATCCCGAGGTGTACATCATCGTACTGCTGATCGACGAACGCCCCGAGGAGGTGACCGAAATGGCCCGCAACTCGAAGGCCGAGGTCGTGGCCTCGACTTTCGACGAGCAGGCTTCGCGCCACGTGAAAGTGGCCGAAATGGTGCTCGACAAGGCCAAACGCATGGTCGAGAGCGGCCACGACGTGGTGATCTTCCTCGACTCGATCACCCGTCTGGCCCGCGCCTACAACTCCGTGCAACCCGCCTCGGGCAAGGTGCTTTCGGGAGGTGTCGACGCCAACGCCCTGCACAAGCCCAAGCGTTTCTTCGGCGCAGCCCGCAACACGGAGGAGAAAGGTTCGCTGACGATCATCGCCACGGCGCTGATCGACACCGGTTCGAAGATGGACGAAGTGATCTTCGAGGAGTTCAAGGGTACGGGCAACATGGAGTTGCAGCTGGACCGCAAGCTGGCCAACAAGCGCGTATACCCGGCCGTAGACGTGATCGCCTCGGGAACCCGCCGCGAAGACCTGCTGCTGCCGCGCGACGTGATGAACCGCACGTGGGTGCTGCGCAAGTACCTCTCGGACATGACGCCCGTCGAAGCCATGGAGTTCCTCCAGAAACAGATGGGACTCACCGACACCAACGAGGAGTTCCTCGCCACGATGAACCACTAACCGCACGGAGCGCAAACACCGGGTACAGATGAAAAGGCTGATTCTGACGAGTTTATGTCTTCTTTTCGCCCGCGGGGCGTTCGCATGGGGACAGAAGGGGCACGACGTGACGGCGTATATCGCCGAATGCCGTCTGACGCCCGAAGCGGCAGAGAAGGTCCGCAAGGCGCTCGACGGCTACTCGCCCGTCTACATCGCCAACTGGCTCGACTTCGCCAGCTACTGGCCCGAATACGCCTATTCGAAAACCTGGCACTACCTCAATATCGACGAAGGCGAGACGCTGGAGAGCATGTCCCGGAATCCCGGGGGCGACGTGCTGACGGCGGTGACCCGACTCACGGAGAAACTCAAGTCGGGACGCCTCACACCCGAGGAGGAGACGCTCTCGCTCAAGATGCTGATTCACCTGGTCGGGGACATGCACTGCCCGATGCACCTCGGACGGTTGAGCGACCTGGGCGGCAACAAGCGGCCCGTGCGTTTCTTCGGACGCGACACGAACCTGCATTCGGTCTGGGATACGAACATTCCCGAGGCGGTCCACAAATGGAGTTACAGCGAGTGGCAGCAGCAGATCGACCGGCTGACGGACGAAGAGGCTGCGCAGATCGCCGCCGGAGAGCCGGCCGACTGGGTGAAGGAGACGCACGAAATCTGCAAGGAGATTTACGGCTTCACCCCCGAAGGGACCGATATTTCGTACGACTACCTCTTCAAGTACACGCCCGTCGTCGAACGGCAGTTCCTGCGCGGCGGACACCGCCTGGCCCGCCTGCTGAACGAGATATACCGATAAACGCATCCGCGCAAGACAAAGCCGCCCGCCGTCGAAAGACCGGCGGGCGGTTCGTTTCCGGAGCGCCGAATCAGTAATTCAGGTAGAAATATCCGTAATCCGGCTACTTCGGAAATCCCGTTTTCGAACTATCTTTGCATCGTGAACGGAAGGTTCCGGATTCCGGAACCCGGCGAAACGGAAAATCGAGGACGATCATGGAATACAGAATTTTGGGCAGAACGGGCCTGCGCGTGAGCGCCGTCGCACTCGGCTGCGAGGGCTTCATCCACAAAACGCCGGAAGAGGTGTGCGCCGATTTCGACTTCGCCATCGGACACGGCGTCAACTTCGTCGACATCTACTCGCCGAACCCCGAACTGCGGACGAACATCGGCGCGGCGCTCGAAGGCCGCCGCGGGGACTTCGTCATTCAGGGACACCTCTGCACGACCTGGGAGAACGGGCAGTACCTGCGCACCCGCGACCCGGAGAAAACCCTCGCGTCGTTCGACCTTCAGCTGCAACAGCTGCGGACGGACTGTCTCGACATCGGCATGATCCACTACGTCGACGCCGAGGCGGATTTTCACCGCGTCTTCGGCGGGGAGATCATCCGAATCGCGCAAAGGCTCCGGGAGGAGGGGCGAATCCGCCATATCGGCATCAGCAGCCACAATCCCGCGGTGGCCCGGATGGCCGTCGAAACGGGACTGGTGGACGTGCTGATGTTCTCGGTAAACCCCTGCTACGACCTGCAACCGGCCGGCGACGACGTCGAGGCCCTGTGGGCCGAGGAGAGTTACGCCGGCGCGCTGCGCAACATCGACCCCGACCGCGAACGGCTCTACGAACTGTGCGAAAGGACGGGCGTGGGCATCGACGCCATGAAGGTCTACGGCGGCGGCGACCTGCTGAATGCGGAGAATTCCCCGTTCGGGAAGGCCATGACGCCGGTGCAGTGTATCGAATACGCCCTGACGCGGCCGGGCGTGGCTTCCGTGATGGTCGGATGCAGAACGCAGGACGAAATCCGGGCCGCACTCGACTGGTGCGGCGCATCGCCCGCCGAAAGGGACTATGCCTCCGCAATGGCCGGCATGGAGCGGTTTACCTGGGAAGGGCATTGCATGTACTGCGGCCATTGCGCCCCCTGTTCGGCGGGAATAGACATCGCGACGGTCCATAAATTCCACAACCTCGCCGTGGCGCAGGGCGAAATCCCGGAAACCGTGCGCGAACATTACGCCGCGCTCACGCACCACGCATCGGAGTGCATCGGGTGCGGCGCATGCGAAACGCGCTGCCCGTTCGGCGTGGAGATCGTAGCGTCGATGCGCCGCGCGGCGGAACGATTCGGCTATTGACCGCAAATTCGGAAAAAAATGGGAACAGACAACGCAAACAAGGACCGGCAGGCCATAGACCTGCTCTTCGCCGAGAGATGCTCGTGCGTCGTGCGCAACGGCGACACGATCCGGATATTCCGCGAACGGGGCGTCCGGGACCTCTGGAGGCTGCTGCACGAGGAGCCGGAACTGCTCGACGGCGCGTTCGTGGCCGACAAGGTGGTCGGAAAGGGCGCCGCGGCGCTGATGGCCGCGGGCCGTGTGAGGGAACTCTTCGCCGACGTGGTGAGCCACGCGGCGCTGGAACTGCTGAACGGAGCCGGGATTCCGGTAAGTTACACGGTCGCCGTGCCCCACATCATCAACCGCGCCGGAGACGGCATCTGTCCCGTGGAGCGGCTCTGCGCCGGAGCGCGGACCGCCGCGGAGTGCCTGCCGCTGATCGAAGGGTTTCTGACGGCCGGCAAGGGCGCGCCCTAATTCCGGCGAAGGGCGGAAAGAACCGTCCACAGCCTTCGTCCGCAAGCCTGCGGCGGGGGAGACCGAAAAACAAATCAAATACGGAACAATGAACAAGATTCTTTCGATTTTACTGGCCTGCACGGCTGCCGGCGCCGCATACGGCGCGCAGGAGACCGCACAGGAGACCGGGCAGGCGGCGAAGAACGTCGCGATCGACTCGGTGGTGGTGACGGGGACGCGCTACGCCTCGGACATCCGCCACCTGCCGATGTCGGTGGCGGTCGTGGACCGCGACGAAATCGTCCGCCGGCAGGAGGCATCGGTGCTTCCGCTGCTCACGGAACAGGTTCCGGGGCTGTTCGTCACGGGACGCGGCGTGATGGGTTACGGCGTCTCGGACGGCGCGGCCGGAGGCATCAGCCTGCGCGGCATCGGCGGAGGGTCGGCGGCCCAGATACTCGTGCTGATCGACGGGCATCCGCAGTACATGGGACTGTTCGGCCATCCGATCGCCGACGCCTACCAGTCGATGCTCGCCGAGCGGGTCGAGATGGCGCGCGGACCGGCGTCGGTGCTCTACGGCTCGAACGCCATGGGCGGGGTGATCAACATCGTCACCCGCCGGCAGCGCGAGGAAGGCGTGAGAACCGACCTGAACGTGGGCTACGGCTCGTGGAACACCTTGCAGACGAAGCAGCCAACCGCATCCGCAAAGGCCGCTTCACGAGCATCGTGACCGGCTCGTACAACCGCACGGACGGCCACCGCGCCGACATGGGTTTCGAGCAGTACGGCGGATATGCCAAGGTCGGCTACGAGATCAGCCGCCGCTGGAACGCTTACGCCGATGTGAACCTGACACACTTCAACGCCTCGAATCCGGGCGAAATCACCGCGCCCGTCTTCGACAACGACTCCCGCATCACGCGCGGCATGGCATCCGTCTCACTGGAAAACTCGTACGACCGGACTTCGGGCGCGTTGAAGTTCTTCTACAACTGGGGCCGTCACCGGATCAATGACGGCTACGGCGCAGGCGAGGAGCCGCGCGACTACCGTTTCAACTCGAAGGACCGGATGCTGGGCGTCTCGTGGTATCAGAGCGCCGGAATGTGGCGCGGCAGCCGCCTGACGGCGGGCATCGACTGGCAGCGCTTCGGGGGCCGGGCGTGGAACCGGTTCACGGCAGACGGCCGCGAGGAGCCGATCGTGGACCAGACGGAGGACGAAATCGCCGGATACGCCGATTTCCGGCAGTCGCTGGGACGCCTCACCGTCGACGCCGGGGTGCGTATCGACCACCACACCCGCACCGGCACGGAGTGGGTTCCGCAGGCGGGCATCTCGCTGCGGGCCGCACGCGACGGAGCGCTGAAGGCGATGGTGAGCAAGGGCTTCCGCAACCCGGTGCTCCGCGAACTCTACATGTTCGGGGTGAAGAATCCCGACCTGAAGCCCGAACGGCTGTGGAACTACGAACTTTCGTGGACCCAGCGGCTGGCCGGAGGAAGCGTGTCGTACGGCGTCAACCTCTTTTATATCAAGGGCGAGGACATCATCCGGCGCGGCAGGGCAGACGGCCGCAACATCCTGCTCAACCAGGCCCGGATCGAAAACTGGGGCGCAGAGGCCGACGCCGCATGGCGCATCGGCGGGGGATGGAGCGTCAATGCCAATTACAGCTGGCTCCGGATGGAGTATCCCGTGCCGGCGTCCCCCGAACACAAACTCTACGCCGGAGGCGATTTCGGGAAGGGCCGCTGGTCGGTGTCGACGGGCGTGCAGTACATCGCAGGGCTTTACACGGCGGCGGCTCCCGATCCGGAAGTCCGGGAAGCGGGATTCGTGCTCTGGAACCTGCGCGCGTCGCTGCGCGTAAACCGTTTGCTGACGATCTTCGTCCGAGGCGAAAACCTGCTGGCCGAACGTTATGAGATCAATGCCGGATACCCGATGCCCCGGGCGACGGTCTTCGGCGGACTGAAGTTAAACCTTTAATTGAAATAACCATGAAAACATCCTTTGTAACACTCTATTCGACCGGCTACCTGGAGACGCGTACATACCTCGCGGCAGCCCTGCTCGCGGCGGGCAACATTGTCCTGCCGCAGTTGTGCCACCTCGTGCAGCTGGGAGGTCCCACGATGCTGCCGATCTACTTCTTCACGCTCGTCGGCGCCTACAAATACGGCTGGCGCACGGGACTGCTGACAGCCCTCGCTTCGCCGCTCGTGAACGCCGCGCTGTTCGGGATGCCCGCCGTCACGGCGCTGCCGGCGATCCTCGTGAAATCGGCGCTGCTGGCCGGAGCGGCAGGGTATGCGGCCCGGCGTTTCAACCGCGTGTCGGTGGCGCTGCTCGCCGCCGTCGTGCTGTTCTACCAGATCGTCGGATCGGCCGGGGAATGGGCCTTGACGGGCAGCTTCACGGCCGCCGTGCAGGATTTCCGGATCGGGATTCCCGGCATGTTATTGCAGGTGTTCGGCGGATACCTCTTTATAAAGTACGTAATACGCAAATAGCCATGATGAAAAAAATCTGTATGATCTCCTTTGTTTTGCATTTCGCGGCCGCAGGCTCCGGCTGTGCGTCGGGCAACGACAAAAAGGCGGCGGAGGCGGCTCCCGCCAAAGTCTACATGACCCGCGACATCTCGCCCGCGGGAATGAAAGCCGTCTACGAGGCCCTGGGCCGGAAGGCCGAAGGGAAGAAGGTCGCCGTGAAACTCTCGACCGGAGAGCCGGGAGGCAACAATTTCCTGCAACCGGCCCTGATCGGCGATCTGGTGAAGTCGGTGAAGGGCACGATCGTCGAGTGCAACACGGCCTACGGCGGCGGACGCGCCAAGACCGAAGACCACCTGAAAGCCGCCGCCGACCACGGATTCACGGCCATCGCTCCGGTGGACATCATGGACGCCGAGGGCGAAGTGCGCCTGCCCGTCGAGGGCGGCAGGCACCTCAAATACGACATCGTAGGCTCTCACTTCCCGGAGTACGATTTCGTGGTGGTTCTTTCGCATTTCAAGGGGCACGCGATGGGCGGATTCGGCGGCGCGATCAAGAACATCTCCATCGGCATCGCCTCGTCGGCCGGAAAAGCGTGGATTCACTCGGCCGGAAAGACCGAGGACACCGAGAAACTGTGGAGCAGCCTGCCCGCGCAGGACGATTTTCTGGAGTCGATGGCCGAAGCGGCCAAAGCGATCGCCGCCCATTGCGGCGAACGGATTCTCTACATCAGCGTTATGAACAACCTCTCGGTGGACTGCGACTGCGACGCGCATCCCGAACCGCCCCGCATGGGCGACATCGGCATCCTCGCCTCGCTGGACCCCGTGGCGCTGGACCAGGCGTGCGTCGACCTGGTGTACGCCTCGCCCGACGAGGGCAAGGTCCATCTGATCGAACGCATGGAGTCGCGCCACGGCATCCACACGCTCGAACACGCCGAAGCCATCGGCATCGGCAGCCGGCAGTACGAGTTGGTCGATCTGGACAAATAGCGGAAGCGGCACGTCCCGTGGAAGACATCCCCGTTCCTTGGGGTTGTCTTTTTTTTGCCCGCGGCGGAACGGAGCCATCCGCCCGGGGCGTGCCGGCGCGCGCGTTTGTTCACAAAATGTTCATTAAAAGTCCCGAAGCATGTTTCCTTTCCGGAGAACTATCCCTATATTTGCTTTCGTGCAAGGTTCTCCGCCGACGGCTGTCGGCACGAGATCAAAAGGGAACTCCTGTGAAAATCAGGGACTATTCCCGTAGCTGTAAGCCCCGTTGCGTTCCGCACACTCTTTAGCCACTGTCCCCCGGGACGGGAAGGCGTGCGGAAGGGGCGAGTCAGAAGACCTGCCTTGCCGGGAAGGATAGCCGCCTTCGGGATTTAGGGCGATACCCGGACCTTTTTATACCGAACATGTTTTTCGAGGGAATTCCGCCCTTTTCTGCGGCCGCAGCAGAAGAGAACGGGGTTTCGCACCGCACAGGCACACAACAAATATGGGATAAATATGGGCATTTCGGAAATTTACATCGTCAAACGCGACGGCAAACGGGCGCCGTTCTCGGTCGAAAAGATCAAACGCGCGATCAGCAAGGCGTTCCTCTCGGTGGGCGGCTACGCCACGGACGACGACCTCACGTCGGTGTTGAGCCGCGTCCGCGTCTCGGACGGCATGTCGGTCGAGGAGATTCAGAACCAGGTGGAGGTGGCCCTGATGGCCGAGCGTTATTTCGCCGTGGCCAAGAGCTACATGCTCTACCGCCAGAAGCACTCCGAGGACCGCGAAGACCGCGAGAAACTCGAATTCCTGATCAACTACTGCGACGCGAAGAACCCCGCGACGGGGTCGAAATACGACGCCAACGCCAACGTCGAGAACAAGAACATCGCCACGCTGATCGGCGAACTCCCGAAGCGGAACTTCATCCGCCTGAACCGCCGTCTGCTGACCGACCGCATCAAGGAGATGTACGGCAAGGAGCTGTCGGACAAATACCTGCGTCTGCTCAACGGCCACTTCATCTACAAGAACGACGAAACGTCGATGGCCAACTACTGCGCCTCGATCACGATGTACCCGTGGCTGCTGGGCGGCACGCTGTCGGTGGGCGGCAACTCGACGCGCCCGACCAACCTCAAGTCGTTCTGCGGCGGGTTCGTCAACATGGTCTTCATCGTCTCGTCGATGCTCTCGGGAGCCTGCGCGACGCCCGAATTCCTGATGTACATGAATTATTTCATCGAACAGGAGTACGGCGAGGATTACTACACGCGCGCCGACGAAGTGGTCGACCTCTCGAAGAAACGGCGCACGATCGACAAGATGATCACCGACTGCTTCGAGCAGATCGTCTACTCGATCAACCAGCCCACCGGGGCGCGGAATTTCCAGGCCGTGTTCTGGAACGTCGCCTACTACGACCGCTACTATTTCGAGTCGCTTTTCGGGGAATTCGTCTTCCCGGACGGCTCGAAACCCCATTGGGAGTCGCTGTCGTGGTTGCAGAAACGGTTTATGACGTGGTTCAACCGCGAACGCACGAAAACCGTGCTGACCTTCCCCGTCGAGACGATGGCGCTGCTGACCCGCGACGGCGACGTGATGGACCGCGAGTGGGGCGACTTCACGGCCGAAATGTACGCCGCGGGGCACTCGTTCTTCACCTACATCAGCGACAACGCCGACTCGCTGTCGTCGTGCTGCCGCCTGCGGAACGAAATCCGGGACAACGGGTTCAGCTACACGCTGGGCGCCGGAGGCGTCTCGACGGGTTCGAAGAGCGTGCTGACGATCAACCTGAACCGCTGCATCCAGTACGCCGTGAAGAACGGCATGCACTACCTCGCCCATCTGGAGGAGATCGTGGACCTGGTGCATAAGGTGCAGATAGCCTACAACGAGAACCTCAAGGAACTGAAGGCCAAGGGCATGCTGCCGCTCTTCGACGCGGGGTACATCAACCTCGCACGGCAGTATCTCACCGTCGGCGTCAACGGACTGGTCGAGGCTGCGGAATTCCTGGGCATCCGCATCGACGACAACGACGACTACGCCGCTTTCGTGCAGGGGGTATTGGGGCTGATCGAGCGTTACAACCGGAAATACCGCTCGAAGGAGGTGATGTTCAACTGTGAGATGATCCCGGCGGAAAACGTCGGCGTGAAGCACGCCAAGTGGGACCGCGAGGACGGATATGCCGTGCCGCGCGACTGCTACAACTCCTATTTCTACGTCGTGGAGGACGAGTCGCTGAACGTCATCGACAAGTTCCGCCTCCACGGACGCCGCTACATCGAGCATCTCACGGGCGGCTCGGCCCTGCACATGAACCTCGAGGAGCACCTCTCGAAGGAGCAGTACCGCCACCTGCTGCGCGTGGCGGCCGCCGAAGGATGCAACTACTTCACGTTCAACATCCCCAACACGGTGTGCAACAAGTGCGGGCACATCGACAAACGCTACCTGAAGGAGTGCCCCGCATGCCACTCGGACGACGTGGACTACCTGACGCGCGTGATCGGCTACATGAAGCGCGTTTCGAACTTCTCGGCGGCTCGCCAGCAGGAGGCCGCGCGGCGCTATTACGCCAAGGCGGAGTAGGATGGTGCGGTATCACAATTTCGACGTGGTGTTCGCCGAGATTCCCGGCGAAACGACCCTGGCGCTCAACATCACGGGCTGTCCCAACCGCTGCCCGGGATGCCACAGCCCGCACTTGCAGGCGGACGAAGGGCGCGTGCTCGACGAGGCGGAACTGCTGGGGCTGCTGGCCCGTTACGGACGTTCGGTGACCTGCGTCGCATTCATGGGCGGCGACGCCGGGCCGCACAAGATCGCCCGGCTGGCAGGGACCGTACGGAAAACCTGCCCGGAGCTGCGCACGGCATGGTATTCGGGCCGGGAGGAGCTGCCGGAGGGTTTCGAGGCCGCGGCATTCGACTACGTCAAACTGGGCGGATGGGTCGAGGCGCTGGGTCCGCTGACGGCGCCGACGACCAACCAGCGGCTCTACCGGATCGAACCGGACGGGACGATGGAGGACATCACGAAGCTGTTCCGGCGCAAGCCGTGACGCGACGCCGTTTTGCCGGTGGGAGCCGGAAATTCAGAGATTAGTTCAGCGTTGTCTGCCATGCAACGACTTACGGCCGGCTCCCACGGCAAATGGTGCGAAAACCGCCCGGAACGGCGGTTTTTTTCATAACTTTGCCGCATGGATCATTCGTTTCGATACACCGCCCGGGATTTCACGGCGGAACTGCCCGCCGCAGCATACGTCGCCCGCTTCCGCGACGCCGAACGGGTGGGCGGCTATTGCCGGGAGTGCGGCAACTACGGCCGCAGCTGGGGATGCCCGCCGTTCGGGTTCGATATGGAGGAGTACGTCACGCGTTACGGCACGGCGCTGCTCGTCGCGACCAGAATCACGCCCGAGGAGCCGGGACTCCCGGTCTCCGAAGCGGGACGCCTGATCCTGCCCGAACGACAACGGCTCGAACGTCGGCTGCTGGAGATGGAACGGCAATACGGCGGACGCTCGTTCGCCTACGTCGGAACGTGCATCCACTGTCCCGAGGGGAGTTGCACGCGCCCCGAAGGCAGGCCCTGCCGCCATCCGGAACTGGTGCGGCCGTCGCTCGAAGCCTGCGGGTTCGACGTGGCACGCACGGCCTCCGAACTGTTCGGAATCGAGATGAAGTGGGGCAGCGGAGGCCGCATGCCCGAGTACCTGACGCTCGTATGCGGATTTTTCCACGACGCGGAATCGGTCGTATGGAACGGATAAGGGCGGTTTTCAACCGGAACGCGGCGGCAAGAATTCGGCGCACGCGCCGCTGCGGGCCGTCCGGTCGGGCGCATACGAAATAATCGCGCGCTGACGACCGTCGGCACCGGCAAGGAGCCTGACGCGCGGTCAGACGTTGAGCTGGTTGCCCTCGGCAAACAGGGAGTCGAGGATCAGGCGCAGTTCGGAGAGAAGCTCCTCCTCGTCCAACCCGCCGTTCAGGGAGAAGAATTTTCCCGGAGGCGTGCAGTACTGCACCGTCGAGGCGGCCTCGCAGGACTCGATGCCGCAGATGATGACCGCATCGACATCGTCCTCGTGGCGCAGCATGGCGTTGTAGAACGCCAGCAGGTAGCGCGGAGTGCTTATCGGCGGAACGAGCACCATCGTTCCCGAGGCGTCGAACTTGTCGGGCGAGTTGATCACCTTCAGGCCGTACTGGCCTGCGATCCGGCCGGCGGTCTTCGCCGGAACTCCATACAGCACGATATTCATAAGCGTTCGTCTTTGGAAAAAGGTGCGGCCGGCTTGCTGATCGCGTCCGACCCCTTATGGCAGCAACGTGTCCGTTTCCTTGCCGCTCCTTTTCCGGTTTAACCGAATATCAGTATCAAAAGCTGTGCCGCCAGCACCCGCAGAAACATCGACAGCGGGTAGACCGTCGCGTAACCGACCGACGGAGCGTCGGACGAGGTCTGTTCGGCCGAATAGGCCAGCGCAGGCGGGTTGGTCGAGGCCCCCGAAAGAACGCCGATCAGCGTATAATAGTTGAGTTTGTAATAGAAGCGTCCGAAAATGCCCGCCAGCAGGAGCGGCACGACGGTGATCACGGCTCCGTAGGCGATCCAGACATATCCGCCCGCCGCGAGCGTCGGCACGAACTCCTCGCCCGCGCCCAGTCCCACGCCAGCCAGGAAGAGCGAAATGCCCACCTCGCGCAGCATCAGGTTGGCCGACATCGTCGTATAGGTGACCAGTTTGTAGTGCGGCCCGTAGCGGCCGATCAGGATGGCCACGATCAGCGGACCTCCGGCAAGACCCAGTTTCACGGGCTGCGGGATGCCCGGAATCCAGAACGAAATGCTGCCCAGCAGAACGCCCAGCGCGATGCCGGTGAAAATGGGGATCAGGTTGGGGTGGTTGAGCCGCTTGAGCGAGTTGCCGAAAAGCCGCTCGGCATGGGCCACCGACAGTTCGGGCCCCACGACCGTCACCCGGTCGCCGATCTGCAATTGCAGGTTTCCGGAGGCCACCAGGTCGATGCCCGAACGGTTGATGCGCGTGATCGTGACGCCGCACGTGGAACGGACCCGCAGTTCGGAGAGGGTCTTGCCGTTCAGCTCGGGCTTGGTGATCAGGATGCGCCGCGAAATCATCGCCTTGTCATGGACCATCGGCTCGGCGTCGACCTCCCGCCCGAGCAGGGCCACCAGCGCCTCGACATCCCGGGGCGCGGCGATCAGCAGGATGCGGTCGCCGCAATGAAGCGCCGTCGAAGCGTCAGCCAGTTCGGGGCTTCCGCCGCCGCGGCTGATGCGCGAAATGACGAAATCCCGCAGCGCAAGGTCCCGGATCTCGGCGACGGTCTTGCCGTTGACGGCGGCATTGACGATCTCGACGGAAAGACGCCGGGTCGTCAGGTCTTTCTGCGCGTCCGAATCCTGCCCGGCGGCGGCCTCTTCGCGTTTCACGTCGATGCGCAGCAGGTAGCGAAGCCCGATCAGCGTGAGGATGGCTCCCACGACGCCCAGCGGGTAGGCCACGGCGTAACCCGTGGCGATGTCCGGGGCATCGGCTCCGGCGTGCATGTCGCTGAAAGCCTGCTGTGCGGCGCCCAGTCCGGGCGTGTTGGTCACGGCGCCCGACATCACGCCGACCATCGTCGTCATGGACAAGCCCGTGATGTAATAGAGCGCCACCGTCGTGGCGACACCCAGCGCCACCACCAGCACCGCCAGTTTGTTGAGCGTGACGCCGCCCTTGCGGAACGAGGAGAAAAATCCGGGCCCGACCTGCAAGCCGATCGAATAGACGAAAAGAATCAGTCCGAACTCCTTGAGAAAGTGCATCAGGTGTTCGTCGACGTTCATGCCGAAATAGCTGAAGCCGATGCCGACGAACAGAATGCCCGTCACGCCCAGCGACACGCCGGCGACCTTGAGTTTGCCCAGCATGACACCCAACGCCACGACCAGCGCCAGAATCAGCACCGAGTGGGCCACACCTCCGCCCCAAAGCGACTCGGAGCCAAATAACAATCGTTCGATTAATTCCATATCCAATCCTCATCCGGTCGGCTTCCGTCCGGGAAAAATCCCGCCTGCCGAAAGGCGCAGCACCCGGCGGCAAAGTCCGACATAAAACAATAAGCATTACATAACCCGATGTCAAATACCCATCCCCCGGGGCTTCCAGACGTCGAATCGGCCTGGCAGGTCTTCTGACTTGCTCCTGTTCCGAAGCCTTCCCGGTCCTTGCGGACCAGTGGCGAGATGTTCGGAGCCTTCACGGAGTTTCACAGCAGCGGGACTGTCCGGGATTTGCACCC
>ERZ827150.3750-NODE-3750-length-14249-cov-8.860857_pt1 | contig 14249 bp, 10 predicted proteins | sample MGYA00519779_ERZ827150 | MGnify/ENA primary metagenome ERZ827150 (study PRJEB31778, sample SAMEA3449267) | human gut metagenome | biome: human gut; feature: human-associated habitat; material: faeces | place: United Kingdom | collected 2010/2012 ...
CCAGACCTGCAATGTTCAGCAGCTGGACCAGGAACAGCTTCCACTGGGGCATCACGACATAGTCAACACCGTCGTTGATGCGCACAGCAGGCGTTTCGCGGTCGTCCGGGCCAAAGGTGTTGTCCACGATCTTACCGTAGACAAAGTAGCCCACGATCAGGATCGCAAGACAGAGTAAGAAACTGATCATACCAGAAACCTCCTTTTCGGTTTTGCTGTTCTGTCTGGAAAATCATCCCATCTTTTCCATGCAGGACAGCCAACTTTCTGTGCTCATGTTAACATATTTTTCATAAAAGCGATACTCCGGTTCCGGCATACCGGCATATCCAAATTGATATACCAGTAAAGTTTTTTTAGTTGCAGCTCCGTTTCTTTTTTGCGCTTACCTGCACACAAAAACAGCCGGAACGACACATCGTTCCGGCTGTGGGGTCAAATTTCTTTGCCGATCCCGGCGGTTTTTGCGGTCCTGGTTTTTACCAGTTCTTAACCGGTCTGCCCCTTACTTTACGGTCAGGGCCGCCTGACGGCGCAGCAGCTCGATGAACTTTTCTTCCTCCGGCCGCAGCCCGCCCTTGTCCGGGTACACCAGCACATCCCGCATACGCTGGTTCTGGGCCGGGCATTTTTTCAGCACCAGATGGTACTGTTCCAGTGCCCGCTGCGGCATGGGCGACGCCCACATGTAGGCCGTGGGCAGGCTCTGCAGAATGGAAAACTGGCTGCACCGCTCGTACACATGCACCCGGCGGTTCTCGTTCACCTGCCAGCGCAGGCTGCTGCCCTCCTCGCCCGGCAGCTGGAAGTCATCGTGCAGCACCTCGGTGTAGCGGTTCAGCTCGGCCAGGTCATGCACCTCGTGCCGGGCCAGCGGGCTGTCGCGGTTCACCAGCAGGCGGTACTCGAACTCCATGATCTGCTCCCGGTGCAGCCCGCGCCGGGCACAGTAGCGGCTGTAGTAATCCTCGTCCTCCTCGGCGTAGCGCAGCAGGGCCAGATGGTAGCCCCGGCGCAGCACAAAGTCCAGCCCCTCCATGGAACCGGCCTCCCGGATGTGCACCCGCAGCTGCTCGCTGCCCGCCGCCTGCTGCAGAAAATCCACCGCCGCATAGGACGCATAGGTGGCATGGGGCAGGGCCACCCGCAGTTCTGCGCACTCGCCCTGCCGACGGCGGGCGTCAGCGTCCAGCCGATCCACCTCCTGCAGCACCCGCTGGGCCTGCTCGATGAAGTGCCGTCCCTGTTCGGTGGGGATCATGCCGGTGGACGAGCGCTCAAACATGCGGATGCCGTATTCCTCTTCCAGGTTCTTCAGCGCCTTGCTCACGTTGGGCTGGGCGGCGTACATCTGCTTTGCCGCCGCGCTCACCGAGCCCCACTTCATGATGGCCACCAGATAACGAAGTTCCGTAATATTCATGCTGTTCCCCCGTTTTGTGTGATACTGTTCATTGTATCAATTCCCCTACCGTACTGTCAAGCCGCCGGGGCGGCAAAGACCCGGCAAAGGAACCTCTTGCACGGCGGCAGCCGGTTGCGCTATAATACGATTATACTTACCATAAATGCAAAGGAGCGCTGTGCCATGCCGGAATACCGTGTGCTGCGCATTGAAGAGCAGATGTACGGCTGTGAGGAACTGCCCGCCGGGCAGCCCGTGCTGTGCGATGTGGTGCTGGAGGGCACCGACGGTGCCTGCTGCACCCTGCCCTGCCCGGACAAAGAACTCACCCGGCTGGGCATCGACGAGGGCAGCCGGGTGCACCTGCTGCCGGACGGCACCCTGCAGAAGATCTCGGAGGAACCGTTATGAATCAGATCAGAACTTCGGCCCTCATCGGTCTGGGGGCCCTTGGTATCCTGTTCGGGCGCAAAATGCCCGGCGTGCAGGTGATCGCCGACAAAGCCCGCATTGCCCGCTACGCCGCCCAGCCGGTGGTGTGCAACGGTGAGGAATGCCGGTTTTCTTACGTCACCCCGGCCCAGGGCAAGCCGGTGGACCTGCTGCTGGTGGCGGTGAAGGCCACCGTGCTGGACCAGGCCATTGCCGACATGAAGAACTTTGTGGGCCCGGACACCGTCATCCTCAGCGTGCTCAACGGCATCACCAGCGAGGAACACATCGAAACCGCCTACCCTGGCCGCACCCTGTGGAGCGTGGCCATCGGTATGGATGCCACCCGCAGCGGCCGCACACTGGTGTTCAACCAGGCAGGCAAGATCCAGTTCGGCGAGCGGGACGGTGCTATGACCGGCCGTGTGCAGGCCGTGGCCGACTATCTGGACGCCTGCGGCATCGCCAACGAACCCTGCAGCGACATCCTGTACAAGCAGTGGAACAAGTTGATGGTGAACGACGGTCTGAATCAGGCAGCCGCCGCCTTTGACCTGACCTACGGCGGGCTGTGCCGGTCGGCTGAGGCACAGGCCAAGATGCACGAGGCCATGCAGGAGGTCATCCGGCTGGCCAATCTGGAGGGCGTGCCTCTGCCCCGCGACAACGACGAGCAGTTTTTGCGCACTGCCATGCCCACCTTCAACCCGGACGGCATGCCCAGCATGCGGCAGGACGTGCTGGCAAAGCGTCCCACCGAGGTGGAGGAATTTGCCGGTGTGGTGCGCGCCCGGGCCAAAAAGTACGGCATGCCCACCCCCGCCAACGACTTTTTCTATGCCCGCATCCAGGAGATCGAGGCGGGCTACTGCAAGTAAGGAGCTGCCATGCACAAGCTGTATTTTACCCGCCACGGCGAGACCGTGTGGAACGTGGAAAACAAGATCTGCGGCATGACCGACAGTCCCCTCACCGAGCGGGGCCGGGCGCAGGCCCGGGCCCTGGGCCAGAAGGTAAAGGCCGGCGGCTATGCCATCGACGAGATCCTGTATTCTCCCCTGTCCCGCGCCGCCGACACGGCAAAAGCCATCGCCGATGCCACCGGCATCCCCGCCCGGTGTGAGCCGCGCCTGCGGGAGCAGTGCTTTGGCAAGTACGAGGGCACACCCCGCAACGGCGAGAAGTTCCGCATTTCCAAGACCTGCTTTGCCGACCGCTACGACGGCGGCGAGAGCATGCTGCAGCTGGCCCAGCGCATCTACAACCTGCTGGACGAACTGCGGGACCAAACGGACAAGACCTACCTGTTGGTGGCCCACAACGGCATCGCCCGGGTGGTGGAATCCTACTTCCACGACATGACCAACGAAGAATACGCCCTGGCCGGCATCCGCAACTGCGAGCTGGTGGAGTATCATTTTGAGTAAGTAAGAAATAAGAGCAGGATCGGACAGCCCGCGGGCTGTCCGATCCTGCTCTTATCATAATGAATTTCTTTAGCCCTTATACAGCCCGAACAGCTTCAGCAGTTTCTGCCAGAAAGTCAGCGCCACGGGGGCGGCCTCCGGCTCTGCCGCCGGGGCCGGGGCCTCGATGGCCACCGTCTGCAGGGCGAACTGCACGGCGGAAACATCGGTGTTCTCGGCAGAGGTAAAGCTCTCCACCTCGCTGCTGCCGTTCAGACCGGCCAGCAGGCTGTCCATCTGGTCGCCCATGTCGATCCCGGAAACATTGCTGCGCAGCTCTCCGGTGCCGGCCGTCAGCTGGGCGGCACCGTCGGTCAGCTGCTGCACTCCGGCTTTCAGCTGGGCCACACCGTCGGTGTAGGCGTTCAGGCCGCTGTCCAGCTGGCCGTACCGGCTGGCCAGCTGGTTCACGCCGTCGGTCAGCACCGAAAGGTTGCCCAGCATCCCGGTCAGGGCATTGGCCAGCTGACGCACCCCGGCATCGAACTGCCCGTACTGGCTGTTCAGGGTGCTGCTGCCCGCGTGCAGCTGGGCCACACCGTCGTGCACCGTGTTCAGGTAGGTCTCCATCGCGTCGATGTTGGCGCTGGAGCCCTTCAGCAGCAGGATGACGTCCTTGAGCTGGGGCATCACCCTGGCCAGCTGTTCCAGCTGCTCCATAGCTTTCGCGTTGCCGTCCTTCAGCTGGTCCAGGTCCAGTCCGTTTTCCTTCAGGATGGCCTTGTAAGCGTCGTAACTCACCTGCTCATCCAGCTGGGCGGCACCGGCGTCCAGCCGGGCAATGCCGTTCTGGATCTGGGTGGAGGCGTCCAGCAGGGTGGTGAGCTGGTCGGTGGAGGCCGACACGCCGTTCAGGGCGGTCTGCATCTGGGTCAGGGCCGCCTTGACCTTGGCGGACCCGCCGGTCAGCTCGCCGGACTTGCCGTTCAGGGTGTCAAGACCCGCCTGCACCTGGGCAATGCCGTCTGCCAGCGCGTTGGCACCGTCGTCCAGCTGTACCGAACCGCTCTGCAGCCGGTCCAGCATGCCGGTCAGGTCGTCCCCGTTCAGGCCGAGGTTCAGCCGGAGCTTCACGCCGTTCAGCGAGATGGCGTTCATGGCAAAGTCGGTCACGTCGGCGGTCACGGTCACGTCGCTGTCCGAACCTGGCAGCAGGATGTAGGAGAGCTGCTTGTTGCTGCCCACATTGGCCATGGTGGCCCCATCAGCCACGATGTTCTGTGCCCGGTCGGTGTCCAGCGTCATGGTCACCTGCAGGGCATACTGGTCAAAGAAATCTCCGGTGCAATCCGGGTTGCGGCTCACCTGCAGGCGGATGGTCAGCGCGCCGCTTTTGCCGCCCAGCTCTTCCGGGGCGATCTCGGCCCCGTCCAGCGTGTAGGTCAGCTTCACGAGCCACGGCAGCGCGGTGGCGGTGTCCATGGTGCCCTCATAGTAGAGCTTGCCGTCCTCGGCAACTGTAGCGGTGACGGTGTCGCCGCTGTGCTTCAGCGGGTCGGTGGTGGTCATGTTGTGCACGGCGGTGTAGCTGCCGTGGTCGGTGACGGTGTCCCCCGCCTGCACGGCAAAGCTGTTCACAGCGTACACGCCGGTCACGGTGCCGGACGCATCCAGATTGGCATAGATGACCTCTTCCTTGGCGGAGGCCGCAAAGGCCGGCAGCGCCGCCCCGGCCAGCAGGCAGCCTGCCAGCACCAGCGCCGATGCCCGGCGCACAATCTTCTGTTTCATCTCGTCAAGCCTCCTTCGGCTGTTTTTTCGGTTTGATGATGAGCGGGTCGGCCAGATACAGATAGCCCGGCAGAGCCAGCAGCACGATGGCCAGCGACACCAGACCGCCCACACCTAGGAAGTTGCCCAGCTGGCCCAGCAGCTGGTTGGTGGAGATGGCCCCCATCAGGAAGCCCACCACCGCCAGCGCACTGCCCGTGGTGATTACCGAGGTGGTCACGGTGGACACGGTAGCGGCAATGGCCTGCTTTTTGTCCAGCGTCTCGCGGAACTCCTGATACCGGTCCGAGAACAGGATGGCGTAGTCTACCGTCGCACCCAGCTGGATGGTGCTGATGATGAGGTAAGCAATGTAGAACACATGGCGGCCCCGGAAATACGGGATGGCCAGATTGATCCAGATGGCCGTCTCGATGCTCAGCACCAGAATGACCGGCAGCAGCAGCTGACGCTTCATGAGCAGCAGGATCAGGAACACCGCGCCGATGGCCAGCAGGTTCACCTTGACCATGTCGGCGGTGATGGTGTCCATCAGGTCGTAGGTGCTCACGCCCTGCCCGGCCAGATCATACGCATCCGGGTAATACTGCTGCACCGTGGCACGCACTTTTTCCACCAGTGCAAAGGCCGCGTCGCCCTCGGTGTCGGCGTTCACGGTGAGCACCATGCGGGTGTAGCCGCCGGACACCAGCAGTTTCAGGGTGTCCGGCGGCACGAACTCCGGCGGGATGGATGTGCCCGCGTTGTCCACATAGGACAGGATGCCCGTCACCTCCGGGATGGCGTGCAGCGCATCCGAAAGCTCGGCCTGGGTGGCGGTGTCGCCCTCCGGCACCAGCACCACCCAGGTATCGCTCTTGCCGAACGTCTCTTCGATGGCGGCGGTATCGGCACCCAGACGGGTGTTGGTGCCGAACATATGGGCGGCACCGTAGTAGTATTCGTTGTTGTTGGAGGCCAGATAGCTGGGCACCATGATGACGGCCAGCGCCAGCGCCGCCGGCAGCATGATGCGGGACACAAACCGCCCGAACTTGTCAAAGCCGGGCAGCAGAGGCTTGTGGTGGGTCTTATCCATCCATGGGTAACACACCAGCGTCAGCGCCGGCATGAAGGTGAACACGGTGACAAGGCTCAGCACCACGCCCTTGGCCAGCGCAAGGCCCAGGTCCGGGCCGATCTGGAACTGCATGAGCACCAGCGCCAGAAAGCCGATGACCGTGGTCAGGCCGCTGGACAGGATGGACCCGGTGGATTTGCACAGGGCCTCCACCATGCAGTCCTCCGCGCTGGCGTCCGGGCGCGCGGCCCGGCACTCGGCAAAGCGGTGGATGAGGAACACCGAGTAATCCAGTGACACGGCCAGCTGCAGGATGCTGCCGGCGGCGTTTGTCACAAAGGAAATGGTGCCGAACATCAGGTTGGTGCCGTTGTTGATGAGGATGGCCGCCCCAAGACCCGCCAGCACCAGCAGCGGCTCCACCCAGGAATCGGTGGTCAGGATCAGGATGAACAGCACATACACCACCGCAATGGCCGCGATCTTGGCCACTTCGGTGACGGTGGAGTTGGTAGCCACAGCAGTGGACACCGCGGTCCCGGCCAGGGCATTGTCCTCCCCGATCAGGTCCTGGATGGCCGCCACAGCCTCCAGACGTTTCGCATCCTCCACCGTCACGGTGAACAGCGCGCAGTTGTCCTTATAATAGGTCTCCACCGTGGCGGTGTCCTGCATCTGCAGCGGCACGGTCACGTCCAGGCTGTCGTCCAGCCAGGTCACGGCCTCCACGCCGTCGATGGCGGCAAGTTTTTCTTTGTAGTCCAGTGCCTCGGGCACCGTGACGTCCCGCACCATGACCCGCATGTTGGGGATGCCGCCGGTAAAGGCGCTGTTCATCTGCTCCAGTGCAATGGTGGAGGGTGAGTCCGGCGGCAGATAGTCGTTGATGTCGTAGTCCACCTGCACCGCCCGGGAAGCAAACACGCTCAGCACGGCAGCCAGCACGAACGCGGCCAGCACCGCTCTGCGCCGGTGCACGACAGCAGTATAGAATCGTTTCAGCAAAACAGGAAAACTCCTTTCCGGAAAAATCAAAACTGTTTATCATTCTAACAGGTCTGATAAAAATGGAAAAGAGATATTTTATGAATTTTCGCTTTTGGGCGTATTTTTTGCTCTTGACAAATAAATGGATTCTGCTATACTCTTTTTCGGTCATCGGAGGACCGTTTCCAACGTAATTTGGACGGGCCGGATAAGATGCCGTGCAGACAGCGCCCCGCCGGAGGCTTCCTTGCCGTAGTGAGGAAGAAGAGGAAGGCCGGGCGTGCACTCACGGAGCTTATCCGGCCCGTTTTGTTTCCTGTCGAAAGGAGTTTTTCGTGTCCAAGCAAAAAATCCAACTGTCGGATCACTTTACCTACCCGCGCCTGCTGCGGTTCGTGCTGCCCGCCGTGGGCACCATGCTGTTCACCTCCATCTACGGCATCGTAGATGGCCTGTGCGTGTCCAACTTTGTGGGCAAAACGGCCTTTGCGGCGGTCAACCTGATCATGCCGCTGCCCCAGCTGCTGGCCACCATCGGCTTCATGCTGGGTACCGGCGGCAGCGCCATCGTGGGCATCACGCTGGGCGAGGGCGACCAGAAAAAGGCCGACCGCTACTTTACCATGTTCCTGCTGGCCGCCGCCATCTCCGTCTCGGTGCTGGCCGTGCTGGGGCTTGTGCTGCTGCGGCCCATTGCCATCCTGCTGGGTGCCAAGGGCGAGCTGCTGGACTACGCCGTGCGCTACGGCCGCATCCTGATGCTGTCGCTGCCCACCTTTGCGCTGCAGAACATGTTCCAGAGCTTCTTTGTCACCGCCGAAAAGCCGCACCTCGGCTTTTACTTCACGGTGGCTGCCGGCTGCACCAACATGGTGCTGGATGTGCTGATGGTGGGTGTCTGGGGCTGGGGCGTAGAGGGTGCCGCCATTGCCACCTTCCTCAGCCAGATCGTGGGCGGCCTGCTGCCGATCTTCTACTTCCTCGACTACAAGAATACCAGCCGCCTGCACCTGCGCAAAACGCAGCTGTACAGCAAGGTGCTGCTGGACGCCTGCATCAATGGCTCCTCCGAGCTGATGACCAACCTGTCCATGTCGCTGGTGAACATCCTGTACAACTACCAGCTGCTGCGCTTTGCCGGGGAAAACGGCGTGGCCGCCTACGGCGTCATCATGTACGCCTGCTTCCTGTTCATTGCCGTGTATGTGGGCTACGCCTTCGGCAGTGCGCCCATCGTCAGCTTCCACTACGGTGCAGGCAACCGTGCCGAGGTGCACAACCTGTATGAAAAGAGCCTGCGGCTCATTGCGGTGGTGGCCGTCACCCTGACCGCCGCATCCATGGTCATCATCCCCTATGTGGCACGGTTCTTCGTGGGCTACGACCCGGAGCTGCTGGCCCTGACCAGCCGGGCCTTCCGGCTGTACGCCCTGAGCTTTGTCATCATGGGCTTCAACGTGTATGCCTCCTCCTTCTTCACCGCGCTGGGCGACGGCGTGACCAGTGCGCTGATCTCCTTCCTGCGCACGCTGGTGTTCCAGATCGCGGCGGTGCTCATCCTGCCCGCCATTCTGGGCATTGACGGCATCTGGCTGGCCGTGACCGCCGCCGAACTGGCCGCCCTGGCCGTGAGCGCGGCCATGTTCGTCACCAAAGACAAGGTATTCCATTACCGCAAGGCGTAACCTTCTCCCCTGCTTTTTGCGAAACGGCGAAAAGCAGGGGATTTTTTTGGTGATTCTGGCTCTGCCGCCGGGGCGAGAATCGTGCTAGAATGGGCATAGCTTTTATTCACCGTTTTGTGAGGAAGAACTATGACGTTATTTCTGACCAGCAGTCCCAGCGGCTGCCCCTTTGAGCCCGGCCCGGCCATTCCGGTACTGGACAGACGCAATCATTTTCTGGAAAACCTGCGGGCCGTGTGGCCGGACCACCCGGTGCGGGGCCTTGCCATCGCGGCAGACCCCCACGCTTACGCCCAGAACGACGAGATGTGCCGGGTATTTCTGCAGAGCTTTGCGGACGCCCACCTGCCCCTGACCGAACTTGTGCCCTGCGACGCCCGCAATCAGGAAGAGATCGGCACCCTGCTGCCCCGCAGCGGCTTTGTGATGCTGTGCGGCGGCCATGTGCCCACCCAGAACCACTTTTTTGCCCAGCTGGGCCTGCCGGGGCTGTTCCACAATTACCACGGCATCGTGCTGGGCGTGAGCGCCGGCAGCATGAACGCCGCCCGGCTGGTGTATGCCGCCCCGGAGGAGCCGGGCGAAGCCGCCGACCCCGGCTACTGCCGCTGGCTGAACGGCCTCGGCCTGACCAAAACGCGCATCCTGCCCCACTACCAGTTCATCCGGGAGCACATCCTGGACGGGCAGAAGGTGGAGGATATCGCTCTGGCCGACAGCAAGAAACGGCATTTCCTCGCCCTGCCGGACGGCTCCTACCTGATGTGCTCCGACGGGCACGAAGCATTGTACGGCAAAGCCTGGTACTTTGCGGACGGCACCCTGGAGGAGATCAACGAGGACGAGGACGTTCTGCCGCTGCGATAAGCAAACAAAAAAAGAAGCACGCATCTGCGTGCTTCTTTTTTGCTTATTCTGGTAATTTGACAAAGGGCGCAATGGCGTTGGCGTCGCCATGGCGCACGATGGAATAGGTGATGTCGCAGTAGGGCTGGATGGCGGTGCTCTTTTCCACGGTGGAGATGAGCAGCACCTGCAGCTGCAGGCGGCGGAACAGCTCCATCATGGGGCGGATGCGGTCGCTGGTCATCTTGCTGAAGGCCTCGTCCAGCAGGACAAGGCGGATGCTGTTCTCGCTCTTCTGGTAGATCTGCAGCAGGCTGGCGCAGATGGCCACATAGAAGGGTGCCTGATTCTCGCCGCCGGAGGAGTCGCGGCTGACGCGGGACAGGTATGCCTGCTGGCCGGTGACCCGGTTGGTCACCTTGATGTCGTAATCCAGATAGGTGCGGTAGTCCACATAATCCGACAGGGTGGTGGTACCGGTGCGGCCCTCCTGCCGGGCACGGGTGTTCTCGTCCACATCCGCCATGATCTTTTCCATCAGCGCATCCACCTGCCGCTCGTAGGCGGGGTCGGCGGTGGCGGCAAGGTTGTCCAGCGAGTCGCCCTCGGTCATCTGCTGGTTGCCCTTGTCCACGATGACCTGATAGAACGCAGCCAGCTGCGGGTCACGGCTGGGCTCCAGCTCAAAGCGGTAGACTTCTTCGCCGTAGGTCAGCTGTTCCATCACCTTGTTCAGCTCCCGGAACTGCCGCCGGGCATTGAAGATGTCGTCCTTCATGCGGAACAGGATGTCCTTGCGGAAGCGGTCCTTGCAGTCGCGCTGGGCCTGCTCCAGACGGGCGGCGTAGCGTTCCAGGTCGATGCGCACAAGGCTCTCGTGCTGGGCACGGTACTGGTCCAGCCCCGCCAGACCCAGCGGGTAATCACAGACGTAGTGCTCGTTGTAGGCCTTCTGGGCGGGTTCCAGCGTGCCGGTGAGGTAGGCCGTCAGGGCATCGTCCAGCCGGGCCTGTGCCTTTTCGGCGGCCTGTGCGGCGGCTGCGGGCTTGTCGGCCGGAGCAAGGGCCTGCATCCGGGTGCGGGCCAGCGGCTCCAGCAGCGGATGGGCCGCAAAGAACTTCCGGGCCGCGTCGGCGCTCTGCTGTGCTGTCTCCCCGGCCTTTTTCTGTTCGGCTTCGCAGGAAGCGATCTGTTTTTCGCACACGCGGATGTCGCCGCCCACCTGCTCCACAGCGGTGCGGGCGGCTTCCCAGGCGGCTTCCCGCGTTTCTTCCTCGCGGTACATCTCCTGCAGCAGGGGGTTCTCGCGGTATTCGGCCAGCTTGCCCTCCTGTTCGGCCACCGCATTCCGGGCTTTTTCGGCGGCGGTGCGGGCCTCCCACAGGTCGGCCAGCTGCTGCGGCGCGGTGCCGCGCTGGAAATTCTGGTACTGGTCGTAGGCGGTTTTCAGGTTCTGCTCGGTCTGGGCAGCGGTGCGGGTGCGCTCGGCCAGAGCTTCCAGCTCTTCGGCCAGTGCCCCGGCGCGGGCGCGGCGGGCTTCCAGGCCGATATAACGCTGCGGGGTGCGCAGACGCTCCAGCCGGAAGGGATGGTGCCGCAGCAGGTCGCGGGTGGCGCTGTCCGGGTACTGTTCCAGTGTTTCAGGGGTGTCGCAGCAGACGATGCGCCGCAGGATGGTGTCGGCGTACTGGGCCGCCAGCGGGTTTTCGCTGGTGACCTGTGCCGCCAGACTGTCCGCCGGGGCAGTCTCGGCATGGCGGTTGGCCTTGCGGATGCCCGGCGTGTCCAGCAGGCTGATGGGCCCCACCTTGTCCTTCAGGGCCACAAAGGCGCTCTTGGCGGCCTCGTAATGGGCGGGCGGCACAAGAATGTCGAACCGGCGGTCGCCCAGGCAGGCTTCCACGCAGTCCTGCCAGCTCTCGTCCGCCACGGCCAGCAGCTCACAGAAGATCTTGGCGTCCGGCTGCATGCCGCGGCTCTTCAACTCCGCGTTCACGGCATCCCGCACACGGGTGGCGGCATCGCCGTGGGGGTACACCCACTTGCCGCCGGACACGGCGTCCAGCTCGGCGCGCTTGTCCGCCTGCTCTTTGCGCAGGGCGGCGGTGTTCTGCCGGGCCGCAAAGTAGGCTTCTTCCAGCGGTTTTTCCTGCGCGGCAAGCCAGTCGGTGAGCTGCGGCAGGGTGTCGGCGGTGAGGTTTTCCAGCTTCCAGCCGGAAGCAAACCCGCTGCGGCGCAGGGCTGTGAGCAGGGCTTCGGCCTTGGATGCGGCATCCTCGGCCTGCGCGGCTTTGCGGGCGGCGGCATCCTGCGCCGTCTTGCGGCGGGACAGTTCTTCCTCCATGGCATCCAGTGCCCGGCCCTCGCCGCTGGCACCGGCTGCGCTGTGGGCGGCAAGGTAGGCGCGGCGGGCTTCCGCCTCCGCGTTCTTGGCCTCGGCATAACGGGCGTTCAGGGCCTCCAGCTGGCGGTGTCCGGCGTCCAGATGGCCCTGCCACACGTCCTGTTCCCCGCCGTCGGCAGCAGCACGGGCCAGCAGGGCCGCGCCCCGGTTCACAAGGGCTTCGGTCTGCTTTCCGGCGGCTTCGCGGCCATAGTTCACGATCTCTTCCAGTGCATCGGCGCGGGTCTGGGCTTCGGCCAGCACAGCGTGCAGGTTCTCCAGCTCCAGCCGGTCGCCCTGCAGCGCTTCCAGATCCAGTTCCGGCTGGGGCAGGATGTACTGGTACAGAAACTCCCGGAAGTTGGGGATCTCGTCCATGCTGGTGCCCATCTGGAACACTTCGTTGAACTTTTTGCCCAGCGGGCTGGACGCCCGCCCGATGCCCAGCGCCCGGCAGATGCGGTCACGGGCTTCGCTGGGGCTGCGGGTGTAGGAGAGTCGGCCGACGGCGGGCTTGAAGTCCTCCTTGGCGCTGGGGGCACCGGTACGCAGGTCGATGAAGGGCAGCTGTTCCAGCGTGCAGCCGTCCTCGGAGAGGTACCAGGTCTGGTCGCCGGGGTGCAGCTCCTGCATGGGGCCTTCCGACTCTACCCGCACCGCGATGACAAAGGGGGCGCGCTTGAGACTGTCGTAGAACTCCGCGCCGATGTAGGCCACGGTATGGCCGGGGCGGCGGTAAGCGTTTTCCCCGCGCTGCTTCGCGTGGACCGAGCCCTGCAGGGTGCGGCCGCTCTTCTTATTGCCCAGGGCATTGAAGTTGCGGTTGGTGGTCAGGCAGTAGCGGATGGCATCCAGAATGGTGGTCTTACCCACGGCGTTCACGCCGATCATATAGGTCAGGCGGGCACAGTCAAAGGTGACGTTTTCAAAGTTGTGCCAGTTGATGAGTTTCAGACGTTTGAGTTCGATCATGCTTCTGCCTCCCCTGCTTCGGTGTCTGCGCCCTCCGGGCGCTCGTACAGGCCAAGCTCGGTGCGGGTGCGGGCGCTCTCTGCCGCTGCGTCGGCAAGGTCGGCATCCGGCAGGGCCAGCAACACGGTCGGGAACACCTCGATGCGGCTGTCCAGCCCGGAGAGCCGGCCCACCGGTCGGGCCAGATTGTACCGGCGCAGGGTGCGCATCAGCCGTTCCAGCGTCTGCTGGTCCAGTCTGCGGGGCAGGTTCATCTTCTGCAGCTCGGTCTGCACCTCTTCCACGGTCACCAGCACCTGATCGGCGCTGGCGGCAAGGCTCTCCCGCTTTTGCAGGTAGAGCAGGCGGAGCACCAGCAGCAGGATGCTCTCGTATTTCAGCAGCCGGGCCTGACTGCCCTCATGCTCGTTGACCAGCGCCGCCGCCTGCAGCGGAGCCGGGTAAAGCGTTACCGCATAGCCCAGCGGCGCGAACACGGCCCGCACCTCGGGCAGATGATCCTGCACATAGAGGTATTTTGCCCGCTGATCCTCCACGCCGCCCAGCACAAAGCAGTGGTTGAGCAGATAGTTTGCGGTCTCTTCCAGCATTTTATTCGGTTCGGCCATGGTCAGCGTCCTCCCTGCGGGGTGTCAGAATAAACTCTTCAAACCGGAAGCCGCCCCGTTCGACCCAGTTTCCGGTAAGGGTGATATCGTAAGCCCGGCGCGGCGACTGCGAATAGGTGTGCAGGCCGATGATGCGGGCAAAATCGCGGGGGTATTCCTCCGCCAGCGTGGAGGCAGCCACCGCACTGCGGGCGGCAAGGGCCTGTTTTGCCAGCAGGCCCACGTTTTCCTCAGTCACCGCCATCCGGGCGTAATCCAGCAGCAGCTGCTGTTCTTTGCGCAGCTGCTCCTCGTCCAGCCCGGCCTGCCGCACCGGAGCCAGCGGCGTTTCGCTGCGGGGCGCAGCAGGCGGGTAGAGGGGCTTTGCCCCGAACACCGCCGCCGGGTAAAGGTGCAGATGCTTTGCCACCGGGCCGTCATCCGGCGCGAACAGCTGATCGGGCGTTTTGATCTCCTCGGCATAGCGGCGGAGCAGGGCGGTGACACTGCCCTGCGAGGAGCGGTCGCTCAACAGCAGGAACTGGGCCCGCTGCACGGCCCGCTTGCGGTAGCGGATGTGGCTCTGGTCGATCTGGCGCATCAGGGTGCTCATCTCTTCCAGCGAATCCCGCAGTTTCTGGATGAGGGCACGCACGGCAGGGGCTGCCTCGCCGGGGGCACAGTGCTCCACCCGG
>ERZ827150.3762-NODE-3762-length-14206-cov-4.625609_pt1 | contig 14206 bp, 8 predicted proteins | sample MGYA00519779_ERZ827150 | MGnify/ENA primary metagenome ERZ827150 (study PRJEB31778, sample SAMEA3449267) | human gut metagenome | biome: human gut; feature: human-associated habitat; material: faeces | place: United Kingdom | collected 2010/2012 ...
CCAACGGAAATAAAACCCACACCCATACCTGCAAGCGCGATCCCAGCCACACCGAAACGGCAGACTGCCGCAACTTTCAGGAAGCGAATTGCACAACGCCTGAGATGTGCCTGGATTGCGGGGGTACCTATGGGGAAACAGCCCCGGACAAGCACGACTGGCAGAGGCTCCCGAAATCCAATGGCGACGGCACCCACACCTATACCTGTGATTATGATTCCACCCACAAAAAAACAGAAGCTTGCTCCAGCTACGACGCGCTCTCCTGCGGGGAAACGGGCTATTGCCGCAATTGCATGGAAGAATACACGGTAAGCCACAAGCTTGACGGTATCTGGGCGAGCGACGCCGACGGGCACTGGCAGACCTGCATTCGGTGCAACGAAAGCCAAAGCAAAGCGCCTCATTCATTCGTGGAGCTGGCTGACGCAAAGCATCTCAAGTCCGAAGCCACCTGCGTATCCGGGGCTGTATATTACAGGTCCTGTTCCGAGTGCGGCTATCATGCGCCGGATACCTTTGAAAGCGGCGATAAGAACCCGAACAACCACGACCTGGTGCCCCGCGGGTACAAGGCTCCCACCTGCACCGAAATCGGCTGGAAGGACTACGACACCTGCTCCCGCTGCGATTACACCACCTATCGGGAGCTTGACGCGCTGGGACATGCCTATGAAGCCCGCACGGTTCAGCCCACCTGCACGAAGGCGGGGTATACCCTGCATACCTGTACCCGCTGCAAGGCCAGCTATACCGATGCCGTCGTTTCCAGCCGCGGCCACTGGTACGGCGAATGGTCGCCGAACGGCGATGCTGCCAGCAGCGCCGACTGCCGGCGAAGCGGCTGCAGGCATACAGGGAAAGTTCTCTGTGAGCCGCTTGTCTGCCGCCTGCTGCTCAAGAACGCGGAGGCTTATGATTTCACGCTCTGTCCCGTCTGCGGCGAGGTCAGCGACGGTGCGCGATTGACCCTGATCGAGAAAGCGAAGGCGACGGCGCAGCGTCTTCCGCGCGGCGAGCTGGTGCTGCGCATCGGCGATTTGCAAAACGGCGAGCGCATGCTGAGCGTGGGCTTTGAGTACGGCGGAAGACTGACGCTGCCCACGGGACAGGTGGAAATCATGCTGCCTGCGGCAATGCTGGACGGCTATGCGCTGATGCTGCTGGATGCGGACGGCGTGGAAACAGCGCTTCCCCACACGCTGAACGGCGATGAAGCAACCTTTACGCTGGACTTCACGACAAACGGAGGCCCTGCCATGGCGCTTCGCCTCATTTCGGTTTCCTGATTCTCTACAGTGTATAACAGACGGGAGGGCGCGACCAGTTTCCGCCCTCCCGTGTATATTTAAAGCTCCCGGCAGGAACGCGCTTCAACGGAAGCGGAACCACCCTTATGCAAACGGCGTGCCCTGCGCGAAGGGCATGGACTGCTTTAACTCTTTTGAAACCGCCCTCGCGCGGGCAGAGGATTCTGAGCCATGCCCTGCCGACATATCTGTTTTCCGGCGTAAACTGCCGGGAATCTCGGCTTTCACAACAGTGAAATTCCAGATATCGTCCACAAGGCAGGGTTTTGTCCCAAATATCGTCCAACAGCGTTAAACTCCGCAAGCATTCGTCACAGCGTGGAAAAGGCCGATGGCTCTGCCTCTTTCCGAGTGGATGATGGGCTGTTTGTAACGAACCCCGTATCGACGGTTATATATTTTTCTCCATCCAGTTCATGTCTTTATGAGTCTGGGTATCCTCCATATCATCCCCCAAATCGCCGTGGATTTCAAGAATATCGTCTATACATATCCCATTACCGGTGTAGGTTTGTCAAACATAATGGACAGAGAACTCAATGGGGGAAAGCCAATGAAGGGGTCTCATAGGTAAGTTATTGGAAAGGGAAAGATGAACGGCGAGCTGCTTTGCAAAGTCATCCAGAGAGTAGAAGTCGTGGCAAGAATAGAAGCGCTTCTGATCCTCACGGTGGCTGCGCTCGACTTTGCCGTTGTGCCGCGGCGTATACGGGCGGATCAGCTTGTGCCGGATGCCCAACTCGGCGGCTGTCTTTTCAAACAGCGTCTGTAAATCGCGCTTGCTGTTGGAAAAGCGATTGGTGAAGCGGCATAAACCAATCCCTTTTTGGCTTTTATCCAAAAAATCCGGATAGCGCGCAGGCTATCCGGATTTTCCGGCCGTATTGTTTCTTCTGACTGCTGTAATTCGACTCATTTCACCCAGATTTTGAAGGTCTGGATCTCGAAAGGACGAAGTCTGGACGTAATTTTGCATGCGTTTTGCTTTTCTGCAATGGTTTCTTCCAGCAGATTGCACGGGGCATAAGCCGCCATTTCAAAAGAAGGGCACAGGGTGACAGAAGTATGGCTTCCGCGGCATTCATGAATGCGGAGAATAATGGTTTCGTCCTCTTCCGCCAGTTTCACGGCGTCGACCGCAACACTGCGCGTATCGGAAAAGAACAGCGGCCTGGCTTCCCACGCTTTGTGTTCCGCCGTGCGAAGCGGCAGATTCAATTTGGTTGCTTCCTCGATAGTATCTCCGACCGTTACAGAGCCTTCATGCGGCAGAAGGGCATAGGTAAATTCGTGCAAGCCCATATCGGCTTCTTCGTCGGGATATTTGCCGCTTTTGAGCAGTGTAATCCGCAACACATTGTCGTGAGCACTGTGGCCGTATTTACAGTCGTTCAGCAGACTGACCCCATACCCTTCTTCGGAAAGATCGGCCCATTTATGGGCGACCACCTCGAACCGGGCATAATCCCAGCTTGTATTGAAATGCGTCGGTCGTTCCACGTGACCATACTGAACATCGTAAACGGCTTTTGTCGTGCGAATATCCACCGGAAAGGCCGCTTTCAGCAAGCGGTGGTCCTCGTACCATTCCGCCCGCGTTTCAAAGTCGATCCGGCGGCTGTCCGCGTGGAAAACAACGTCCTGCTCAAAACGGGAGCGATGATACCGGTAACGGAAACGCAATACCAGCCGCAGCGCGCCGTTCAAAATCAGCTCAGGGGAAGACTCCGCCGCAATTTCCTCATGTTTCAGCAGATGAAACAGATCCACATCCCAGTTGTCAAAATTCAGCGGTTTATCCTCATAAATTTCCAACACGTTGGCGCAGGAGCCTGCCGGAAGCACCTCGCGGTCGTTATCACGGTCAAACAGCCGGACGAGTTGTCCTTTTTCATTCCACTCCGCGATATAATGGGGCGTTTGCAATTTCTGCGCTTCCGCTTCCCAAACGAACGGCAGGTCCTCCTGCTGGCCGGCACAGTTCGTTTCTTCAAAGCGGAGGACAGCGGCGGACAATGCGTCCACGGAAAGCTCCACCCAGTATCCTTCCTCTGTTTTTTGGGCGTGCAATCTTTTCCCCTGGCGATCCAGGAAACATCCGTCGCGGGTTTCGAAGATTTTCACTTCATCCGTGCGGGCAAAGGAACCGAAGTTCCAGACCGTATAGCTGTCCTTCTCCGGCACAGAAAGCACGGCCATTTCTTCCGTCTGCAGTTCTCGAAGGGAAGCTTCCAGCTGGCCATATTCCCGATGGCAGTCTTCGTATACCTCATGAATGGAGGACCCGGGAATAATATCGTGGAACTGATTACGCAGAAGCGTCTGCCAACCGTCCGTAAGCGCTTTCCGGTCATAGGCGCCTCCGGACAGCCAGGCCTGCGTTGAAAGCCATTCCGTTTCCGCCAGCGCAAACTCCATGCGGCGGTTCATCTTTTTATTCCATGCCTGAGAGGTATAGGTTCCCCGGTGGAACTCCAAATACAGTTCTCCATCCCAAACCGGAATATATTGATCTTCCCGATCCATTCTTTCATGCAGCCGCTTAAAGAACTCATTCGCCCGGGATGGTTTCACCGATGGCAGGCCGGGAATGCTGTCCATAGCGCGCCGCATTTTCAGCATTTCGCGGTTCACTCCGCCGCCTCCGTCACCGAAGCCATAGGAAATCAGCGTTTCGTTTGAAAGGTTCTTATCATGGAACTTTTCCCAGCTCCCGACGACGCTGTGTGGATTCATCATACCATTGTAGGTAGCCATGCGTTTGTCGAACGCTTCGCCCTCGGACGGTGTGGAAATAAAGTACGTCATTACCTCGCTGCCATCCATGCCCCGCCAGCGGAACAGGTCATGAGGCATGGAATTGAACTGATTCCAACTGATTTTGGTGGTCATAAAGGTGTGAATTCCAACGCCGTTCAAAATTTGAGGCAGCGCCCAGCTATATCCAAATACATCCGGTAGCCAGAGAAATTCGCATCGGCGACCAAATTCTTTTTCTAAAAAGCGCATTCCATAAAGAAACTGACGGGTCAACGCTTCGCCGGAGGAAATGTTGCAGTCGGCTTCCAGCCACATGCCTCCGTCCGCTTCCCAGCGGCCCTCTGCAACGCGCTCCCTGATCCGCTCATACAGTGCCGGATTATCCTTTTGAATATATTGATACAGCTGCGGCTGAGACTGCAAAAAAACATAATCGTCGAACTCATTCATGAGCCGAAGCACCGTTGAAAAAGAACGCTGGGCTTTTTCACGGGTGTGTTTAAGCCGCCAGAGCCAGGCGACGTCAATGTGCGTATGGCCGACTGCATTAACGGTGACATTGCTTTTCCCGGGGAAGGCGCTCAATTCGCTTTTCAAGGCGCGCAGCGCTTCCTCCGCCGAGGCGTAAAAGCATTCTTCATCCCAGTTGATCGTGGCAAAAACATGCTCCAAAGCCCGGATCAATACAAACTTGTCCGGATTGGCGTCCTCCAGATAATGGAGCGTTTCCGCCATCGCCCTGGTCAGGTAATACAATTCATCCGTGGCCTGATGCAGATAGCCCACGTCCGCCCGCTGAAAGCGATGACAAAGTTCCCGCTTCGGGCCGCCTCCCTCCAGACCGGTCCAGAGAAGAAAAGTCAATTCAACAGTCCGATCTGCAAGGCTTTCAAAATTTACGTCGTTATGAAAGGTGTCAACGCCCTGATAGGGTTGACCATCCACGTAAAGCAGGGATTCAAACCCGGACAGCAGCGCGCCGCCGGTTTCGCCGAAGTTGAACAGTCCATAGGTCTCATATCCGTCGCGATGCTTTGGAAGCCTCACTTTTTTTCGAACCCATAGATATCGGTCGCGGCCCGCAAAGTCGTCGCCGATCCGAAGGGTCCGTCCCTTCACCTCTTCCGGCATTTCATGATAGACCTCGTCCTTTTCCAGGCCACCCGGCATCGCATCCATGGGGGCGATCGTTTTCATGTCAACAAAACGATATTTTTCCAGTTCATGCACCCGTTGTTCCAACCTGTCAATGGTCAGAAACATCTTATTCACTTCCAGCATCTTCCGTCAACCTCCGCGTTCCAACGTTCTTTTGAGGGGTGAGATGATATGGCAAACACTCCTGCCCGCCGGCAGACTCTCTTTGTCTGATAAAGTGTTTTTCCTTGTGGTAAGGATTTTCTCATAAGGATCGTTCAGCCTTCCGTCCGCCCATGCGATTTTCCCGGCTTCGGTCACCCGTTTTGACGGTACACGCCCGTGGATTCACGTACAATCAACTGCGCCGGCGTATAAATCCGGGTACATCCCAACGCTGTTTCCGCCATCAGTTTGTTCAGCACTCTGGCGCTTTCATAACCCAAAATAAAGAAATCCTGTCGAATCGTTGTTAAAGCAGGCTGATGAAAACGATAGGTTTCCGCATCGTCAAAGCCAACCACCGAAACGTCGCGCGGCACCTCCATCCCCGCGTCCTTCAGCGCTTTAATTAATGCAGCGGCGGTGAAGTCGTTGGCGCATACCATCGCCGAATGGCGATGTGCCAGCAGGGCCTGTATACAGCTTTCCATTTCGACTACGGTATAGGGCTGCGTGATATGCTCTTTCAGTCCATGATCCGTCATCGCGTTCGCGTAGCCGTCAAAGCGTTCTTTTTCCGAACTGATTTCCGGCCGTTCATATACAAAACCAATTTGTCTGTGCCCCAGCCCTACCAGATGCTCCACCGCGGAATAGGCACCGTCGTGGTTGTTGCAGCCTACATAGTTCACGGGATAATGTCCCAGATAACGGTCAATACAGACAAACTTCACGCCCGCATTGCTGAGCCGCCTGAGGTTTTCCAACTTTTTTTCATCATCCATCGCACTGATGTAGATGATGAACCCGGCGTCTTCCTTTTTGCCCTGCCCATCCCGGAGATATTCCTCGCAGAAGGCATAGTTTTCCAGAACCAGCTGGGATTTCTTATTCTGATAATACCGCTGAATTCCCTGAACGATCCGGGTCAGCGAAGCGTCCAGCGCAGCTTCTACGTCAAAGATCAAATAGACCTTTCTGCAGTCGTCCGCACTCTCCTGCCCGCTCTGAGGATCGGCCACATACGTGCCCTTTCCTTTAACACGGTAAACGATTCCCTGTCGGACCATCGTTTCCATGGCTTTGCGCACGGTAATTGAGCTGACACCAAATTCCGCCATCAGTTCATTTTCGGAGGGCAGCTGATCCTGAGGGACGAGGATCCCTCTGGCGATATTTTCTTTGATCTGCTCCACAATATGCATATATTTGACCATTGTCTTCTTCTGCCCGGCGATCAAATGACGCCCTCCTTCGAATCTGCTGCTTTCCGTGCAGGCAGACTTTTTCTTCTTTCTGCCCGTCGGCACGCCAGATTTCAAAAATAGATTATAAACAATTTGGAAGCATTCGGCAACCCATCCAATCTTTGGAAGCTACCGTTGCCGCTTCGGGACCGGCGTCAACCGCAGCGTGCGAATGGCAAAGGAAGGAAGCTCCAACCGGGCAGTCAGGCGGTCGCCCTGCACGGAAAGCGGAACGTTGCCAATCAGAGTTCCGTCCAGTTCCACCAGTTCCGCTATGGAGAACATTTCCGCGTCTAGGGTGATTTCCGTCGGCGTCCCGGGGCCCGGATTAAACAGACGGGCCAGCACTCTTCCCTGATCGTCCAGACAGACGGCGCTCAGCTCTACGGGAGCTTCGACCGCTATAAGCTCGCGGCACTGCCGGGCAGAAGCTGCTGCCATTCTTTGAACGACCGGCTCCTGCAGCAGCTTTTGGCACTCATGCCATACGTCTCCCTTCCGCCAGTCGCCCGTATGGGGCACAAGGGCATAATTCAGAGTATGGTCGCCCTTCAACTGCCTTCTCCCCCACCAGTAGCCCGCATCCCATCCCCACGCCATCGTCAGGCCCAGCGGCGCATCCTTTCCATGGGTATACGAAGTCGTATGATCCGCAACCACTGCCAGGCCCTGGGCGCCATCCGTTACATCCACCCAATTCAGCAGGATGTTATGTTTAATGGCGTTCCATGTGCTGAAGTACGTGTTTTCCTCCCGGCTCCGGCAGACGTCGTAGGCGGCGTCCTTGTCCAGATGTGCCTGTTCAAAAGCCGTCGGGAACCATGCGTTCAGCTTGTAGCGGCCATCATGATAGGAGCGGTGTCCGTCCTGCACATCGTTTTCCGGCGTCATTTCATGCGGATCACCGATGTAGGTCTTTTCCGGGAAATGGAAAACCGCCTGTATCCGAATTGCGGATTCCTTCGCCAGTACGCGGACCGTCTGGGTAAAAGGCACCGGACCTACGGCCCCTTGAAATTCCAGTTCAGCGCAGACAGGTCCCTCTGCCTTCACGACCGCCTCTGCCCTCTGGCCGACGTTGGAAAGGAAGCGATTTTCCCGAATGAAGAAACCGCTGTATTCGTTGAACTTCCGTTCGTTTTTCCGGTCCACCAGCTCCACCTGACGGCGTTTATCCACCAGAGAATCAATTGTACCGCCATGTTCCAGATCAAAACGGATCGCATAAACGTCTGTTTCCAGATAGGCAAACGCTCCGTCAACCCATGCCATGCATCCGCTTTCTTCCGTTTCAACCGGTTCCATTCGGAAGCTCTTGACACCAAACGCCGGCAGTGCCGCCCGGAACATCAGCGTTCCGGCGTTTTTGGTTCCATCTGCAAAGCGGCGTTCCGCCATGTATTGACTGGACAGCAGCCTGTCTCCGTCCCAGACCCGGAAGCTCTGCGTTCCATGAGGACTGGTTATGGGTAAAGAAACCGTTCGTTCTTCTCTTCGGCCCAGCAGGTTTACAACGCATGCCGTTTCAGCACCGCTCTTCTCTTTTTCATCCTTTTCATCAGAGCATACAACCCGCCCGATCTGCTGAAGGGCATTCCGATGAACAGGCGCAGTCAGGCTGTTGGCCGCATAGATCTGAGCCGACGTCTTCCATGCCCAGTTTTCCTCGTCCTTTCCTGTGCTGGCGCAGATCCAGCCGTCGTGATGCTGCGTCATCAGCAGGTGCCCCCATGCTTCTTTCAGGCGTTCCTGATCGCTGACCGTGCCGCTCAGCACACTTCCCAGCGCATGCAGACGCTCGCATTCCAGCAGCATTCTTTCCCCACGGCGCACCTGGCGCGCCATGCGCACCAGAAGTCGTTCCCCCCAGGGCAGCGCGCCAAGAAAGTCCTCCTGCGTAACGCGCCAGATGTTATCCGGTTCCTCGACGGGCATTTCTGCAATGGAAGAAAGATACTCCTTCCACGTAGCGTGTACGATATGCTCCGGCACAACAGCTTCCCCTACGCCGGGCGCACCGCCCAGCCTGGGCCAGGAGGGCCAGCCAAGATCCTGAAAAATCATGCCCGCAGGGTGCGGAATCCCATGTTCCATACATTTGAGCATAAACGCTTCCGTTCCATCAACGGATTCCGTTTCCCAGTTTTTCGCCAATTTTTCACAGGCATAGCGCGGAACTACCGGGATCCGGCTGCCATCCGGGCCTTCCCAGAAGCAGACTTCCGCGTCGCGGCCATTGCTGTAACCGCCCCATGCCGTTGAGGGATCCTTCAGCACGGCATAATCAAAATGAAGGGAGCGGAGGATCTGCGGCAGCGCGCTGGTCCAGCAGGGTTCCTGAGTGGCGTAAGTGGTCACCCGAAGCCAGGGAAAATGCTTTTTCATCACTTCCAGCCCCATCGTCAAGTGCCGGATATTGCTTTCACCATCCGTAATCCAGCCATAGGGCTGGCCATAGCTGCCGGAAACCATTTCCAGCCTTGCGGAAACAGACGTATCCTTCAGCAGCTCCCGCAGTTCCTCATAGGCCGCCGGATCCCGCGCCTGAAGCTCTTCCCACGAAATCGGTTCCACATCAATACAGAGCTTCCAGTCGGGATTGGTTTTCAGCGTTTCCAGAATATCACGCCAGCACCCCAGAGGCATATGCCCCCGGACGCCCCCATGATAACCATCTACATAGTATAGCCGTTCCTTCCGCACCTTTCGGTCCTCCAATGCGCTTATTGAGTCATCAGCCGGCTGATCAGAAATGCTGCCGTTCCGGCCGTGTTACTGTTCATAATAGACCTTTTTGTTCCCGATCCAGAAGACCACCAGCGTCAGCAGCAGTGTCACAACCATCAGAACCCAGGCCATGGCCGAGGCATAGCCCATGCGCATGTCCTCAAAAGCCCTGCGGTACAGGGTAAGCACATAAAAAGTGGTAGAATTGACCGGGCCGCCGTCCGTCATCACCAGCGCGGTAGAAAACGTCTGAAGCGCTCCAATAATACCGATAATCAGATTATAAAAAATACTGGGCGAAAGCAGCGGCAGCGTGATCGAAAAAAACTTCCGCAGCGCGCCGGCGCCGTCTACCTCGGCCGCCTCATAATAGGAACGTGGAATGCCCTGCAGACCGGCCAGATAGATCACCATGGAGCCGCCCGCATTCCAGCAGTTCATCAAAATCAGCGCGTTCTTGGCCCATGCCGGATCGGACAGCCAGTTCGGCCCCTGGATTCCTACCGCTCCCAGCAGCATATTCAGCACGCCGTTGCTTTGAAAAATAAAATACCAGAGCATGCTGACCGCCACGATGGAGACAACATTCGGCAAATAATAAATGGTACGCAGAATGCGAATACCACGGATCTTCTGATTCATCATCACCGCAATCAGGATGCCGACACACATGTTCAGCGGTACGCTGAATATGGCAAAATACAGCGTGTTATAGGCTGAAAGCGGAATCATTTTATCTCTTGTAAAAAGAACCTTATAGTTGGTCAGTCCAATCCACTTGAAGGTGGAGGAAAAATTATAATTCGTAAAAGAATAAAACAAAGACGAAAAAATAGGATACAGCGTAAACACAAACAGGCCGATCAGCCACGGAAGCGCAAACAGATAACCGCACAATGCTTCCTGCTTGCGCATTTGATTCATGGTTTTTCTTTTTCCGGCAGATGCACGGTTCATAGCGTTTGCTCCTTCATAAGGGTAGTTTGTTTTCATTCAACCATTCCGTGGCTGCAGCATACAGGACCGGAATGGAAGGGGACGGGAGGAAAAATTTCCTCCCGTCCGCCCTGCGGGACGGTCAATCGCCGTTGATGAGATGATAGTTTTCAATCTCCTGCAGCAAATTGGCCTGAGCGTCCGCCAGAGCCTGCTCCGGCGTCTTGGTGCCCAGAAGAGCCGCCTGCCATTCAGGCACCAGAACGCTGTTGGGCCATGTGGGCAGTTCGGGGCAGAAATGATGGATTCGGGTGTACTTGCCGCTTTCCGCGAACACCTGCCAGATGGGGTCGTTCTGAATCTGGGGGTTCTCGTACGCTTCCATGTTGCACACATACTCGCTGTTGCCCAGCAGGAACTTCGTGGCGACCTCCGTGCTGACCAGATACTGGCCCAGCTCAAAGGCGGCCTGCGCGCGAGCGTCGCTCTTATGGGTGAACTCCAGGCCGTAGCCAGCGCCCCAGCTGGACTTGTAGTTCACGCCGTCCTTGGTGGGGATCAGTGCCACGCCGTAGTCCAGATCAGGAGCATAGGTTTCCAGCGTGCTGCAAAAGCCGTTGAACTGAATGCACATGGAAACGGTGCCGTTGGTGAAAGGCGAAACGCCGGTGGCCATGCTGGCGTCATAGAGCTTCTGGAAAGCATCCTCGCCCACAACGGCCGTCAGTTCCTTCACATAGTTCAGCGCTTCCAGCATTTCAGGCGTATCCAGCGTGGGATTGCCGTCCGCATCCCAGTAATCCGCGCCAAAGGTCCAGCCCATGGTCCAGGGCGCGATTTCCCACCAGACGGTAGAGAAGCCGACCTGCGTAGGTTCGCCGTTTTCATCCGTGAGGTTCAGCTTTTTCGTGTATTCCAGCACCTCGTCCCAGGTCTTCGGGGGATTTTCAGGATCCAGACCGGCAGCGCGGAAATGATCCTTGTTATAGAACAGCACACGGGTGTCCGTCATGTAGGGCAGGCCGTAGAGCTTTCCATCGTAGGTGCAGCAGTCCAGCGTAGCGGGGAAGAACACACTGGTGTCCATTCCGGAGGCCGCCACATAATCATCCAGGCACATGGTCTGGCCCTTCATGGCGCGCTCCTGCACGGTCGCCAGGTCGTAGACCATGATGTCCGGCGCGGTGCCGGCTACCAGCGCGGGCACCAGCTTTTCGCCCTGTTCGCCTAGGCCGAGGCCCAGCTCGTTCACCTTGATGTTGGGATGGGTCGCCATGAAATCGTTCAGCACTTCAGTCATGATTTCAGCGCCGGTTCCGGAGGGGTAGTGGTGCCAGAAGTCAATTTCCACCACTTCGTCATCCGCCAGAGCGACGGAGCAAAGGGTAAGGAGCATGGCAACGGCCAGGCACAGGCTTACGATGCGTTTGAGTTGTTTTCCCAGGTTGTTCATTGGTTCTCCTCCATTTCCTGATGTGTTTTATACCTAAAGCAAGCCTTTGCTGCTTTATGGATCAGAGCCTGTTCGCTTTATTCCTTCAGACCGGTCAGTGCGATTCCTTCAATGAAATACTTCTGGCAGCAGAAGAACAAAACCAGCGACGGGATAGCGACCACCACCGAGGCGGCCATTGTCAGGTGCCATTTGCTGTCGCTCTGCAGCTGGAACGTCCGCAGACCATAGCTCAGCGTATAGGCCATTTTGTCGTTGATGTACAGAAGCGGGCCCATAAAGTCATTCCATGTAAACATGAAGCTGAAAATCGCTACCGTAGCCAGGGCAGGCATACACAAAGGCAGCACGATCTGCCAGAAAATACGAAACTCGGAGCATCCGTCTAGGCGGGCGCATTCAGACAAACTCACAGGGATCGTGCGGAAGAACTGGCGGAGCATGAAAATATTGGTCGCGCCGCCAGTAAACGCTGGAACAATCAATGGAAGGTACGTATTCAACCAACCGAATTTCTTAAACAGGATGAACTGCGGCACCATCGTTACCGTGGAAGGCAGCATCATCGTGGCCAGCAGTACCTTAAACCAAATTTCTCTTCCCGGCCAGCGCAGCCTTGCGAAGGAATACCCGACCAGCGCGGAAGAAAACAGGGTTCCAGCGACGTTCATGCTTACCAGAAACAGGGTGTTCATCAGGTAGCGGACAAAGGGAAAATAGCCGAGTGCTTCCGCGTAATTCTTCCATTGGGGGTGAGCCGGGATCCAAACCGTCTGGGTGGCTACGATCTCCTGCGGCGTTTTCAGCGAGGTGGAAAGCATCCACAAAAACGGAAACAGAAATACAAATGCTCCGGCTACCAGAATCAGAAAAATCAATCCTCTTCCCAATCCGCGCTGAATCCTGCGCGCCATATGTCTGTTCACAGCGAGCCCTCCTTGTCAAACGGACTGTTTTTCAAAGCCCAGCTTGAAAAACTCATTCGGATTATTAAAGAACCAGTCCAAAGCGATCTGTCTGGCTTCGTTGGCCGTCAGCCATGTACTGTCCACCAGCTCCGCCAGAGCGGCCGCCACATTGTCTTTGGCCAGCGCCAGATAGCCGGCCAGCCATTCCGGGGCGCTTGTGTCGCCGCCGAAAGCCATGATTTTGCTGTGCGGCACGGTCATCACCGCCCGTTTCATCAATTCGATGCAGTACAAAGGGTCGATGGAGTGGGCCCAGCACAGATCCAGATAAGCATTCGGATAATTTTTGCCGATGAACAAAAACTCGTCCATGTAAGGCCAATTCGCGTGGAACAGGTCAAACCGCACGTCCGTGTGCAGCTCCAGCGTGGGAATGAGATTGACTGCGTTGGCTTTGCGCACATCGTTGCGAATACCGGCCATATGCCCCGTGTGAAGCTGCACCGGCAGATCCAGCGCCGCCGCCCGGCGCAGGGCGTAATGAAACATCCAGTCCTCCAGCGGCCGTACCTGTTCGTCTCCAAAAATAACGCGCTGGTGAGAAACTACGTCATTAAATGCTTTTTCCGCCTCTGCTCTGGTTGGATTGCCGATTTCCAACGTGCGGCGGTAGGCGTTCAGATCCTTCAGGCAAACCACGCCGAAATCCAGGCATTTTTGCAGGTATTGGTCGAAAGCCTCTGTATAATCGTCCAGACAGGTTATGGCCCGGCCCAGATATTTCTCCATGCCTGCCAGTTGTTCTTTGGTATGAACATTGCGCCAACCGGAAATATGAAAGGTAAAACGGCAAAAAGGAGAATACGGGAGTGTGCCGTCCATATAGCTGTCCAGATCGCCTCGATCCACGATCTGAGCCTTGATCCGGCACATTTCCATGACCTTGTCATATAGGGACGCATCCCTGCTTCGGAACTTTTCAGAAAACTTTTGATACTCCTCCCATTTCCCTATATCCTCCACACCCCAGCAAAGCCGCAGGCCCTCCTGCATGGCGCGAGCATAGGCAGTTTTGTCCGACCTACGATAGATTTGCTGAAACAAAGTATACCTTTCATGTTCCGGAAGCTGATGCGGAATAGGCGTAAAAAAACTGTAGTCTCCTCTTCCCGTCACCTGCTCGCCGCCGGCGGAATAAAAATCCCCCAAATAAAAAGTATCCAAAATAAAATCCAGGGGGTCGTCGGCTGCATGGAATGCGGCAAAATGTTCGTGGGATTCGATCACGGGAATATGCTCCAAAAATTCACGCAGCTCCGAAAAATGCAATGCGTTTGAATGATACAAACTAGCGCCCCCTGTCGTTCGTTTCCTGCTGTCAGCCATTTCCCTGTTCAAGCGTTCTTCGTCAACGAGTAAAGTATACATTACAGTATCTTTTTAGTTCATGAAAAGTATATATTGCGTTTGTGAAAATGTCAATACCCCTGCGGAATATTCCTCCATTTTTCTAAGGAACCGCTGATTAATCACAGATATTTCATTACAATTGACAAATCTGTACGC
>ERZ827150.3773-NODE-3773-length-14173-cov-3.287718_pt1 | contig 14173 bp, 11 predicted proteins | sample MGYA00519779_ERZ827150 | MGnify/ENA primary metagenome ERZ827150 (study PRJEB31778, sample SAMEA3449267) | human gut metagenome | biome: human gut; feature: human-associated habitat; material: faeces | place: United Kingdom | collected 2010/2012 ...
ACCCCACCGTGGCCGATTTCCAGCCTATGAACATCAACTTCGGCATCATCCCGCCTCTTGACCACTTCGTCAAGGGCAAGAGAAATAAAAACGCCGAGATCTCCCAGCGGGCACTTGCCATCCTGGAGGAGAAAAAGGCCGACATTCTGGCCTGACCACCCGCAACACAGAAGAACAAACCCGCCGCCCGAACTGGACGGCGGCCGTCCCCCTGAAAGGAGGAACCTGCCAATGAAGATCATTTTGGACGCCATGGGCGGCGACAACGCCCCTCAGGCGGTGGTACAGGGCGCTTTGGAGGCCCATGCCCAGTGCGGCGCGGACATCGTGCTGGTGGGCCGTGAGGAGGCCATCCGGGCCTGCCTGACCGGCCCCCTGCCGGAGGGCGTGGAGATCGTGAACGCTACGGAAGTGGTGGAAATGTGCGATGATCCCGCCACTGCCTTCAAGCGCAAAAAGGATTCCTCCCTGACCGTGGGCCTGACCATGCTGAAAAACGGGGAGGGAGACGCCTTCGTCTCTGCCGGCTCCACCGGTGCGCTGCTGGCGGGGGCCACCCTGCTGGTGAAGCGGATCCGGGGTGTTCGCCGGGCGGCCATGGGGCCTGTACTCCCCACCGCTACGGGCCGCGCCCTGCTCTGCGACTGCGGCGCCAACGCCGACTGTACGCCGGAATATCTGCTGCAATTTGCGTATCTGGGCAATTTTTACGCCCAGCGGCTCATGGGGGTGGAGAAGCCCCGGGTGGGCCTGCTGAACATCGGTGCCGAGCCGTCCAAGGGATACCCTCCGCCATGAGACCTACGCCCTGTTAGAGGAAGCGGGCCGGGAGGGCCGGTTGAACTTCATCGGCAACATCGAGGCCAACACCGCCCTGCTGGGCGGGGCCGACGTCATCGTGGCCGACGGCTATTCCGGCAATATCCTGCTGAAAACCGTGGAGGGCGCCGCCAAGCTGCTGCTGGGCGAGATGAAGAAGGCATTCCTGTCCAGCACAAAGAGCAAGCTGGGCGCCCTACTCATCAAGGACAGCCTGGGTGACGTGAAAAAGCTGCTGGACCCCAGTGAGGTGGGCGGTACGCCCTTCCTTGGCATCAGCAAGCCTGTGCTGAAGGCCCACGGCTCCTCTGATGCCCGGGCCATCCGCAACGCCGTGTTCCGGGCGGTGGAATACGCCCAGAGCGGGATCATCGCGGACGTGGAGGCCCACATCGACGTGATGAAGGTGGAAAAGAACGGATAAAAGAGGGTTGCCCTCTTGACAGGGCTATGGGATTGCCGTATGATTGCTTCATGCTAAAAAGCAAATGAATTTTGAAATGTTTCATAGGAGTGAATTTAGTATGTCAGTTGATGAAATCTTTCAGACCATGCGGGATCTGGTGTCCGAGCAGTTTGCAATGGAGCCTGCGGAGGTGACCATGGATACTTCTTTCGAGGAGGATCTGGGCGCCGACTCCGTGGACCTGGTGGAGCTGGTCATGGCCATGGAAGAGGAATTTGATATGGGTGAGGCCAACGAGGACGAGCTGGCCGGACTCAAGACCGTGGGCGACGCGGTGAATTTTGTCGCTTCCAAGCTGAAGTAAAAAAGAGTGGCCCCGCCATGCGCGGGGCTTCCTTATGAGGTGAACAGGGATGCAGGAACTGGAGAAAAAATTAAATTATAAAATTATCGGTGCAAAAAGAGATGAAAATGGTGAGATAAGCTATGATTGGCGAGACTATGTAAGAAACTCAAAGCATTTCGGAGTTCCGCAAAATAGACCGAGAACGTATATCATGGGGTTTGATCGTAATCTTATTAAAAACGAATCGGCTTTATGCGATATGGTGCTGCCTACTCATAATGACATAAAAATATACGAAGATCTTTGTGACGTTTTAGAAATGAATGCTCCCGAAAAATATTATATGTCTGCGGGGTATTGGGAAACACTGAAAAGGCATAAAGCAAGACAAAAGAAAAACGGAAACGGGTATGGATATGTGATAGTAAACCGAGACGGAATCGAACATCCGATAGCAAATACCCTTTTGGCAACCGGCGGTTCGGGGAAAGAGCGTAATTTGATTGTCGATTACAGAGAGGGGATTTCGGGAAAAGAGATAAAAGGGAAACACTCGCCTTTGAATAGCGAAGGAATACGAGTTATGACTCCGAGAGAATGGGGAAAATTGCAAGGGTTTATAAATTATGCTTTTGTCGAAAACGGTCAAGATAGATTTTCTTTTCCGGAAGGCACAAAAGACGGGCAAATGTATAAACAATTCGGTAATTCGGTAACGATTCCGGTAATAAAAAGTATGGCGGAATTTATGCTCGGATGTTTTGAGTATTTAATAATATAATTTATTTGTTAAAGGGGAACAAAAGATGACGATTACGGAGATTTACGAAGAAATTACGATATCCTATAAGAATATTGTGTTGACGGATTTGCCGGTATTTAAAAAATACGGAAATTATGTGTGCAAAGTTTTGGAATCGGAGGAAAAACACGAAAATGCGCTTATGCTGAATTCGTGCTCCTCGTTTTACCATGTTCTGACGATCTCGATTTCTGCCATATATTGCGTTCTTTATAAAAACACCGATATTCTTGATTTGATAAAGCAGCTTAATCCGGGAGATTTGTTGATAATAGACGGAGAACGAGTTAAATTTATTAGTTTAGGGAAACTAAACGGAGTAGGCTTGTTTCAGGATAAAGATTATTTTGTTTATGAAAGTAATTCCTGTAAAAGATATTATCCGTTAGAAAGTCTAAAAAATAAAAATATATCTCGGTATAACGGATCTTCCGAACGATTAGACGGAAGGGGTGTTAAATCGGACTTTTTGAAACGAAAGGACTTTATAAGTTATTGTACGGACAAAAAGAAGTCGGAAATAAGCACCGAGATAGAAAAATCTATAGCCGTAGTATGCGATAGGGGTTTTGCGGAAAATGTGTATAATAATGTTGTTATCGATTATAACGGCAAAAAAATTAAATTATCCGAATTGGTTACTGCGGCATATTTCAGCGACGGAGAAAAATATCAAATCGGTAATAATCCTACAAAGGAAGAGCCGATAATTAAGTTTTATTCAAAAATTTCGACGTTGCGTGATTTTGTTATAGACGATAACGGGAAGTCTCTCATCGGGTGTATTTTTCCGGACGAATCGATTTGGTATAATAGCAGCGAACTTAGTGTATCAAAAAGAAAAAGCCTGAAATTTTCGATTCTGGAGGGAAAATTAAATTTTGTTAAATTTGCCGAATTTATTAACGATGATGCATATCATATTTATTCCGTTCTACCGGAACAAATCGAATTTCCCGAAACAAGTCGATTTGATTCGGACGAAAGAAAAAGAATTATACGCGAATTTACTTTATTTTCAAAAAGGACTTTGAATGAAACCGTTATTAATACCGATTGGAACGGTGTTATTAACGAAATAAAAAAGCGGTTATTGACTATTCAACGGCAATTATCGTATTTTGAAGGCTGCGAAGAATATATAATCAATTGTTATTTTCTATTGAACTTATGTAGGTCTGCCTATTTCCCGTTGAAATATTGTAACATTGCATTTGAGAAACAACAAATCGGGTGGACGTTAGATGATAAATTAAGTTCGCTCGCGGCTTTCGGAACAGAAACGGATGCGGAAATTAAAGAAGATATAGAATATATAAATTCAAACATTTCGCTTATGATTGACCGACTTTATTATGAAAATCCGAGGGCAAATATCATAATACAAAAAATAAAAACGGAAAAAGTAGATTGTATTGTAACTACAAAGGCATATTATAATACTATTTTCGATTTGTGGTTAAACGACGAAAATATCGAAAGAGATAAATTACCGGATATTTTGACTGTTTCCGTATTTGAAAAAAACAGAAGCGTTTTTTCTCACGTTATATTTACGACGGCATACTATGATTTTACATTTAACCCTTACGCCGAAGCTTCGTTTGCTTATGCGGATCTTTTCATATACGACTATGAAAAAAATCAGTCGAATTATATGAAAAAGAATATTTTACGCGAGTCGCAAACGATATACGAAAAACAAGGGATACAATGCGGTCGAGTGCCTGAAAACAAAGATGCTGCAGCCGAAACATTGCAAGATAATGACTTGGATTTCCGATTTGAAAACGAAATAGAACGATTGACTCAAAGCTTACAAGTAAAAAGTGCAAATACATATTTAAAAAGAGAATTTTCAAAAACGGATTCTTTGATTCCGATTGCTAAAATTCTAACATTTTTATCGGGAAACACCGGCTTTTTTACAAAGCAATTTAAAGCGTACAGAATTTCGGGGGAATCGATAGACGAAACCGATTTGGAGGATCTGAAAGTCGGGGACAGTATTGTTTTTACCAAACAATCCGAAAATAAAGATATAGTCGATTTGTTATTGAATAACCTAATAAACGATAAATACAAAGAGACGGATTATCCGAATTACTATAAACAGTCTTTGGCGTGGAAAAATGAAATAAGAGATTTTATCGAGAGCAATAATTATTCGCTGGTAAATTTTGTAGATATGTTGGATAAAAACGGATGTTCGAGGTCGTATGCCGCCGTAAGAAGTTGGCTTACCGAAGAATGTCACATTGTCGGACCTACGGACGAGAATGATTATAAGGCGATTTTAAGTACAATCGGATCGAGCTTGGATTTTAAAGAAGTTTGCAAAAGTTGCGGCGAAATAAGAAAATTAAGACGAAAAATATTAAATTTATTAGGTAGGGCGATAATAAAAAACATTTTGTCGGAAAATAATGATCCGTTATGGAAAGAAGTCGAGAAAAACGCCGACGATTTATCTCAAATCGAGCAAATTTCATCTATCAACGAACCCGAAGATAATGCAAAAGTTCCCGTTTATATGGCAAATAAACCTTGTACCTTATAATTACGATAGGAGGAAAAAATGAATACATTTAACAAAGATTTACTTGAAATCCGGAAGAGAATCGTTAAAGCGATGAAATCCGAACTTTTAGGTCCCGGATCCGAAGTTTCGTATCCGGACGAAGAGCACGAACTGATATCGGAAGTGCCTTTCGAGCGATATTCCGTCGGTATATTATATCCGAAAGACGATAAATTCGGCGATAACGACAAAGTCTCGGAGACTGTTTCTCGGGAAGATATAGAAGATGAGAATTTCAACGAAGAAAGCGATAAAGAGACGGAAATCATTTCTTCGACCGGTTCGATGTACAAGGATGATTCGTGCGACGAAGAAGTGAATTTGGCTCAGCAGAATAAGCCGTCTTCCGTAGGGCTCACGTTTTTTGTCTCGGGCGATATAAAATCGATGTATGTATCGGTAGATTATGCGATTTATAATTTGGCGTCGGATAGCGAGATAGAAGTCCCTTATTCGGGCGATACGTTAAATATCCCCGATTGTTTATCGACGTATATATCTTTTGACGAAAAATCTCATACGATTAAAAAATTGAGATCGATTAATTACCGTGATTTAAGCGATTTATTTGAACACAATGCAATCGAAAATCCGGAATTGTTTACTGCAACGGCTAATCTGAATAAAATTTTTAAAACTCGAAAATCATACAGGAGATTCCCGTATAAAGAAAAATTGAAGTTGGATTTTGACGGGAATAAGTCAAAATGCGAGTTAAAGAACACCGGAGGTTATGTTACCGCAGTAAAAAGAAAAATTACGGAAAAGATTTACGGCATCACGGTTATGCTTGTAAATGAAGACAGAGATGGTAAAAAGAATCATATTTTTCAACCCGTGATATCGATACAAAGCGGCGATTTATTCGGAGAAAATTTTCTTGACTATAATAAAATCGCAAAAGAGGATAATTTAGACGAAGAAGAAAAATCATTGGCTTTATTATACAACAAGAAAGAAATATACGGAACGGGACACGGTGTATCGGTCGATTGGAATATAGAACAAGGTATCGGGGAAATTCATACCGAGTTTATGCCTATTTATGAGGTTCCGAAAATAAATTTGAATTTGCGCAGAGGTACCGAAAGCGAAAAAAGCATAGACGAAAAATGTTTATCGATGAAATATTTATCGGATCTCGAATCCGACGATAAAATCGAAAAGACGAAAAATTTATCGACGTTTATCAATACATACGGCGAGTGGATAAAAAATCTGCGTACCGAAATCGAAAATAATGCCGGATATAAAAGATACGAGGAAACGGCAAAAAAGCATATATCTCGATGCCTTGAATCGTATCAAAGAATGGTCGACGGGATAGAACTTCTGAAAAAAGACGAAACGGCGTATCGGGCGTTTAATTTGGCTAATCGCGCAATGTTTATGCAACGGATTCACGGGGCTTTTCAAAAAGAAGATAAATATCCCGACGATGTCGAATGGCAAGAAAAAATGTCTCGTATCGATTATTTTAAGGAAAGTGACGAAAATGCAAGGTGGCGTCCGTTTCAGTTGGCATTTTTATTGATGTCGATAAACGGAATCGTGGATCCGTCGAGTAGGGATAGGGATTTTGTCGATTTGATTTGGTTCCCGACAGGCGGCGGTAAAACCGAGGCTTATTTGGGCGTAACTGCGTTTACGATCTTCTATAGAAGATTGAAGAATCCCGCAAACGGCGGCACGACGGTTATGATGAGATATACGTTGCGATTGTTGACTTCGCAACAATTTGTCCGTGCATCTACTTTGATATGTGCGTGCGAAAAAATCAGAGAGGACGAGAAAGAAAGCGGTTATAAAAACTATAATCTCGGAAATGAGAAAATAACCATAGGGTTATGGATAGGCGGCGAACATACGCCTAACACGAATAGGGATGCCGAAGGTTTTTTTAATAAGTTAAAGTCGGGAAGTAATCTTAAAATATCGAAAGACAAATATAATAAGTTCCAGGTTCTAAAATGTCCGTGGTGCGGAACGAAAATCGTACAAGATGAAATTAATCGAAAAATAAAAGGAACGTGGGGTTACGCTTTTAAGAATAAGCATTTTTATCTGCATTGCACTCAAGAGGGCTGTGTATTCGAGAAGTCTTTACCGATACAAGTCGTAGACGAAGAATTGTATTCTAATCCTCCGACGCTATTATTCGGGACCGTAGATAAGTTCGCGATGATGGCGTGGAAAAAAGATATAAGATCGTTTTTCGGCGTAAACGGCAACGATGCTCCGGATCTGATAATTCAGGACGAATTACATTTGATAGCGGGACCGCTCGGATCGATGGTAGGATTGTATGAAACGGCTATAGATTATTTGTGTTCGTATAAAGGAAAGAGACCTAAAATTATTGCGTCGACGGCTACGATAAGGCAAGCCGATTTACAATGTCGAGCTTTATATAACAGAGAGGTCCGGCAGTTTCCTGCTCAGGGATTGGATGCCGCGGATTCGTTTTTTGCGAAGGAAATTTCTACAGACGAAGATTTCGGAAGACTTTATTTGGGCGTTATGCCGTCCGGAAAAACAAAAGTTATGTTACAAGCGAGAGCGACTGCCGCCGCATTACAATTTGTTTGGCAACTTGATTGTCCCGACGAAGAAAAAGATAAGTTTTATACGTTAGCCGTTTATTTTAACAGTTTAAAAGAACTCGGAAAAGCATCTTCCGTTGTTGCGGACGATGTGAAAGATTTCATAAAAAGAATTACATACAGACAAATAGTCAAGAGATATTCATCCAGAAATATCGGCATGGCATATGAATTAACAAGTCGTGTAAGTACAACCGAGTTGAACGACACGTTGGACAAGTTGGAACATCTGACGTTTTCGGAAGAGAATATGAACGACCGGAAATATCCGATCAACGTGTTGCTGGCATCGAATATGATTTCCGTCGGTGTAGATGTCGCGCGATTGAATCTTATGATGTTGCAAGGACAACCTAAATCCGTAAGCGAATATATTCAAGCGTCGAGTCGAATAGGGAGAAGTTATCCCGGACTTGCCGTAACATTATACGACGCATCAAAAAGCAGAGACAGGTCGTTTTATGAACAATTTAAAGCATTCCACGGTGCTTTTTATAAATTCGTCGAACCGACGGGCGTTACTCCTTTTTCGGCACCTTCGCGCGACAGGGCGCTTCATGCCGTATTATTATCCGCAGTACGGCAATCCGTATCCGAACTAAATACCGATAAGGATGCTTGTATGGCTTGCGACGAAGATCAAACAGAGAAGATAAAGAAGACCGCAAAATATATTTCGGACCGAATAAAAGAAATAAACTCTTTTAACCCGAAAGGCATGAAAGACGACAGCGAAGACGCCGAAGGAGAGATAACGGAGTTTATCAATGAATGGATTAGTAAGGCGGAGAAAGACGAACATTTGACCTACGGAGATGATTTTATCGTTAAAGATGCGCCCAAGGGAGCAGACCGTTTGATAAAACGGTTTGATGATAAAAGTAAGGATGATGCGCAAAAAACATTAACGTCTTTGAGGAATGTAGACAAAACCGTGCCTGTGTCGGTTGTAGTTTGGGAGGGTGAATATGACTGAAATTAAAACAAGAATAAGGATGAATGATATAACTCATAGTGTGAGAAGAAGCCAAGCCGTTTTGCAATACGGTGTCGGAGCTATGATAGATTTTCCGAGCCAAGTTTTGATGACCGCAACATCCGAATTGTGGGAAAATCCGGATATTATACATGACGAGAGATTGGAAAAGTTGCTCGGTGTAAGCGAATTTATTACTCCTTCGGATTACGGTATTCCGTTTGTCAGGTTTCCGAGATGGTATTTTTGTCCGAAATGCAGAAAATTTAAGCCGATTGAGGAATGGCAAAAAGAATATAAGGCGAAATCGGCAAGAAAAAATACAACTGATAACGATCCGTATATGATAGGTAAACCTGTATGTTCGGAAGATCGCCAAGAATTGGTTCCCGCTCGTATTGTAACGGTGTGTAAACACGGTCATATAGACGATTTTCCGTGGGTAAAATGGGTACACCGCAAAAACAGATTCGGAGAGAAAGAAGTATGTTCTCATCCGCAACTTTTATTTAAAACAGGTTCGTCTGCGACATCGGGACTCGAAGGGGTAGAAGTGGAGTGTACTAATTGCGGAGCGAAAGCTTCGTTATTCGGGGCATTTAACAAAGATACTTTCGAGGTCGAAACAAAAGACAGTAAATTCGGCACTGATTTTCATTGTACCGGAAGACATCCGTGGAAGAATGAAAAGAGCATGTGTTCCGAATATCCGCAAACAAAGCAAAGAGGCGCATCTTCGGTTTATTTTCCCAGAATTATAAGTTCTTTGGTGATTCCTCCGTATTCCGGATTATTAAACGATAAAATAGAAAAATCCGATGCTTTGAGAAAACTTTCCGACATAATCGGTGACGGTATAGACGACTTTTGTTGCGATAAAGACAAGGAAGAATTTATACTGAAAAAAATCGATAAATATATAGATGAATTTGTTAAAGAAATCTGTGAAAATAAGGAAGCGATTTTTTCTATATTAAGACGTAAGTTTCCATTATCCGAAAATACCGAAAACAAAGACCAAGACAAAGAATTATTGTATAAATCCGAAGAATATAAGGCTTTAACGGGTGTAATTTCAGGCGAAAGTTTCGGTGAAGACGAGTTTAAACGAGAATCGGTCGATTCCGATGCATACGGTTTAAGAGGGGTAAAATCTATAGCGCTTATTCATAAAGTAAAAGAAGTTACGGCTCTTATCGGGTTTTCGAGAATCCAGCCTACAAACGATATGGACGAATCTTCCGAAGGGGTTCTTGTTTCCGTTAAAAGGAAAAAGACGAGTACGGTAAGAGCGGCATATCCGGCAACGATGTCGAGAGGGGAAGGTATTTTCATAGAGTTTGATAAAGATGAACTCGAAAAGTTTTTTAATACAGAACCTTTTAACGGCAGGGCAAAACAATTGAGTGACAGATATAATAATTCGTTTTACGGTAAAAATCGAAAATTAAATGTAGATTCCGTATTTTTATTTTTACATACTATGTCTCACCTGTTAATTAAGGAGTTGAGCTTCAGTTGCGGATATCCGACGGCATCAATCAGAGAAAGACTGTATTACGGAGAAGCCGGCGGGGAAAATATGTGTGGAGTGTTTATTTATACGACCGGAGGAGATTCGGAAGGAACACTCGGCGGATTGGTCAGACAGGGACAAATCGATTGTTTACCGAGAGTTTTTAGTCACGCAATCGAATCGGCGAAATTTTGCTCAAACGATCCTGTTTGCAGTTTTAGCGAAGGGCAAGGAATGGATGCGTTGAATTATGCGGCATGCCATACTTGTGCGTTATTGCCCGAAACCTGCTGCGAATTTTCAAATACGCTTTTGGATCGGGTAGTTGTTGTCGGAAATATGGATGATTCCGTTAAAGGCTACTATTCCGATTCTGTAAACAAAATAGAATAAGTTGTCAATTTAATAAAACAGAAGATATTGATAAGCGAGGATAAGCGATGGCGGATATTCCGAGAGCATATAAACTGAATAAAGAGAAGCGGGTGGCGGAGGAAAACGGGAAGTTTCTGTATTATTTTTACGACCGCAAAAAACTGACGTCGGTTGCGCTTCCCGAAGAGCAGTTCGATAAACTCGTGGAGATGGACAGGGAGTATTATAATCTCGAACGTCGTGAACACGATCATAAAACGACGTTCAAAAAGTCTGCAAATGCCAACGGCTATAAGAAAATCGATATAGAAAAAGACAATTTCGGGCAAGCCTCGGAAGAAGATCCGGATGACGACGATGTTTCCGGCGCGGACTTTACCTATAAAATTCACAAGCAGTGCGATATCGATAAAAAAGTTGCCGCGCTTTCGCCTGATGACCGGACGATTTACAAAATGTATTATGTGGACGGGTTCAGACAGGCGGAAATTGCGGAAGAACTCGGAAAAACGCAAGGTTACGTCGCAAAACGGTTGATGAAAATCGGCGACGCATTGCAGGAAAACAAAACCGACGAGGAACGCGCGAACGCCCAGTGGGAGAAATTTTTGCGTAAATTCCGTACGGATGACGACGAAGATATTTTGTGGGATATGTTTTTGTATCTGCTGCCCGTTGAGGAACAGACGGATATTGCCAGTTGGTTTTACAGTTATCGCGAATTTTATAAATTCGGGCTGTCGTATCTCATAATTCGCCCGTTCGATAAGGTAACCGAGCCCACCGAGTTCGGTAACAGGATGAACGAATTGCCGTATCACAGCAGGTATATGTATTACGAAATTTTTGACGGACAGCCGGAAGAGTTGCAATGGTTGTATCTTGCACTGTGCGAAGAGACGGAACGCAGAAAGAAAATTTTTCCGCAAAGACCTGCTGGAACGAATTTCGAGAAGATTTTTCAGAAAGCGGAAGAAATCTGCAAGCGGCTCGATATGGCGGCGGAAGAGTTTATAAACGAGCGATTTATACCGAAAGAAGCGGAAAAGCGCGGGAAACGTTACAAAGATTACAGGCGAAAATATCAGAATATCGTTGTGGCGGACGAAAACGATACTCGCCCGATAGAAGAACAACTTCGGGATATATTCGGAGACGGTCCGATACCGGAATTTTCCAACCCGGAATTCCGCAAGAAAAAATAATTTAAAAAATTTTTTATATTCCGGAATATTTTCGGCGTTTTTTTCGCTTGATAGGTGTAAAACTTTTTTGCAGTCAGGAGGAACATTAAAATGCAAAACAAAATTAAAGTGTTTGAAAATAAACAGGTGCGGACGTTATGGAACGCCGACGAAGAAGAATGGTATTTTTCCGTCGTAGACGTATGCAACGTTCTGGCGGATTCGGCAAGTAAAGATCCGGGCGCATACTGGCGCAAACTGAAACAGCGCTTAAAAAACGAAGGAAGTGAAGTCGTGACAAATTGTCACGGGTTGAAAATGCAGGCTTCCGACGGTAAAATGCGAGAAACCGATTGTCTCGATACGAAAGGCGTTTTGCGGCTTGTGCAGTCGATTCCGTCGCCGAAAGCCGAGCCGTTCAAAATGTGGCTGGCGCAGGTTGGAAGCGAACGGCTTGACGAAATAGCCGATCCCGAAAAGGCGATACTTCGCGGCGCGGATTTTTACCGTGCCAAGGGGTATACGGAAGGCTGGATCAATCAACGGCTTCAAACGATAGAAATGCGTAAAGAACTGACCGACGAGTGGAAATCGCGCGGTATAGAGCAGGAAAAAGATTACGCGATTTTAACGAACGAAATGACGAAGGCGTGGAGCGGATTATCCGTTAAAGAATATAAAGAACTCAAAGGGCTGAAAAAAGAAAATCTGCGCGATAATATGACGAATATCGAACTCGTTCTGAATATGCTTGCGGAGGTTACGACGACGGCGATATCGAAACGGGAACAGCCCGATACGTTTGAAGAAAGTAAAACGATTGCCAAAAGAGGCGGAAAAGTAGCAAAAAATACAAGAACGGACATCGAAAGTCAGTTGGGGCAATCGGTAATTTCTCCGCTTAATGCAAATGATAAGCCCGCGCTTGAAGTGAAAACGGACAGCGACGGAGAAAAAGATTAAAAACGCTTTATGATTTGGGGTAAAAAGAGAATGGATCAGATAGAGGAATTATTAAAAAATCCGAGGACGGGCTTGCAAAAACAAGCGTTAATTGATACCTCTTATAAAAACATAGATCACAGTTTAAGCGATGACGATACAAATTTTGAACTGGCGACGTACGGGGATGCTGTATTGAAACTTGCGTTGTGCAAAATTTATCGGGAATATAAAGAGAATGGGCTAAGGTTTTCCGAAAATCTTTCTGATTGGAAAAAGAAATATGAAAGTGATAAGGTTTTAGTACAGGTTATTGCTCAACATTATAGATTGTTGAATTTTCTTGAATTTGACCGTGATGACAAGAAAAAGCCTAATGATTATAAGTATAATGATGAAAATGAAGGGAGCGGAGAGGAAAAGGCGAAAGACGAAGAACATATAAGCGATGGAACTAAAAGAAGGTATAAATACATTGCGACCGCAATGGAGGCAAGCATTGCCGCAGTTTATCTTGAAAATGGCGAAAATGAAGTCATTAAAATCGTAAAACAATGGATAGAATGGATTGATAAAGTAACAAATTCTTTAGATACATAAATCGTGAAAATACAACTAAATAGGTAATGAAAAGGAAGCCGGATAAAAGTCTGACTTCCTTTTTGTATGCGATTGTCGGGAGAAGGTCCGACAATTTTTTATTCTTAACAAAGGAGCGATAAATGAAAAATTACAATCGGTATCGCCCGCCGTGAACGGGCGAAAAAATAGCATAAAAATTAAATAACGAGGAGGATAAATGGAAGAAAAAAGATTAAAACAGTTTACGTTTTACGATTTGTATTACGAGGCGTTGAAAGGACTTCCCGACGAGGCGGCGGGAAGGATGGCGGAAAATATTTGCAGGTTTATGTTTACAAACGAAGAAATCCCGGAACCGCAGGATGACAAGGAAAACTTTTTCTGGAGTAATATCAAGGACGTTCTTAAAGACGTAAAACGGATAGAAGAACGCGGACGAAAGCCTAAAAATCTCAATGAAAAGATGCCGCATTTTATGTTTATGGAGACATACTACAAGGCAATCAAACTGATGACCGAAGCGGAAAGCGGGCAGTATATAAAGGCAATCTGCGAGTATATGTTTTACGGGACGGAACGGAAGTTGAAACCGCCCGTAGATATGTATTTTTCGTTCGCGAAAAAGAAACTGGAATTATCCCGGAAAAGAAAATCGTCGGGAAATAAAGGCGGCGCGACAACGCGCATAAAAGTAACGGACGAGGAGATTTCAAAGGCAACCGAAAAGAAAAATCAATATGTTTCGTTCGATGATTTCATGGCGGAAAATCCGAAGATAAAAAACGATTTATATGCTTCGAGAATGCATTTGCTGGACGGAGTAAACTGGATGAAACTGGATTGCGGACTGGAGAAAAGCGACTATAAAGATTGCGACAGCCTGTATCGGATTCTGATGCATAAAGAGGAAATAATGAATGATGCATGGTAATAAAAAGAACGGAGCAAACCGTGAAGCAAGAACGGAGCAAAACACGGTAAAACCGAAGACCAGCTATTGAAAGTCAAGCGAAAAATGGTAGGAAGATAGTTTTTTTTGGG
>ERZ827150.3782-NODE-3782-length-14135-cov-41.912855_pt1 | contig 14135 bp, 9 predicted proteins | sample MGYA00519779_ERZ827150 | MGnify/ENA primary metagenome ERZ827150 (study PRJEB31778, sample SAMEA3449267) | human gut metagenome | biome: human gut; feature: human-associated habitat; material: faeces | place: United Kingdom | collected 2010/2012 ...
CCAAAGGGCAATGAAAACAGACGAAGTCTGCGATCGCCCTTTGGAAACCTTCGGAGTGCACACCCATGTTTCTTGATTTTTATTGTTGCAGGGGGAACCGCGCCTGCGGGCGCGACAAGGGGGCAATGAAAACAGACGAATGTCTGCGATCGCCCCCTTGACCCCTTCGGCGCGGACACTCCCATGCAGCTTTTCGCTTGCCTACTTGAGAACACCTTCGGATCCCCATACTTCTTGACTTCTATTGGAACTTTTTCTGTCCATGCAGCCGCATTTCCGCCAAAACCACCGAAATCCCCCCTCAAATTTCCCTTTTTCGGGAATTTTCCTCCCCCTTCGTTCGTTTCATACGCAGGGCGCACATTTCCAGCCCTCATCCACCCCGGAGAAAAGGAGCATCACCCACATGCAGCACATTTGGAAAGCCTTGCTGACCTCTCTGCTGGTTTTCGCCCTTGCCGCCACCGCTTGCCTCGCTGAGGACAGCGAAGCGCAGTATCAGGCATATTCCTACACCACTTTCAGCCTGCGCCGAACGCCCAGCGAGAGCGACCGCGGCATCACCGTGCGGAAGAAGACAAAAATCCTCATTCTGGAATGGGACGACGCGTGGTGCAAGGTGCAGGTCGGCAATAAGGTCGGGTATGCCAAACCGGAATGGCTGTACCGCGTGCAGTCGCTGGATGCGCTGCATTATCCCCTGCAAAATCTGCCGCATCGCATGAGCGGATATGTAGAATTTTCGCAGGATACGCTGATTTCGGGTGGAAAATTCAAAGGCTGCACCGCGTCCGCCGGGCAAATCGCCTGTGTGGAAGCGCAGGCGGACGGCGCGTACCTGCTGCCCGTCTGGCGCGGCGAGATGCAGCTGACGGACGAAATCGGCACCTATCATCCCTTCGCGGATTGGGAAACCGCCGAACCCGGCGACATCATCGGCGGCTTCACCACCTTCTACGGCGACCAGCAGGGGCACGGCAAGGCAGCGGCGCGCGAGCACAACATCAGCGAAAGGGTCAAGCGCATTGACGGCGTGGCGGTGGAGCGCGAGGAAACATTCTCCTTCAACGCGCTGTGTGCGCCATACCGCCATTCAAACGGCTATGAGCTTGCGCCGAATGTCAGCACGGACGGCTTCGGGTACGGCGGCGGGGTGTGTCAGGTGACGACGACGCTCTACAACGCCGCGCTAACACTGCCGCTGCAAATCGAGGAGTGGGCGCTGCACAGCAAGCAGGGCGCGGTGTATGTGCCGCAGTTTTTTGATGCCGCCGTGGGCAATTACAGCGACTTCACGTTTGTGAATCTGCTGCCTTACGGGGTGCAGATTCACGCATCCGCGCAGAACGGCGTGCTGACGGTGCTGTTTTGCCGCGCGGAGAAAGATTCGCAGTAAAAAAATCCACATGAAAAGAACCGGCATGTCCCGCCCTTGACGCGGATGTGCCGGTTCTTATTTTGGGCATAGTTTGCCCGTCGGATACCATTGACTGCTCTGCGAACCTCAGCGGCGGCGGCGCATCACATCATCCGCCACTTCCAGCGTTGCCGCCAGTGCGTTGTTGACGCGCTTCATCTCGCTCAGGTTATAGTCGCGCGGCCAGCTCATCATTTGGTCGCGTATTGCGCCACGAATGCGCTCTACCATTGCCTCGCCTTCCGGCATCAGCCCGACAAGCACCTTGCGCCGGTCTTTGTCGCTGCGCTGGCGTGAAATCAGCCCCCGCGCACAGAGTGTTTCCACCAGCGGCGTCACGTTCGGCTTGGCGATGCACAGCCGTTCACTGATTTCCCCAATGCTGATTTTCCCCTCGCGCAGCACGCAGAGTACCAGCAGACTGGAAATCGGCATCCCCAGCGAATGCGCAATGTCATCAATGCGCAGGAAATACTTCGGCATTTTGTAGAGCGCCTCGAAGAGATTGTCTGTCATTCCCTCCATGAGCGCGGTATCGTCCGTCCAGACCTTTGGCATTCGTAAATCCCTCCAGTTTTCGTGAATCTCGGATAAATGATAATTCAATCCACGCTCCCCGCACAGGGAGTGACACCTTGCAGCTTGCGGAGGACAAAACGCTTGCGATTGAAACGAGGGGTCGCAAGAAACATCCCGCGTTTTCATGTCGTTGCGCGATGCCGCTATTTCTCGTTTTCCCTCATCATCTTTATAATAGCATACTTATTTTCAGCGTGCAAGCGTGGTTGTACACGCTTTTTTGTGTTTTGCGAATTCTTACCTGTACTTTTTTTGTACTTTGCAGGCAGCCGTTGTTATACTATTTCCAGATAAGAATGCGCCAAGATGCGCCGCGAATTTTTCATTCTGGCTAACGTGAATGAAACGCAGCGTAGCAGCGCTACGCTAAGTGGAATGAGCGGACGCCAGAAGGGAAAAGGCGCAAGCAGATGGCACAGGTGAATCTGGAAATAGTATTAGGTTCTTATTGTCCTGATAATTTTTCCTGTTCGTTTCCCGCGTTCCCTTTTTGCCCCTCCCGAATCATTTTTTCACACCGCCGTACCAGTTCTTCCAGCTGATTCAGGGATTCCGTCTGCGTGTCTGCCAGTCGGGCAACGACGGTATTCATGTAAAACTGCTTGTATGCGCGCAGAACAAACGGATGGGTAATGCAGCTTTCCCGGTGGTCAGTGCGCAGGTCGTATCCGCTGCCGGATGACATGGTGATGAGCGCGCGCCCGTCATACAGCGCGACTTCGCCCATGGTGTACGGCAGCTTCTCCTGCGCAAAATAGAGGTGGAAAAACGGATTTTCGCGCGCCTGCTGCACCAGCACATCGAGGATTTGCTTGCGTTCCTTCGGCGTGAAATTGCGCAGGAAGTGCAGGTGGTCGCTCTGCCGCCCGGTGCGGACAAACTCCTCCATTGCCGCCTTGTTCAGCACAATGTATGTCGGGCGGCGGCGGCGCATCATGTTCGTCATCCGCGCCTGATGGATTTCCGCCAGTGCCGTCACATTCGGCTCGTACTCCTCGCGCGTCATCCCCATCCGCGCAAAGCCCTCCTGCACAACCGGGTAGAGCACCTCCAGCGGGATATACTGGAACGGCACGTCCGGGCGAATGTAGTAAATCGCCGCGCCATGCTCCATTTTGCAATACTGCTGCGTGTAGACAATGAAGTCCGAATTTTCATCGTTCAGCTGCCATAGCAGGCGTATGGGGGAAAAGCGCTCACGGTCGCAAAGCACCTTCCGGCTCATCCACAAATCCTGCGTCGACATAACCGTTGCGGTAAATTCGTTCTTTCCCAGCAGAAACAGCGCCACGGTGCTTTCCGAGCCATCCTGATGCATCACATGGAAGGTCATCTGTCCCGTCCTGTAATGTACCAGCCGCTCCTGCGGACAGTTTTCCGCATCCACCAGATAGGCATGATAGCACGGCTGATCCACCATCGGCTGAATGCCCACGAGGTTCGATACAATTTCGTCCTCCCCCGCGTAGATGAAGTGGTCGATACGCACAATCACCCGCTGCGCAACAGGGTGGATTGCCTCCTGCAGTTGCCGGAACAGCCCCAAATCACAGCAGCCGAAAAGCAGTGCGTTCACCTTGAGCGCGCCGCAGAACAGCACTTGCAGATAATGCAGGAAGCTGTCCTCCTTTTCTGCACCAAGCGCGTCCAGATAGCAGACCTTCGCGGGGGAAATCGGCTCACTGAATGCGCCGACGAGCTGCATCAGCGCCTGACGGCTCTTGTACTCGACCGCTCCGACAGCATCCATCTCCAGCGCACGATTCAGCGCCGCCCACTGCGCCTCCGTCAGCTGCTCCCCCATATGCTTGTGGAAGCTCTCCAGAAAACGGCGGTTCAGCTGCGGTGACGTTTTCCCCTTGAGAATGCGGAAGATGCTGTTCCGGCTGCGCATTTCCAGTCGGCGTGCAACCTCTGTCGCCGTCAGTTCCGTTTCGTTCAGCACCCGCTGGAGGCACTGCGCAAAAGCAAGATGCTCGTTCACGCGCCGCCTCCTTCTGCCGCCATCCGCGCTTTAACAGGATGGTCTGCGTTTCTGCCTTCTTTGACCCACAATTTTATTTTATCACTTGCCAACAATTTGTCAAGCATTTTGTCAACAGATTTCCACTTCCGATAAATCAGTGCGCACTTTTATTCTCATTCCGTTTAATAATGTACACTACCAGTCCAATTTCGCAGTTTTCATGCAGCATATAAATAAAGCAGTAAGTTTTCTTTGCAGATTTCCTGTCCTTATGCTATAATAAAGCCAGCGCTCCCAAAGGAGGAATTTCCCCCATGCAGAAAAAACATATGGAACGTTTCCTATTCACGCTGCTTGTTCTGCTGATTTTCGCGCTGACCATCTTGGGGCTATATCGCGTGACAAAGCACTCCGCTGCGCCCGCCTCGACCACCATCCCGGTCGTGTCCCCCGCGGCATCCCCCGCCGATGATCCGACTGCGACCTCCTCGCCCACACCCAAACCGTCGCCGACGCCCGCACCGCCCGACCGCGTGGATTCCTATGCTGTGCAAGGCATAGAAGTCGCGTCGCATCAGTCGGATACGATGCACTGGCGGATTGAGCGCATCGAGCAGGAGGGCGCCGTCTGCTATCTCACAAAAATCTATCTGCTTGACCCCGGCACGCAGATTCGTAAAGCCACCGCGAATTGGGAGCGCGACATCCAGTATCCTGTCGACATGGCGGCGAAAATTCCCGACGCGACGCTGTTCATCAACGGCAGCGGCTACGTCAGCCCCACCTTTCCCGAAATCCCGTCAAATTACCCCGGCAGCAGCCCGGATTACTACTATACGCCGCTGGGCAGCGTCACCGTCACGGACGGGCAGTTGTTCCGCCGCCTGACCGGCGTGCCGTACTACGGGCTTTCCCTCACCCGCGACGGGCTGCATATGCACGTCGGCGATGACCCGGCGGATGTGCTCGCCGCCAATCCCACGCAGACGTGGTCATTTTACATCGAGTGTCCGGTCATCCGCGACCATCAGTCCATCCTCGACCCAAACTGGCGCTTCACAACCGCGCCCGCCATGCGCACCATCATCAGCTGCATCGACGAGCACAATTTCATCCTGCTGACAGTCACGCGCGACAGCAGCAGCGCCCTGACCATGCGCCAGTGCGTTGACTACCTGCAATCCGCCTTCGACCCGCTCTGGACATACAATCTGGACGGCGGCCCGTCGATTGCGCTGTACTACCGCCTTTCGCCGGATGATGACTGGGTTCGCGTTGCGGGCGGCACAAGCAAGGATGCGGACATTATGGCGTTCGCGGACTAAAGGCACCACCGCACAATTCGGCGGCGCGTCTGGCGATGTCTTTTCCGCCATCTGCATCATGCAAATTTCTCGATTTACCGCCAGTAAACCTTCGAAATTTGCATTTGCATCTGACGAAAAATCCATTCGCCAGCCGACCACCTCATTTGTGCGGTGTTACCTAAAATCTAATCCACAATTTACGCACACAAGGAGGATTTCTGATGGCAAACGTGCTTTTACTCAACGGTTCTCCCCACGCGCACGGCGCAATTGACCTTGCCCTGACCGAGGTCGCCCAAACCTTGCAGGAATGTGGGCTGACGACTGAAATCGTCCACATCGGTCAACAGGATATTCGCGGCTGCATTGCCTGCGGGCGCTGCGGCGTGCTGCACCATTGCGCATTTGACGATGCCGTAAACGCCCTCGCCCCGAAGTTCGAGGCGGCGGATGCGCTGATTGTCGGATCGCCCGTCTACTACGCCAGCGCGAACGGCACGCTGACGAATCTGCTTGACCGCCTGTTCTACTCCACCCCGTTCGGCAAGACGATGAAGGTCGGCGCGGCGGTTGTCTCCTGCCGCCGCGGCGGCGCAAGCGCGACGTTTGACCAGCTGAACAAGTACTTCACAATTTCCGGGATGCCAGTTGCATCGAGCCAGTACTGGAACAGCATCCACGGCAACAATGCGCAGGAAGCCGCGCAGGACGCGGAAGGGCTGCAAGTCATGCGGACGCTTGGGCGGAACGTGGCGTTTCTGGTGAAAAGCATTGCTTTCGGAAAGGAAGCCATGGGGCTGCCGGAGAAGGAGAAACGGGTCGGGACGAATTTCATCAGATAAATCGTATCATAGCAAAAAAGGTTCAAGGTGTGATGTTCCTTGAACCTTTTTGCTTATTCTGCTGATTTTTCCGCGTGTTATCCTCGTTTACTCCTCCGCCGATAACGCTTCCCACTCTGCGTATCGGCGCTCAATCTCGTCCTTCTTCAGCTGATACGCTTTCGCCAGCTGCGCCGCCTTCTCCGCATCCTGATACGTCGCCGGATCAGCGAGCAGCGCCTCCATCTCCGCGGCTTCCTCCTCCGCGGTCGCAATCGCCTTTTCCGCCGCGGCAATCGCGTTCTTCTTCTCCCGAATGCGCTTCTCTTCCTCCCGCGACTTGCGCTTTTCCTTATCCATCGCGGTTTTCGTCATGCCTGCATTTTCGCTGTCCGGCGCTTGCTGGCGATTGATTTTCTCAAAATAATCGTCGTAATTGCCCAAATACTCCTTCACGCCGCCTGCTTCCAGCACGCACACCTTCGTGGCGAAGCGGTTGATGAAGTAGCGGTCGTGGCTGATGGCGAGAATCGTACCGGGGAAATTTTCGAGCGCATCTTCCAGCACTTCGCGGCTGTCCATGTCGAGGTGGTTCGTCGGTTCGTCCAGCAGCAGCACGTTGTCCTTCTTCAGCATCAGCTTCGTCAGGGCGACGCGCCCCTTTTCACCGCCGGAAAGCGTCGAAATGGGCATCAGCACGTCATCCCCTGTGAAAAGGAACAGCCCCAGCGCACCGCGGACCTCGGTCTGGTCAAGGCGGTGGAAGTCGTCCCACACCTCGTCCAGCACGGTCTTGTTCTCATGCAGATGCGCCTGATGCTGGTCGTAGTAGCCGATGTCCACGCCCGCACCGAAGCGAATCGTGCCGCAGTCAGGCTTTTCTTCGCCGACGATGCACTTGAACAGCGTCGATTTGCCCACGCCGTTATCGCCGATGAGCGCCACGCGGTCGCCCGCGCGCAGGTGCATCTTCACATGCTCAAAGAGCGTGCGCCCACTGAACCCCTTCGCGAGGTCGTCAATCATCAGCACGTCGTCGCCCGTTCTGCGGCGGACATCGAAGTGGAAGTGAATCGCGCTTTCGTCCTTCGGTTTCTCCAAGCGTTCGACTTTCTCCAACCGCTTCTCCCGGCTTTCCGCCAGACGGATGGACTTCTCGCGGTTGAACTGCCGATAGCGCGCGATAATGGCTTCCTGCCGGGCAATTTCCTTCTGCTGCAGCTCATACGCCTTCATGCGAATCTCGAACCGCTCCGTGCGCTGCACCATGTAGGCGGAATAATTGCCGTCATAGCACTCCGTCGCGCCAAGGAGCAGCTCGCACATGCGGTCGCAAACGTGATCCATGAAATAGCGGTCATGGCTGATGAGCAGCACCGCGCCGCGGTAGGTGCGCAGATAATCCTCCAGCCAGGCGATGGACTTGAGGTCAAGGTGGTTCGTGGGTTCGTCCAGCAGCAGCACATCCGGTTCAGTCAGCAGCATCCGCCCAAGGCAAAGGCGCGTCCGTTCGCCGCCGGAGAGCAGTGAAGCCATCTGTCCCTGCTGCTCCTTGCGGAAGCCCAGACCCGCCAGCACGCCCTGCACCGTCGAGCGCCAGCCATAGCCGTTGCTTTCCTCAAAGCGGCGGGTAAGCTGGTCGTACTGGCTGCCGAGGCGATGAAGGGATGCTTCATCGTGCGCATCCGCCATCTGATGCTCCAAGTCGCGCAGCTGCTGTTCCATGCGCTGCACTGGCTCAAAGACGCTTTCCAGCTCTTCCAGCACTGTCCGCCCTTCGCCAACCTGCCCCTGCTGGGCGAGGTAACCGAGCTTCAGCCCCTTCTGCATGGTCATCGTGCCGCCGTCCGCGGTTTCAATGCCGGCAATAATCTTCATGAGGGTGGATTTTCCGCAGCCGTTGACGCCGACAAGCCCCATGCGCTGACCATCCTGCAGCACGAGGGATGCGTCGCGGAGGACTTCATTTGTACCGAAACTTTTCTGAATGCCCTGCAAGGAGAGCAGAATCATCGCAAGTCACCTCCCGGTGGGGGTATCATTCGCGCTGATGCGCGCGAGGGGGATTCGCCTTGTGGCGGTAGTTCTTCCTAATATACAGTGTTTTTGATGTTGCAGGGATTTCGCGCCTGCGGGCGCGACCAGAGGGCTTTCCGCTCGCCCTCTGGACTGCTTCGGCGCCCTCCGGAAGTTACTTGGCTATTATGTCAGTTGTTTTTATTTGGTATACTAACAGTACACAAACTAAAAAACTTCCGATAAAAACCAATAAACAGGAGTGTGCACCCGAAGGTTTCCAAAGGGCGATCGGAAAGCCCTTTGGTCGCCTCCGCAGAGGCGAAATCTCCTGCAAGAATGAAAAATGTCAGCTTTTTTGAATAGCCAGAGTTGATTTTTCTATCAAACTGGTCGTTAGCATAGTTCCAGAGGGCTTTCCGATCGCCCTCTGGACTCCTTCGGCGGTCGCCTCCCATGTTACTTGAACTGTACTTGGAAGGTTTCTTAGTTACTGGCAGGGACGCTTCGCTGCCTGCGCCTTTGTTGACGGTTCCCTTTGAGCTGAGCGCACGAAAAACAGTTGGGGCGTTGCCCCAAACCCCACAAGGGAGCTCCGCCCCTTGACCCTGCAAGGGGCAGACGAAAAGGGACGAAGTCCCCCCTTGACCCTTTTTTTGCAGCCATACTTGGTCGCTTTTCCCTTCACCTTGGGTTAAGCGGCTTTTTATTTTCCACCCAGCAATTTATTCAAAGGGCTGCGATACACCGAAATCGCCTTCGCTGGGCACATCTCCTGACAGCAATAGCACCGAATACACTTCTTGTAGTCGTATTTCGCTTTCTTCCCATGCCCGCTGTGCACCGCCTTCTCCGGCACAGGGCATGCCTCCTGACACACCCCGCAGCCAATGCACTTCTTCAAATCCACCTTCGGGCGGTGCTGCAAAAACGGCAGCAGCGGCATCAGCTTCGGCAATAAGCCTTTCTTCATCGTCCCGCGGAACACGTCAAACTGCGCATTGCCGTACTTTTCCCGCGCCTGCGATACCGTCAGCACCCCGTCCGGCGTGAGCACATCAATCAGCCCTTCGTCCATCACGCCGATGCCGCCCTTCGCGCCGCGCACGCAGGTGGGGACAGTCGCCGGGTCGAGGTGGATGAGCGCGGCATACACCGTGTCCAGCGCAACTGGGTCGGCGGAGAAGAGCAGCACGTTCATGGCAATCGGCGTGCCGGAGGTTGGGCCGTTGCCTTCCATCGCGATGATGCCGTCCATGATGTGCAGGCGCGGGCGGACGCAGCGGTGCAGGTCGGTCAGCATATCCGCGAAAACCCAGCTGTCGGGGTACGCGGCGTGTCCAGCCGCCTTGTTGACCCCGGTGATGCAGCCGTACAGGTTCTTGACCGCGCCCGTGATACGCTCCAGCGCGTGCGTTTTCATCTTGCAGATGTTGATCATCGCGTCGGCATCCTGCACGCCCTTGCAGAGGTAAAACGACTTTGCCGTGTGTCCGTTGGGGAAGGGAACGACACTGCCGGAGAAGAAATCCGCCATTTCTACGCCGTAGCGCTTGGCGGCCTCCGCAATGCCGGATGCCTGCGCCGCCTTGTCGGGCGAGGTGGTCGGGTTGCCGGGGCTGTCGCCGTAAGACAAATGCGTATAGCCGCTTTCGCGCAGCAGGCGGCAGACGGCGGAGAAGACAGCCGGGTGCGTCGTAATCGCCTTCTGCGGCAGGGCGCGGGAGAGCAGATTCGGCTTGAGCAGAATGTGCTCTTCGGGCTGCACAAAGCGGGCAATGCCGCCGAGCAAATCAACGCCCTGCAAAACAGCGGTATCCACCGCAGCTTGATCATAAGTGGCAATCGGAATCAGCGCGACGGGATGCTTCTCCATGCGCAAAATCCTCCTTGATGAAAAGCAGTGCCCCCATTATACACCGCGGAAAAAGAAAAATCCACGCTTTTCTGGGTGCAATCCTGATTTTTGCTTGCAATTTTTACAATTGACAGGCTTTCAGGGGTTGAGATTATCCGCCGTTTAGGGTATAATGGGGGTATGCCTGAGCGCAACTAACGGAGCAAAGGAGTAAAGACGCTTTGGATCAGAATAATTATCAGGATAGATCCGTGCAGCAGCCAGCTGCCGAAGAAAAGACCACGCCGCGCCGCCGCCGCGCAGATATGTACCAGCAGCAGGGGAACGCGGCAAATGTGACGAACACGGAAACGGCGAAGCCCGCCGTGGAAGATGTGTCGGGCACGACGCAGAAGATGCCGCCGATTCGCAGCACCTTCCAGCGCAATGCGGAGGCTGGGGAGACGAAACAGGTGAAGCCGGTCGCGCCGGTCGCGCCGGTCGCACCGGTCGCACCGGTCGCACCGGCAGCGGAAAAGCCCAACGCGCCGTTTGGGCAGAATCGGAGTGCGAATATCCCGACGCCCGGTGTGCCGCGCCCGGATGCCTCGCGCACGAGCCTGCCGCCGATGCGTCAACCGCAGAATGTCATCCGCCGCCCGGTTAAGCTGGACGGCATGGGCGAGGTGAAATCCGCCGCGGAACGGCAGGAGGAAGCCCGCCATCGCACAAACCTGAACATGGAGCACGCAGGCGCGTCCTCACGTCGGAATCATTTGCAAAACGAGTTCGTGCGCCCGCAGGAGGACATGGAAGAGGAAGCGCCGCGCGGCAAGAAGAGCGTGCTGGCGGTGGTGATTGCCATCGTGCTGGTGATTGGTCTGCTCGTGGTGGGGCTTCTGCTGATTCCGGACAGCAATACCGGCTTCCTGGGCAACCTGAAGCGCACGATTACCGCGCCGCTGACCGGCCGCACGCAGACGCAGGCTGTCGCACCGACGGCATCGAGCTTCACTGCGTCGATCACCTCGTCCACCGCGCCGTATCAGATTACCTTCAACCTCGTCACCAGCAACAATGTCACGGACGTGCGCGTGGTGGATGAAAACGGAAATCCCTTTGACACGGTGACGCTGATGAGCCAGTCCAACACCGATAACACCGTCGTCTGGATTTTCACGCTGACGACCGCTGACGCCTACTCCGGCGTGATTGAGGCAGAAATGCTCAGCAATGAAGCGTGGATTCCGACCGGGTTCCGGCAGACGGTTTCGCTGGGCGGAAATAGCCCTGCGTCCATTTCCAACCTGCCGACGAATTTCTCCACAGCCGCAAACAATCCGACTCAGCCGGATGCTCACGAACTGACCGCCGATTCCACCACGGAACCGACGGTCAGCCCTGCAATGGCGGAGAATACGCAAAATTTGGCGCTGACGATTTCGACGGAAGCGCCGACCGAAGCGCCGACGCTGATGCCGACCACAGTGCCGACCGAAATTCCGACGGAGATGCCGACGGAAGCCCCGACGCAGGCGCCCGTGCTGGTGACGCTCGCGCCGACGGAAGTGCCGACCGTTACCCCGACGATGGCCCCTGCGCCGCAGGAAACGGAAGAAATCATCCTGCCCGAAGAGGAAACGACGGAAACGCCTGAACCTGATCCCACGGAAGTGCCGACCGAAGAGCCGACCCCCGAACCGACTGCTACCCCGCGCCCTGTGCTGACTTTCTCGGCGGACGCAAGCGCTGATCCGTCGCTGATTGCCGATACCGTGGTCTATCGGGATGACAGCCGCACCGCCGTGAAGGAATACACCCGCGACGAGAAGGAAATCATCGACATGCCCGCAGGCGACGACTACACGACGCGCAAAATCGGTGTGCTGACCTACCGCGGCACGGCATTCCGCCAGAACGCCGCCGTCGGCACAGTGGAAGACGCGGCGCAGCTGACGCAGGTGTGGGCGGTCGAAACCGGCAGCCTGAAGGGCAAGAGCCGCACCTACTACGGCTTCTCGTGGGCGAATCAGCCCGTGATTGAGCAGTGGGCGCGCCGCGTGCGCCAGGATATGCCCCTGCTGGACGGCAAGAACGATAAAACCGCGCTGAAGGAAGTTATCGCCGCCAGCTTGGACGGTAAAATCTACTTCCTTGACCTTGAAGACGGCAGCAAGACCCGCGAACCGATTGAACTCGGTTATCCGATGCGCTCCACGCCCAGCCTCAGCACGCTGGCGTATCCGCAGATGTCCGTCGGGCAGTACGCGCGCTTCCTCGCCAACAAAACGGGCAGCATCGGTCAGCACTTCTATGATCTGCTGACGAACAAGGAGAACCTGACCATCGACGGTCTGGACGGCGGCAGCAAGAAAGACCGCGCGTACAACGATGTTGGCGCGTTCGACGGCTCGGCGCTCTATGACCGCAACAGCGATACATACATCACCGCCGGCACGAACGGTATGCTCTACACCGTGCATATGAACACGGTCTACGAAACGCCGACGGATGAATCCGGCAACCTGAAAGTCAGCCCGACCATCACGATGATGAAGAGCCGCACGAAGAAACAGAAGGATGCCTACACGGCGGTGGAAGCACCCATTGCGATGTACGGCAGCTATGTGTTCTATGCGGATGTGGAGGGCGTGCTGCGCTGCGTTGACACGACGACGATGACCACCGTCTGGGCAGTCGAAACGGGCGACGCGGTCAAGTCTGCCGTTGCGCTGGATTTTGACGACGACGGACGCCTCTGGCTCTACACGGCGAACACGCTGCTGAACCGCTCCAAGGGCGACGTTACCATCCGCCGCTACGACGCGACGACGGGCGCGGAGGATTGGTCGCTTGCCCTGAACGCGACGAAGAAAAAGGACTACACCGCGGGCGCGATGGCGTCCCCCGTCATCGGGCAATATCAGCTGGGCGACTTGGTGTACTACACGCTGTCCTACATTTCCGCTTCCGGCAGTGAAAAGCTGTTGGGCAGCGGCGCGAAGGCGCAGGAGGGCGTGCTGGTGGCGCTGAACAAGCAGACGGGCAAAGTCGTCTGGGCGAAGTCACTGGGCGGCTACTGCTACTCGTCGCCTGTCGCAGTCTACAACGAGAACGGCAAGGGATGGATTATTCAGGCGACGAGCGATGGCGTGCTCATGCTGCTGGACGGCTTGACGGGCGAAACCATCAACACCCTGCAGCTCAATGGCACGATTGAAGCGTCCCCCGCCGTCTACCAGAACATGCTTGTCATCGGCACGACCGGCAAGGGCACGAGTTTCCTCTACGGCGTGAAGATTGACTAATACTATTTCCAAATTCACCTGCACCATCTGCTCGCGCCTTTTTCCTTCTGGCGTCCGGTCGTTCCACTTAGCGTAGCGCTGCTACGCTGCGTTCCACTCCCGTTAGCCAGAAAGAAAAATTCGCTTCGCATCTTGGCGCATTCTCATTTGGAAATAGTATAAGGCACCACCGCACAATTCGGCGGCGCGTCTGGCGATGTCTTTTCCGCCATCTGCGGCATGCAAATTTCTCGATTTACATCCAGTAAACCTTCGAAATTTGCATTTGCATCTGACGAAAAATCCATTCGCCAGCCGACCACCTCATTTGCGCGGTGTTACCCTAAGTGAATCCGATGTGCGCTGGAATGACTGCCGTTCCGGTGTGCAGCAAAAAGTGCCTGCAAGGAGGCAGTCGGTTCGGCTGACCTGCTTGCAGGCGCTTTTCTGATGAAAGATTGAAAAAGGAGAGAAAAACTATGATTCTTGATTTGCAGCATATTTCTGAAACACCGATTCACAACTTCAAGGGCGGCGACGGCATGGTGTATACGCGGATGTATTCGGACGATTTGAACCGCATCATGCTGGCGCGGATTACGCCCGGTTCGTCGATTGGGATGCATACACATGAGACGAACAGCGAGATTGTGTATGTGCTGTCGGGGACGGCACGGATTATGATGGATGATGGGGAAGAGATTGTCCATGCCGGACAGACGCACTATTGCCCGAAGGGACATCGGCATGCGACCTACTGTGAGGGCGATGAAGATTTGGTGATTTACGCCGTCGTCCCGGAGCATGGGCAGGGCAAATAAAAAAGCCGCTTCACCCAAGGGGTAGGGAAAAGCGACCAAGCCGGGCAGCCCAAAAAGGGTCAAGGGACAATGTCCCTTGCAGGG
>ERZ827150.3788-NODE-3788-length-14120-cov-5.105795_pt1 | contig 14120 bp, 14 predicted proteins | sample MGYA00519779_ERZ827150 | MGnify/ENA primary metagenome ERZ827150 (study PRJEB31778, sample SAMEA3449267) | human gut metagenome | biome: human gut; feature: human-associated habitat; material: faeces | place: United Kingdom | collected 2010/2012 ...
TATTGCGCTGATACTGCTTGAACTCGTCGGTCAGCGCCTCGCCGAGTGCGACGGCCTTGGCGGCGATGATGTGCATCAGCGGGCCGCCCTGCGTGCCGGGGAACACGGCCTTATCGATGGCGGCCGCATATTCCTGCCTGCAGAGGATCAGACCGCCGCGCGGACCGCGCAGCGTCTTATGCGTGGTGGTCGTGACCACGTCCGCGTAAGGCACCGGGCTTTCGTGCAGGCCGGCGGCGACAAGGCCGGCGATGTGCGCCATGTCGACCATCAGATACGCGCCGACCTCGTCCGCGATCTCGCGGCAGCGCTTGAAGTCGATCTTCCGAGCATACGCGCTCGCGCCGGCGACGATCATTTTCGGCTTGCATTCGCGGGCGATCTCGAGCATTTTGTCATAGTCGATGGTGTGCGTCTCGTCGTCCACGCCGTAGGGTACGATGTTGAAATACTTGCCCGAGATGTTGACGGGCGAGCCGTGGGACAGATGTCCGCCGTGCGCCAGACTCATACCCATCACGGTGTCGCCGGGCGTCAGCAGTGCGAAGAACACCGCGAGGTTGGCGCTGGCGCCCGAATGGGGCTGTACGTTGGCATGCTCGGCGCCGAAAAGCTTCTTGGCGCGGTCGCGCGCGATATTCTCGACGATGTCGACGTACTGACAGCCGCCGTAATAGCGCTTGCCGGGATAGCCCTCGGCATATTTGTTGGTCAGAATGGTGCCCGCCGCCAGCAGCACCGCCTTGGAGACGATGTTCTCGCTGGCGATCAGCTCGATGTTGTCGCGCTGGCGCTGCAGCTCGAGGCAGGTTGCGTCGTAGACCTCTTTATCGTATTTTGCAAGTTCATCCAAAAAATACATCTCAGTTCAGCCATCCTTTCTTTCTGTCGGGGCGCCCGCTCAATGGTGGAACAGGCGGCAGCCGGTGAACGCCATTGTGATGCCGAGCCGGTCGGCCTCGGCGATGACGAGGTCGTCGCGGACCGAGCCGCCGGTTTCGGCGATATAGCGGACGCCGCTCTTATACGCGCGCTGGATATTGTCGGAGAACGGGAAAAACGCGTCGCTGCCGAGCGAAACGCCGTTGATGCCGGAGAGGTATTCCCGCTTCTCCTCGGCCGTGAGGACGTCGGGGCGCACTCTGAAAATGCGCTGCCAGACGCCGTCGGCCAGCACGTCGTCATAATCCTCGGAAATGTACACGTCGATGGCGTTGTCCTTATCGGGTCTGGCAAGCCCGTCAACGAATTGCAGCGAGAGCACCTTCGGGTGCGCGCGCAGATGCCAGATGTCCGCCTTATTGCCGGCGAGCCGCGTGCAGTGGATGCGCGACTGCTGTCCGGCGCCGACGCCGATGGTCTGTCCGCCCTCGGCGTAGCAAACCGAATTGGACTGCGTATATTTGAGCGTAATCAGCGTGATAAGCAGGTCGCGCTTGGCCTCCTCCGGCAGGTCCTTGCGCTGTGTGACGATGTTGGAAAGCATTTCGGCGTTGATTTCCACCTCGTTGCGTCCCTGCTCGAAGGTGACGCCGAACACCTCCTTTGTTTCGACGGGCGCGGGGACGTAATCCTCGTCGATTGCGACGATGTTGTAGCCGCCCTTGCGCTTCTGCTTGAGAATCTCCAGCGCCGCGTCGGTATAGCCGGGCGCAAGGACCCCGTCGGAGACCTCGTGCTGGATGGTGCGCGCGGCGGACTCATCGCAGACGTCGGAGAGCGAAATCCAGTCGCCGAACGAGGACATCCGGTCCGCGCCGCGCGCGCGCACATAGGCGCAGGCGAGCGGCGAAAGCTCGGCGCCGCCGGTGAAGTACACCTTCTCCAGCGTCTCCGTCAGCGGCAGGCCGACGGCCGCGCCGGCCGGCGACACATGCTTGAAGGAGGTCGCCGCGGGCAGGCCGGTCGCCTTTTTCAGCTCGCGGACAAGCTGCCAGCCGTTGAGCGCGTCCAGCAGGTTGATATAGCCCGGCCGGCCGTTGAGCACGCGGATGGGCAGCTCGCCCTGCTTCATAAACACGCGCGCGGGCTTCTGGTTCGGGTTGCAGCCGTATTTGAGTTCCATTTCCTTCATAATGACAAAGCCTGTCCTTTCCAACGTCCTGTTTTATTCCGCATCGGCGCCGAAGCGGTTGATGATAACGGTTTTTTCGTTCCGGTTTGTTTTCAGGTCCAGCTCGCGGACAAACAGCGAAACGCGGTTGTCCTCGTTGAGCGCCTGCCAGACCTCGTCGGCGACGCTCTCGGCGTCAAGCCCCATCTCGATTTCCACCGGCGCGCGGCTGAAGGAGGGCAGCGGGTCGCCGTCGCCGCCGTAGGTATGGATGATGTGCCCCACGCCCGCGTCCACGCCGCTGAACTTATAAAAGAAGCGGCGGCAGTTTTCGCTCTGCTCGTCCTTACGCAGCACGGACATTAAGTAAGACATTTTATGGTCGGCCGTACAGACCGCGCCGCTGATGCGGGGGGTATAGTTCGGCGCGTCCGGCTCATAGGTGCGGGTGAGCAGCGCGTCGCGGAAGCAGCCGCCGTTCTCAATGGACTGACAGATGGTGTCGGTCTGGTCGCCGTTGGTCACGACCGTCCATTTGCCGACGGTGCGGACGGGATAGTAAATAATCAGCGACGGATCGGTCATCTTGCTTTCGTCGACCGCCTTGGTGCGGACGGCGCGCTCCTCCTGCACGAACATACGGTTGCGGCTGTTCTCGCTGCGGCCCATAATAAAGTAAACCATCAGCGCCTTTTTGCCGTCCGCACTGCGTCCGAGCGCCACGCCTCTTCCGGGATAGCTGAATTTCGAGACATATTCACCGAGTTTCATTTTTCATTCTTCCTTTCCGCGATCTGCCGGCTGACCGTTTCGGCCGCGGCAGGCAGGATCAGCCATTCGGCCTGCTCCATCACTCTTTTCTGCAAGCGCTCGGGCGTGTCGCCGTCCTCGACGCAGACCGCCTTCTGCGCGATGATCCGGCCGCCGTCGGGAATTTCGTTGACAAAATGGACGGTGGCGCCGGTCACCTTCACGCCCTTTTCCAGCGCCGCCTCGTGGACGCGAAGCCCGTAAAAGCCCTCCCCGCAGAAAGAAGGGATCAGCGCCGGATGGACGTTGATGATGCGCTCCGGGTAACGCGCGGTAAACGCCGGCGACAGGATGCACAGGAAGCCGGCAAGCACGATCAGCTCGATCTGCTCGCGCTCGAGGATTTCCAAAAGCCGCGCCTCAAACGCCTCGCGCGAGTCGAACGACTTTCGGGGCGCCGTGTATGTGCGGATGCCCGCGTTTTCCGCGCGGGTGAGCGCGTAAACGTCCGGCTTGGAGGAAATCACGGCTTCCAGACGGCCGCTGTGCAGCGCGCCGCTGTTCTGCGCGTCGATGAGCGCCTGCAGATTGGTTCCGCCGCCGCTGACAAGGACGGCGATGCGCACGGGGGTCAGCACAGGATCACGCCCCCATCCCCTTCGACCAGCTCACCGAAGGCGTACGCTTCGACGCCGCAGCCGCGCAGCACGTCCAGCGCCGCCGAAGCCTCGTCCGCCGGCACGATGACCGACATTCCGACGCCCATATTGAAGGTATTGAACATATCGCGCTCGGGGATGCCGCCCTCGCGGGCGATCACCTCGAACACGGGCGGGGTCTTGACCGCCGCCTTATCAACTTTCGCGCTCAGGCCCTCTCGGAGCGAGCGCGGGATGTTTTCATAAAAGCCTCCGCCCGTGATATGCGAAATGCCGCGGACGGTCACCCTTTCGAGCAGCTCCAGAACCGGCTTGACGTAGATGCGCGTCGGCGTCAGCAGCTCCTCCCCCAGCGTGCGGGAGAACTCGGCGTAACGACGGTTTATGGTTTCCGGGCCGATGCCGAACACCTTCCGCACGAGCGAGAAGCCGTTGGAATGCACGCCCGAGGAGGGCAGCGCGAGCAGGACGTCGCCCGCACGCATGCCGTCGCCGGAGACGATCTTCGCCTTATCGACCACGCCGAACGAAAAGCCGGCCAGATCGTACTCGTCCTCCGGGTAAAAGCCGGGCATCTCCGCCGTTTCGCCGCCGACGAGCGCGCAGCCCGCCTGCACGCAGCCCTCGGCCACGCCCTCTACGATGGACGCAATCTTCTCGGGCACGTTTTTGCCCGTCGCGATGTAGTCGAGGAACACGAGCGGCTTCGCGCCCGAGCAGACGATGTCGTTCACGCACATGGCCACGCAGTCGATGCCGACGGTGTTATGCACGCCGGTCAGAAAGGCAATTTTCAGCTTCGTCCCCACCCCGTCGGTACCGCTGACGAACACCGGCTTGGTGATGCCGGTCAGGTCGGGCTCAAACAGGCCGCCGAAGCCGCCGATGCCCGAAAGACATCCCGCGTTCGTCGTGCGCGCGATGTGCTTCTTCATCAGCTCGACCGCCTTATATCCCGCGGTGATGTCCACCCCGGAGTCCTTGTAGCTCTCGCTGTAGCTTTTCATTCGTTTCGCAACCCTTTCCGTTGTTTATGTTATATATCTGTTTCCGATCAGCCCTTCGCAGGGAAAAGGGAACGCCGAAATCCCGCTTGCCGCATTTCCCTCTTAGAAGCCGGAAATCGGCGGGCGATACACACGGATATGCCCTTACGCCCGCTCCATACAGGCGGTGCAGAGTCCGTCGGCCAGAAGGTGAATCTGTCTCGCGGACAGATACCCGACCGTATCCGCGCCGCCGTCGCCGCTGTCCGGCCGCGGCGCGCCGCCATACCGGCAAGACTCCGAACAGATCGGCACGAACACGCGGAGATGCACCTCCCGCGCGCCGCATGCGCGCAGCAGCGCCACGGCCTCCGCATCGGCGCGGTCGCCGACGAGGACGACGCGTTTCCCACGCACCGCGGCGGCCACCGGACTGAACGGCCGCGTCGGACAGGCGGCGAAAAAGCCGGCGGCATACCGATTTTCCACAAAAACGTCGGAAAACGGAATGCCCGTCTGCTGCGCGTAGCCGAGCGCCGCATCCGCCGGCGCGCCGGGCAGCGCGGCCACGACGTCGGCCTTGACCGCATGTCCGAACGCGAGCAGACTGCCCGCCCGGCCGCGCAGCGAGGAAACCGCTATGCCGTCAAGCACCGAGTCGGCGCGCGCCGCCGCAAGCGGCTCCAGCGCGCACAGCGCCCGGCTGCGCAGCGAGGGCGGCAGCAGCGTATGCAGTCCGTCGTCTCCGGCCTCGACCAGCTCGCCCGGCGCGATGTCGCGCAGAAACGGCGTTCCGCTGCCGTCAAGCGCGCAGCTTTCCGAGGCGAAGGCATAGCCGCCTCCGGGCAGCCCGCCGACGCAGAGCGGACAGGCGCCGTGCGAATCGCGCGCGGCGAACAGCCCGTCCGCCGTCAGCAGGACGAGGGCAAACGCGCCGTCCAAGCGCCGGACCGTCTGCGCCAGCGCCTCGTGCGCCGACGCGCCGCCGTTCTGCAAAGACAGCCAGAAGCGGCAGACGGCCTCCGCGTCCTCCGACGTGCGGCAGGCCTCTCCGCGTTCGTCCAGCGCTTCGCGGAGCTTGTCCGCATTGGACAGGCGTCCCTCAAGCACAAGCGCGGCATGCTCGGCGACGAAGGCGCTGCCCGTATCGCCGCCGCGCACATAGCCAGCGGCGATGCGGCCGACGCCGAGCGCGGCGAGCGACTGCTCGTCCAGCCCCTCGGCGACCGTGCCCACGCCCGCGCAGGCGCGGAAAGTCTCCCCGCGGCCGACAATCAACCCGCAGGACGCATCCCCGCGGTGCTGCAATAACGACAGCCCGCGGCAAAGCTCGGCGGACACGCTGCACAGGCGGCCAAAGCGGACGGCGAACAGCGCGCCGCGGTCCCGTCTGGCGTCACACATAGCACATCATTCGCAGCGCGGCCGTTATTCGCCGAGCACGCGCTTCATCATCTCGCGGTAAGCGTCCTCCACGCCGCCGAGGTCGCGGCGGAAGCGGTCCTTGTCGAGCTTCTCGTTCGTCTCCGCGTCCCAGAAGCGGCAGGTGTCGGGCGAGATTTCGTCCGCCAGCACAATCGTGCCGTCCGGCAGACGGCCGAACTCGAGCTTGAAGTCCACCAGCTTGACGCCGAGCGTGAGGAAATACGCCTTCAGGGTGTCGTTGACCTTGAAGGCCATCGCCTTGATGATCTCGATCTCCTCCGCCGTGGCCAGCTTGAGCGCGATTGCGTGGTAGGCGTTGATCAGCGGGTCGTGCAGGTCGTCGTTCTTATACGAGAACTCAATCGTCGGCGCATCGAACACGATGCCCTCCTCCACGCCGTAGCGCTTGGCGAAGGAGCCGGCCGAGATGTTGCGCACGATGACCTCCAGCGGCACGATGGAAACCTTTTTCACCACCGTCTCGCGGTCGTTAAGCTCCTGTACGAAGTGGGTGGGCACGCCGGCCTTTTCCAAAAGCTGCATCAGATAATTGGACATACGGTTGTTCACCGCGCCCTTGCCGGCGATCGTCCCCTTCTTCTGGCCGTCGAAGGCGGTCGCGTCATCCTTGTACGATACGATGCAGCAGCCCGCATCGTCGGTCGCGTAGACCTTTTTTGCCTTGCCCTCGTAAAGCTGTTCCCGTTTTTCCATACTTAACCCTGCTCTCCTTCTCTTTATCGTTTTCCAAATGCTTTCAAGCGTTCGGAAGCTCGCGCTGCAGCGCCGCTTCCTTGCCGCGGACGGCTTCGGCCATTTCCGCGCGCGCAGCGTCCAGCTTCTCCGCGAGCGTCTCGTCCCCGACGGCGAGGATCTGCACGGCCAGCAGCGCCGCGTTGACGGCGCCGTCGATGGCGACGGTCGCGACGGGGATGCCCGACGGCATCTGCACCGTGGACAGCAGCGCGTCCAGCCCGCCCAAATCGGACGACTTCATCGGGATGCCGATGACCGGCAGCGTCGTGCCCGCGGCCAGCGCGCCCGCAAGGTGCGCAGCCTTGCCTGCGGCGGCCAGAATCACGCCGAAGCCGTTTTCCCGCGCCTCCGCGGCGAAGCGCGCCGTCTCGGCGGGCGTGCGGTGCGCGCTCATAATATGCATTTCCGCGGGTATGCCGTAGCCCGCCAGCGTATCCAGCGCCTTCCGCACGACCGGCAGGTCGCTGTCGCTCCCCATTATAATGGCAACTTTTTTCATTAAACCGAAAGCCTCCCGTTTTCTACGCCTTTTTGCGCGCCGACAAAACAAGAGCGTAGTGCCGTTTACACTACGCTTATATTCCGGCTGCACGCGTCAAAGGCTGCACCTATTGCGTTGTTCCCGCAAGAGCGGTCTGCGGCGTCTTCAGAGAGGAATTCAGACGATGCGGGCAGTCCGAAGAAAGCGGAAAAACAGCGCATACGAACCGATATCCTCCTCTCAAAATGGCACACAAAAGTATATGAATAGCTTACCACAGACGACGAATTTTGTCAACGTCCTTATATGTAAACAATATGTGAAGTGCGCCCGCTCAGAACATCACCTTGGGGTTGACATACCGCTCCCGCTTTTCCGTACTTCGGCCGTACTGTATCGCGCCGGCGGGACAGCGGTGGAGGCAGGCCAGACAGCGGGTGCATTCCCCCTGCCAGACCGGGCGGCCGGAGACGAGCGAAATCGTCCGCTCGGGGCAGAGCGCCGCACAGCGGCCGCAGCCCGTGCAGCGGTCGGCGGCGCGGAACTTGCCGACGCCGCGGTGGGACTCGTAATAGCGGTGCAGCAGACTCGACAGCGGCTTGACGGCGCCGGAAACGACGTCGAATGCACACCGCTTCTCCGTGACGGCGGCGGCGACGGCGTCCAGCCGCCTGTCGGCCTCCGCGAGCAGCGACGCGCGCTTTTCGGCCTTCGGCGGCGAAAAAAGCAGGATGTAGTTGTCGGGCATCCGCACCGAAAACGCGGCGGACAGCGCCGCCCCGCGCGCCTGCAGCCGCGCCCGCAGCGCGTCGACCGTACCGCCGGCAGAGCCGCCGCAGGTGACGACCGCATAGACGTAATCACAGCCGCCGAGCGCAAGCCGGTCGAGAAAGCGCTCCACGATGACGGGCAGGCCGTACCAGTAGACGGGAAACACAAACCCGACGCGTTCGCAAGGCTCCGGGAACGAAAACGTCTCCTGCTGCATGCATTCGGCAATCGAGACGACGCGGTCGGCCGTGGCGTGCGCAAGGCGCGCGGCGGCATACAGCGAATTGCCGGTGCCGGTGAAATAGAAAATCATCGTCCAAAACTCCCTTTCCCTGTCCGTCGGGCAAACAGCCGGCCGAGCGCAAACGAAACGGCCGCAAACAGCAGAAACGCGCCGAGGTTGACCACGACCACCGAAGCGCCGGCGGGAACGTCCGACGTATACGAAATACAGATTCCGATGAAGAAGCAGACAACCGAAAGCACAGCCGAGGAAACCGCCACGCCGCGGAAGGAACGGAAGAGCCGCATCGAGGTCAGCGGCGGGAACACGATCAGCGCCGAAATCAGCAGCGCGCCCATCAGCCGCATCCCGAGCACGATGGTCACCGCCGCCAGCACGGCCAGCAGCATATTGTAGCCGCCCGCGTGCATGCCCGCAGCTTTTGCGAAGCTCTCGTCGAAGGTGACGGTGAAGATGCGGTGGTAAAACAGCACGAAAAGCACAAGCACGACGACCGACAGCGCCACGCTCAGGTACATGTCCGACTCCGAAACCGACAGGATCGTACCGAACATATAGCCGTTGAGGTCGATGTTCGTCCCACGGCCCAGCGACACGGCGAGCACGCCGACAGCCAGCGACGAGGTGGAAATGAGCGCGATGGCCGAATCGCCCTTCAGCCGGCCGCTGCCGTTTAAGCGCAGCAGCAGGATGGCGGCGAGTACGACGACGGGCAGCGCGACGCCGAGCGGCGCAAGGTTCGCGGCGGAGGCGACGGCGAGCGCGCCGAAGCCGATGTGCGACAGGCCGTCGCCGATCATCGAATAGCGCTTGAGCACGAGCGAGACGCCGAGCAGCGACGAGCAGAGCGACAGGAACAGCCCCGCCACGACGGCGTGGACCATAAACGTATAGGAAAACATTTCGGTTATCGTTTCAATCATATGCCGCAGCCCCCTCGGATAATCCCCTGCACAGCCCGCTTTTGATATAATCGGCCTTGGAGCCGAAAAAAAGCGGTTCTTTATGCAGATGCAGAACGGTCGTCGCATCGCGCAGCGCGCCGGCGAGGTCGTGCGAAATCATAATGACGGTCGTCCCGGCCTCGTGCAGCTCGCGGATGACGCCGTACATCTCCGACGCGGCAGCCGGGTCCAGCCCCGCCACCGGCTCGTCGAGCAGCAGCAGCCCGTCGCCGGCGCAGAGCGCGCGGGCGAGCAGCACGCGCTGCCGCTGGCCGCCGGAGAGCGCCGAGCAGGGCTGCTTTTTCAGCCCCTCGATCCCCAGCCTGCGCAGGCTTTGCAGCGCCGATTCCTTATCCGCGCTTGTATAAAAGGGGCGAAGGCCCAGCTTGGCCGCGCGGCCGGAAAGCGTCACCTCCCAGACCGAGGCGGGGAAATCCGAGCGGTCGGCGGACTGCTGCGGCAGATAGCCGATGCCCCGGCGGCGAAGCGTCTCGTCAAACACAATCCGGCCGGAAAGCGGGGCCTTGAGGCCCAGCAGCGCCTTGGCCAGCGTGCTCTTGCCGCTCCCGTTCTCACCCACGATGCAGAGATAATCGCCCCGCTCGACGGTAAAGGACAAATCCCGCAGCACCACCCCGCGCTCGTAAGCCAGCGTGACGCCGGTACATTCAATCTGCGGCATGCGCATACGCCTCCTCCAGCGTGCGGAGGTTCTGCCGCATCAGCGAGAGATAGGTCTCGCCGCGGTCGAACTCCTCCCTTGTGACGTTGCTGCAGCTATGCAGCATAGCGGTTTTCGCGCCGGTATCGTCCGCGATGGCGTCCGCGACGGCGTGGTTGGAAAGCTCCGTATAGAACACGGTGCCGATGTTCCCCTCCCGCACCCTGTCGATCAGCGCGGACATCGTGCCCGCCGCCGGCTCGGTCTCGTGCGAGCAGCCCGGGAAGGCCGCAAACGCCTCGATGCCGTAGCGGTGCGTGAAATAGGCGAACGGGAACCGGTCGCCGAACACGACGGTACGGATGCCGAGCCGCGCCACCGCGTCGGCGAAGGAAGCGTCCAGCTCGTCCAGCTCCGCGGTGAAGGCGTCGCGCCGCGCCGCATAGCCGTCGCTGTGCGCGCCGTCCAGCCGGCAGAGCGCTTCGGCGATAGTCTCGGTCATCCGCACCGCATTCTGCGGGTCGGTCCAGATATGCTCGTCAAAGGCATGCTCGTCGCCCTCCTCCCGCAGCGGCTCGACGCTGTCGATCAGCCGGAGGGAGAGAACGTCCTCCGAAGCGCCGAGCAGAGTCTCCGCCCAGGCGTCGGAGTCGCCTCCGATATACAGGAACAGGTCGCAGCCAAGGATCGCCTTCATATCCGAGGGCGAAGGCTCGTAGCCGTGCGGCTCGGCGCCCGGGGACAGAAGCAGCCGTACCGAGGCGTCCTCCCCCGCGACGCGGCGCGCGAAGTCGTACAGCGGGAAGTTGGTCGCGACAATCTGCAGGCCGTCCTCGGCTTCCTCCCGCTCCGCAGTGCAGGCGGCCAGCGGCAGCGCAAGCAGAAGCAGCGCAAGCAGAAGCGAAAAAGCACGTTTCATTGCGCCCGCTCCTTTCCGCAGCGGCCGCAGAGGCCGTACAGCACCGTTCGTCCGCTGTCCAGCGTGAAGCCGTGTTCCTTTTCGATGTGCGCCTCCATCCGGCGGATAAAGCCGCAGTCCAGATGCTCCAGTGCGCCGCAGCACAGGCAGCGAAGGTGTACATGCCCGTCGCAGCGGCGGTCGTCGGCAAGGCGGTAAACCGCCGCGCCCTTCCCCGGGTCGTAGCGGCGCACGTCGCCCTCCGCCGCCATTTTTTCCAGCGTACGGTAGACCGTCGTCTCGCCCACGTTGGCGCCGGCCGACGCCAGCCGCGCACAGATGTCCCGCACGGTCATACAGTCGCCGTCGCGCAGGACGCTTTCAATCTCGGCGCGCTGCCTTGTTTTATAGGTTTTGCCGGTATTCATTGCCCAGCCTCCAATTTGAAAACAATTTTCAAATTGCATTATAGCACAACGCAATCGGATTTGCAATAGGCGGACGAAAAACAATTTTTATATGTATTGCAACAAGAAAAAAAACGTATAGAGCCGGCAGTCGCTGAATTTGCGTTGCAAAGGCCGAATAGAAAAGCGGTCGTTTCCCTCCCATTTCCTAATGAAAAAGATGACGCAGAACTTAGAACATAGGACATACAGTTTACAGAACCTTTCAAAAACGTCGCAGCCGCGGCTATCCGCTATAAAACCCGCGCCGAAAATATCTACCGTTGCCAGAAAAACACGGCGAACCCGCACGCGTCGGCAGACGGCTCGCACCGTTTGGCAAGCCCGCTGTGGACAAGCCCGTACGTCGGCAAGCGCAAACGCAGCCGCCGCAAGGAGAACGAAGCATTTTATGCTTCCCGCCTGCTCTTTCCCGACGGGAATTCCGTAAAACAGCCTGCTGCCAGACAAGGCTCCCCCGCAGTCTCGCAAGCGGCCACCGCTTCGTTCCGGCCTTTCCCATTATCCGTAACGCATCACTGATGAATCTGCGCGGACAAAAACAAGGCGTGCAAAAACGCGCATACACAGCGCGGCGGAACAGGCGGCTGCGCGCCGAGCAGCGGAAGCGCAAAAAATCCGGGAAGAAGCCGATTGCTCTTCCCGGACCATTCTATATCGCTCCGTAACAGCCGCGAGTTTTTTCGCGTGCGTTACCATTCTCGCCGGCCCGCGATATGGTTTCTACATTTTTTTCATGCCGTGCCCCTGCCTTGCGCGTGTTTCGACCAACGCCCGCACCCGTTCCGTCAGCAGCGAAAACGAGGGTTCTTCCCGCAGGCCGCCGAAGGCCGCATCCCCTGTCAGGATTTCATAAAATGTGCTGGGGAAAATGAGATAACAGGTGGTCATACGGGGCATCTTCGTATAGACATAGATGGAGCGTTCCTCCGCCCCGTCGGGATCGTTATATTTGTTCTTCCAAAATTCTCTGGCCTTCCAAACCATGCCTTCCATCCATTCGCAGGAGCTGCCGAGCGTTTGTTCGTCGGTGATTGCCATTGTTTGTTCAAGCAGCGTCACAAACGACTCGATTTGTTCGAGCGCGGCGGCGCCATTGCCCGCATTCGCAAGCCGGCGTGCGTTCTCAAGGCCGATTTCAAGCCGGTCCGAAATCCACATATCGACCCGATCCCCCGCGCCGCCGCATATAAGACGCAGCAAGCCGGCCCGAAACGCGTTCGCGCTCTCCTTCTGCGCAGGTTCGGCCTCCCGGTCGAGCAGCGTATTGGGCGTAAGAAGAACGCTGATTGTTTGATAAAAACGGTAGCGTCTTTCTTCTTCAAATCTTTCCCGATCGCGAAGCTGATAATACCTGTCGAACGCAAGCGCCCTTTCGGACGCATCATACGGCAGCGTGTATTTTGCGAAAAATTCGTCGATATGCGCTTCGTCCTCGACGTAAGCCATTGTTTCCACCAAATGGATATCATTGATATGGCGTTTTTTATACGCCTCTGCCAGCAGCCGCACCTCCGGGAGAATTTCCGGATGCCGATAACAGCGATAATTGCCCTCCGTCCACAAGCGCCAGACACCGTCGCAATCTATAAAATTGTTTCGGATTTCCCGGATGAGCGGGATCACCGCGGCGGAATCGATCTCTGCTTTCATAGACTCGCGGCGCAGCGCGTCAAACGCTTCGTCCGCTTTCCTCTCCTTTTCTATGTCCGGCATACCCAGCAGCGTATCCACGGTCACGCCGAACAGCCCGGCAAGCACCGGGAGAAGCTCCATATCCGGGTAAGTCGTTCCCTGTTCCCAACGGCTGACCGATTGGCAGGAAACGCCGATTTGCGCCGCCAACTCCTCCTGCGTCATATCGGCTTTCCGTCTCAGCGTGCGAATGTTGTTCCCGATTGTAAGTTTCATCATATCCTCCTTGCTGTCCATTGCGCCGTCCTATAGGATAAGCTCTTGTCGACACCAATAGTATACCCGAAGCAGGGCGGTACGTCAACAACGCATATGGTGAGAATCATTCTCGGTTTATGACGGGTTTATTCCGCAAGGGCGCGGCCCTGAGCGCCGATTCGCGGGGACACGCTTCCGCGCCCATAGCCGGACGCCGCAAACACAGAGCGCGCAGGCGGCAAAGCGGGTGCAGGCAAGCAAAAGCAGGGAACGGTGCGGACTGCATCGTTCCCTGCTTCGTCATACGGACCTGCGGTCCTCGAAAGCGCCGGGTCGTTCTTTGCTCGTTGTGCAAAAGCGCAAATTCCGCCTTCTCCGCCTGCGGCGGCAGGAGCGGCCCGATGCACGGCTTCGAGGGTCAGTTTACGGTCTTTTCGTTTTCCGCATCCACGAGACTGCGGAAATCCGTCAAAAGCGTCTCAACCTCGGATTCCTTCATAACGGAAAGGAAAAACATCAGCGTCAGCGCGGAGAAGCCGTATTTTCCGCTTTCCAGATCGAACAGCGCACGCGGTGAAATATGCAGCAGCTCGGCGATGTGCTCCTGCGAATACTCATGGTCGGCTCGAAAGTTGAGCAATTTGTTTTTAAGCAGTTGTTGAAGCGCTTCCTTATACGCACGCATAATACAGCAAACCTCCTGATCTCATTCAGACACAGAATCAGTTTACCATCATCGCGGGCCGCGTGCTATGAAGTATACTTCACTTTGCGGCACACTTCCGATTTTTTCTTGAAAAAAGCCGACGCGTCGGGAAAAAGCGACGGCGGAATGCGAAATATTTATGGATATTCCGCCAAAAGTTTGATAAACGCTGTAAAAATCAGCAGACCCGCAAAAACGGAAACGCCAACCGCCTCCGCCCGACCGCGATGCGAATGCCCGTCTGCGAAGCCGTCGGCAGTCCCCTCGCAGGCAGCCGGCCGACAGCCGATGTAACGATTTTTTTATAATGAGAAGTTTAACATCCTTACTATAATGATTAGAAACAGAAAAAGCATAAATTTCCGCCGCCGCAAAAAACGGCAGGCACTTCTTTTCAAAGCCGGCAGGGGAGGTTAACCTCCCCTG
>ERZ827150.3789-NODE-3789-length-14112-cov-3.643950_pt1 | contig 14112 bp, 10 predicted proteins | sample MGYA00519779_ERZ827150 | MGnify/ENA primary metagenome ERZ827150 (study PRJEB31778, sample SAMEA3449267) | human gut metagenome | biome: human gut; feature: human-associated habitat; material: faeces | place: United Kingdom | collected 2010/2012 ...
TATCACTGAACCGACTCCGACATTCTCTGCTTGCTTCGGTGCTGCTTTCCTGAGCTTGCATCCTACTAAATATGCAGAAGAACTGGTTAAGAAGATGAACAAGGTCGGCGCTAAGGCATACTTGGTTAACACCGGTTGGAACGGTAGCGGCAAGCGTATCTCTATCAAAGATACACGTGGTATCATCGACGCTATCCTCGACGGTTCTATCGACAAGGCTCCGACAAAGGTTATTCCTTACTTCGACTTTGTTGTTCCGACAGAATTGCCGGGTGTTGATCCGAAGATTCTTGATCCTCGCGACACTTATGAATGTGCTTGCCAATGGGAAGAAAAAGCAAAAGACCTGGCAGGACGTTTCATCAAGAACTTCGCTAAGTTCACAGGTAACGAAGCCGGTAAGGCTTTGGTTGCTGCTGGTCCGAAACTCTAATAGAACCAGATTATATATTTTAAGGCGGCTTTCGTTCTCGGAAGCCGCTTTTTTTGTTAGATTTGCGAAGAAACAATTTAATAGACAACAGAGAATGAAGAGTGTAAAGGTTATGCTGTTAGGCGCAAGCCTATTGATGCTGTCCGCTTGCGGGCCGCAGGTACAGAAAGAGAGTGAAGCCACAGTTACGGAGAAAAGCAATTCGGAAGCGATAATCGAGACAATCCTATCGCGCCGCAGCGTCCGCAAGTACAAACCGGAAGCAGTGAACCGGGACACGATGAAGGTAATCTTGGAGTGCGGCATCAACGCCCCCAACGGTCAGAACAAACAGTCCTGGGCGGTACGCGTAGTAGACAACCCGGAATTCCTGAACGGGGTAAGTGAAATCTTCAAGCAGAAGAACCCGAAAGCAGCGGAAGACCCCAATTTCAAGAATATGTTCCGCAATGCGCCCACGGTAGTGTTCATCGGAAATGATACTTCGTACGACTGCTCGCAGATAGACTGCGGACTGCTGGGTGAGAATATGGTACTTGCCGCCTGGTCTATGGGCATAGGCTCCTGCTGTCTGGCAAGCCCCACACGCTTTATGACCGATACGCCCGAAGCTGCCGAATACCTCAAAAGACTGGAACTTCCCGAAGGATACCGGCTGCTTTACTGCATTGCTTTCGGATATCCGGATGAAACGCCTGCCGCCAAGCCGAGAGATGCCGCCAAAGTGAAATACGTAGACTGACCGATAAAATAAAAACTTCAGAATCCCCCCATTGCAATAAAAGAAGGAGTGCTCCACCTTTACAGCGAAGCACTCCTTCTTATATATAACAACTAAAAAGTAAAATCAGTTCTTATTGGCACGCTTGCGCTCTGTCTCATCCAAGATAACCTTACGCATACGCATGGACTTGGGAGTAACCTCTACATACTCGTCTCCCTTGATATATTCCAACGCTTCCTCCAGAGAGAACTGTACCGGCGGAATCAGACGCGCTTTCTCGTCGGAACCGGAAGCACGCATGTTGGTCAGCTTCTTTGATTTGGTAACGTTTACAACCAGGTCGTTGTCTTTTGTGTGCTCACCGACAACCTGTCCGGCGTAAACCTCCTCACCCGGTGAGATGAAGAAGCGGCCACGAGATTGCAGGTTGTTCAACGCGTAAGCGAAAGCCTGTCCGGTCTCCATGGCGATGATCGAACCGTTGGTACGGCGCTCGATGTCGCCTTTCCACGGCTGGTATTCCAAGAAACGGTGGGCAATGATGGCCTCTCCTGCGGAAGCGGTCAATGCGGCGTTGTTCAATCCGATGATACCACGTGACGGGATCGTGAATTCCAGGTGCATACGGCCGTTCTTGCTTTCCATCATGGTCATTTCACCTTTACGTTTGGTGACCATATCGATGATTCGGCTCGAGCACTCTTCTGGCAAATTGATGGTTAGCTGCTCTACCGGCTCGCATTTTACACCGTCGATCTCCTTGATGATAACCTGAGGCTGTCCGACTTGCAACTCATAACCTTCGCGACGCATGGTCTCGATCAGGACGGAGAGATGCAACACGCCACGGCCATAGACCAACCATGAGTCGGCCGAGTCGGTCGGTTTTACGCGCAAAGCCAGGTTCTTGTCCAGCTCTCGCATCAAGCGATCATAGATGTGACGGGAAGTGACGTACTTACCATCTTTTCCAAAGAACGGAGAGTTGTTGATCGTGAACAACATAGACATGGTCGGCTCATCGATTGCGATGGTTGGCATCGCTTCTGGCTCGTTTGCGTCGGCGATGGTCTCACCGATCTCGAAGCCCTCAACGCCAATCACGGCGCAGATATCACCAGATTTCACCACGTCTGTCTTGGTGCGACCCAATCCTTCGAATACGTCCAACTCCTTGATCTTTGAGCGAACCATCGAGCCGTCACGCTTGCAGAGCATGATGTCTTGTCCCTCGCGTAACTCGCCCCGGTGCACACGGCCCACGGCGATACGTCCTACATATTTAGAATAATCCAAAGAGGTGATCAGCATTTGCGCAGGGCCTTCCAATACTTTAGGCTCCGGGATGTACTCGATAATAGCGTCGAGCAATGCCGTGATGTCGTTTGTCGGCTTCTGCCAATCGTTCGACATCCAACCCTGCTTGGCGGATCCGTAGATCGTCGGGAAATCGAGCTGCTCCTCACTTGCGTCGAGGCTGAACATCAGGTCAAATACCATCTCCTGTACCTCCGACGGGCGGCAGTTCGGTTTATCAACCTTGTTGATTACCACGATCGGTTTCAAGCCGATCTGGATAGCCTTTTGCAACACGAAGCGGGTTTGTGGCATCGGGCCCTCGAAAGCGTCGACCAGCAGGAGGCAACCATCCGCCATATTCAACACGCGCTCAACCTCGCCACCGAAATCGGCGTGCCCCGGCGTGTCGATAATGTTGATCTTGTACCCCTTGTAGTTGATGGATACGTTCTTGGCAAGGATCGTGATACCACGTTCACGCTCCAAGTCGTTACTGTCTAAAAACTGATCCGGCTCGGCCTGTCCCTCGCGGAAAAGCTTTCCGGCTAATAACATTTTGTCCACGAGCGTCGTTTTGCCGTGGTCTACGTGCGCGATAATCGCGATGTTTCTAATCTTTTGCATTGAAGACTAACTGAATTATGGCGCGAAAATACGATTTTTTTGGGAGACTCTTATTAAGCGGGGATTAAAAAAATGGGGAAAGGGCTTGTGAATCAAAAAAAATAGCTAAATTCGCGGACGCTTAGATAACATAGTATTAATTTATTAAAGTAGCAAAGAATCATGTACTTGGATTCAGAAAAGAAAAAAGAGATTTTTGAGAAGTATGGCAAGTCCGCTTCTAACACGGGTTCAGCTGAGAGCCAGATTGCGTTGTTTACTTATCGTATCAGCCACTTGACTGAGCACTTGAAGAAGAACCACAAGGACTTCGCGACAGAGCGTTCGTTGAAGATGTTGGTTGGTAAGCGTCGTCGCTTGTTGGATTATTTGGTTCGCGTGGACATCGAGAGATATCGTGCGATCATCAAAGAGTTGGGTATCCGTAAGTAATCAGGATATAAGAAATTATTCGGGAGTGGGGAGAGCTGTCTGGCAGTTTCTCCCCACTTTTGTTTTATAACAGGAAGGCCAGATTCTAACTTTTGATTTTTTGATAGTTGTATGAAAAACATGAGAATGATTGATTCCTATATTAAAAAAGTCATTTTTTGTATATGTGTTTAATATGCTGATTGTTAGTTAGTAATGGATAATGATTGTTGTCGAAAAAAAAGGGTCGTTTATTTTCATCCCCTAAAATAGCGTTTTTCTTTAAATTGTCAAATTAATCTTCTTTATATATTACAATCCTATTAAATTATATTCAATACAATAAGTTAGCCTATAATTACTATTATAAACTTTAACACCTGTTCTAAAATAAACGACCGTTTTTGATATGAGTTTACTGTATTTCAAAGAACATCGTCATTGTAAAGATTATGCCAGCTCTGGACAATCAATTTTTGAGGTTTACCGTTTTCGTAAAGGTGAAGATTTACCTAGTAAGATAATGGATTATACTGCGATTGTTTTTGTTCTGGAAGGACAGATTTTGTCAAATTGTGGCTCTTTTTTAAATTGTGTGATTAATTCTAGTTGCATTCTTTTGATTCCCAGCGGAATGAAAGTTTCTGGCGTTGCGTTGGAAGACTCATTGTTATTGCGTTGTATTTTTAATATAGAAGGTCATTTATGTAATCGTTACTCATTTGAATCATTAACGGAGTTTATAGATTTGGGTACATGGAAATATAAATTTGATGTGTTACCTATTTGTGAGCGTTTGTCTGAGTTTGTTTCTTTGCTGATACGGTGTTTGGATGATGGTTTGGGCTGTATTCATTTTCATCGGTCGAAATGTGAGGAGTTGATGCTCATGTTTAGAGGATATTATACAAAAGAGGATCTGGCTCGTTTTTTCTACCCGGTTTTAAGTGCGAATTGGGATATTAATAGTTTTGTTTTGAATCATTATAAAAAAGTGAACGATGTTAATGAGTTGGCCGATATGGCGCATCTTTCTTTGGTGACCTTTAATCGCCATTTTAAAAAGGCGTTTGGTGAGACTGCTGCCCGATGGCTTGAAAAACGGAGAGCTGAAGATCTTTTGAGGGAGATACGGTTAACAAAGAAATCATTTACGGAAATCGCGTTGGAATTCCGTTTCTCGTCGTCTGCTTATCTTACTACGTTTTGTAAGCGTCATTTTGGGAAAACTCCAAAAGAATTACGCTCGGATTATACGTCTCGATAAGCCTCTGTCATATATTTGAAATATTTTGCTATTTTTTCGTAAAAAGTGAAATCCTTGATTCCCTTACCTTTGCAACGTAAAAACTAACGTTTGCAACTTACCCCTATTGTTAAGGAGGATAATGGATGATAAGGAAAATCAGTTTAATTGCCGTCATTGTAGGTTTGGCGATTAATTACTTGAACGCGCAAGACGTAGCCTTGAAGACAAATGCGCTTTATTGGCTCACGACTACGCCAAACATTGGTGTGGAGTTCGCTGTCAGCCAAAAGGTGACGATTGACTTGCCTGTCGCTTACAATCCCTGGACATTCAAGAACGATAAGAAGATGCGCTTTTGGCTCGTGCAGCCAGAGGCGAAATATTGGTTTTGCGAGAAATTCGAGGGCCATTTTGTCGGATTGCATCTGCATGGTGCCCAGTTTTTCGGTGGATTTCAGGAGAAACGTTACGACGGCTATTTGGCTGGCGGTGGCCTCTCGTATGGCTACAACTGGATCCTTTCGCCCCATTGGAATCTGGAGGCGGCTATTGGTTTGGGGTACGCTTATATATGGTATAAGGAGAGCGACCGGATCTATTGTGAGAAGTGCCACGAGGATAAGCATAAGAATTATTTCGGCCCGACCCAGGCGGCCGTTTCGCTAGTCTATATTTTCTGATCGAATTAAGTTTGCTGGTTATGGGAAATGACAAGATATATCATATGTGTCGTGTTGGCTTGATGTTCTGCCTGACGTGTGGGCTTGCGGGATGCGCCACGAGGCAGGAGAGGCACATCACGGTCGATCGTACGGATGCTGGTGCGCTCGTGCCCGACAGCCGTTGGGAGGTGCCGCTCGACGTGACGTTTCGTGTCCCGGCGGACTATCTGACGAAGCGGCAGCGGGTCGTTATCGTGCCGAGACTGATGGCTGGAAACGAGTTGTTGGCTGAATATGAACCGGTCGTGCTCGATGCGCCCATCTATGCCAAGAAGAAATATCGTCGGGAGAAACTTGAGAATTATGAGGATCCTTATAAGGAGGTAGCCCGTTTGGTGGAGGAAACCGACAAGGCTTTGCGGATTCCTTATCATGCGACGGTCCGGTTGCCTGAGGGGATGACGGAGGCCCAACTCAGTGCCGTTGTTTCGGCCGATGGGTGTGGTGAGTGTTCGGGTATCGATACCATCGCGTTGGCGGAGATCGCTGATCCACTTAGCGGGCTTGTCAGGACATGGCGCATGGTGGAACCGGAGTTTGTCGTTCGCGAGAAACGGCGCGACGGCGAGGGCAAGGCGCATTTCGCTTTTGCTATCAACCGTTACGACATCGATCCTGAGTTGGGTAATAATCGGGCTGAGATGGAGAAGATGCTCCAGGCGCTCCGGCCGGTGCTTACCGATTCGCTCGCGACGCTCGATCGCCTGTCGATCACCGGTATCGCCTCGGCGGATGGTCCCTTGAAACTCAATACCGAGCTGGCTTTCAACCGTGCGGAGGCCGCCAAGAGCTGGCTTGTTGGTCGGTTGGGCATCGATGCCGCTACGGGGCGGAAGATCACGGTCGACTCGCGTCCCGAGGGGTGGGAGCCGGTCTTGGAGGCGATGCGTGCCGCCAACGATCCGGATGCCGAGGCTCTGGCGGGCGTGCTCGATCGCTATGCCGACGCGCCCGAGGATACGCAGGAGCGGTACATCCGTCGCCTCGCGGCTTGGGACAATATCCGGAAAAACTATCTGGCGGGCGACCGTGTCGTCGAATACCGCTATTCTTATACGATCCGTAGTTTCACGTCGGACAGCGAGATGCTTGCGCTCTACGCGACCCGGCCTGACGCTTTCAACGAGGCGGAGTTGCTGCGTGTATCGATGTTGGTTGCTACCGACGCGGAACGCGAGGCGGTCTATCGCACGACCCTGCGCCTTTTCCCCGCTTCGGCCGTTGCCGCCAATAATCTTGCCTTGATGTTGATTGAGCGAGGCGATGAAAAGGAGGCGCGGACCCTGCTTGGACAGGTGGCCGGCGATCTGCCTGAGGCTCGCTATAATTTAGGATTGCTGAAAGCCCTGCGCCGTGAGACCGAGGAGGCCGCACGCTTGCTCGAGCCGTTCGACGATGAGAACGCCCGTTTGGTTAAACTCTTAATGACGAAAGAATGAGACGATATTTACTTTATATATTATTGCCCCTTTACGCGGCGCTTGCCGGATGCATTCGCGACGAGATCGCGGAGTGTCCGCCCCTGCAAGTGCGGATCGGTGTGAAAGATAAGAACTATTTCAACATCGACGGGGCGGAGCATTTCGGGATGGAGGAGCGCAAGGCCGACGACCTGCCCTTCAAGGAGTATGTCTCGACGCTCTATTACGTTTTGAGCGACGCGACGACGGGCAAGATCGTCAATGAGCAGACGCTTTTTACCGTCACCAGTGGCGATCGCGAGATTCCGGTGACCTTCCCGCAAGACTTGCCTTTTGGTACTTACGTCTTGACCGTCTGGGGCAATATGTTGAGCGAGCGGCCATTAGGCGAGGATCCGACTACCTCCGACTTGCACCTTTACAACGCTCAGGGTAACGACATCTATCTGGAGAGCGACACGCTGGTTTACGACGAGATGAATTTTGAGCACCTCATTGAGCTGGAACGTGTCAAAGGAAAATTGATTATCCTGGCGGAGAACCTGCCGGACAATATCAATTTTTCGAAAAAGCAAATCTCGAATGTCTATGCCTACGTGACGCACGATTTTAATTACAGCAAGGCGATTCATGTGAATACCGATACGCTTTGGACCAAGCGCAACGATATCTTGACCAAGACGTTGCTCTGTCCCTCGACCGGTATTGATGCCTCGAATCTGCATATCTCTTTTCAAAGTCAAGGTAAAGCGGTCGACAAGAATGAGATCAATTGGATCGTGCCGGAGGATATCCGTATCACGATGCGGCGTAATGAGTTGACGATCTTGCGTTATATCTATGAGAGCGGAGGCGAGCCGGAGGAACCCGAGGAGCCGGAAGAACCCGAAGAGCCTGAGGAGCCAGAGGAACCGGAAGAACCCGAAGAACCTGAAGAGCCCGAGGAACCTGAAGAACCCGATCCGGGGAACAGCAAGTTTAAGGTCTATGTCCTGGTGAACGATAACTGGGAAGGTCTGCATTCCATGGAAATTGATTAATAGATAGTTATTTTTTTTGTTTAACTTAATTTTTTAACGTAATGAAGAGAAATTATTTTTTAGGTGCCGCCGCGGCGTTCGGCTTGTTCGCCCTGGCATCATGTAGCAATGAGGATGATCCCATCAGCCCGAACCAACCGGGTGAGGAGATCGCGACTGGCGAGCAGGTGATCGTGTTGGATATGCAAGACACCGATGTCCTCTCAACGAAATCACGCCCCTTGTATTCGACTGAGAACAAAGGCGCTGAAAATGTAACGGATGTGAAGTTGATGGTATTTGAGCATCAGGATGGTTCTCAAATGAAGTTGTCTCAAGTGATCTCTATTCCGAGATGGGATCAAAATTCTTCCGACTATAATTATGGTCGTAAGTTGACAATTAAATTAGGAACGGATTATGAGTCTGAGAAATTGGAGGCCAACAAAACTTATACCATCTATGCGGTAGGCCAGGATGAGACTGCGCAAACGCCAGCGCCATTTACGGTTAATACAGGTAAAACAATTGCTAGTCTAGGTATTGATAATGGTCTGGGTGATGGTTTGCTTTGGAATGGTAATACTGAAGTTGGCGAGGGTTTTGTTAAGACTGATGCCGTGTCTTATGTTGATGACGCATCGTTTAAGTCTCAAGCGGTAGGCGAGATTTTCTCTGGTATCTCAGATCCGGTTAACATCCAACTGGATGGTGGTTTTTCTGCGAATGTTTTGCTGAAACGTCAGGTAGCCGGTGTGTTGGGTTATTTCAACCGTATTCCTGCTTGGGTCGAAACCGGTGTTGACGGTGCTCATAAATCTGTTCGTTATATTCGTTTAGTGGCTTCAGGACGTCATACGAATATCGACTTGACTAACAAGATGGGTGTACAAACAGACGACGCTACTGGCAGCTCTAATGTTGAGTATGTAGTCAATGGTTATACAGAGTCTGCTACAGAGACTGCAAATAATTCTAAAGATGCGAAATATAAGGCGACCACAGGTGACAAAGACGCTTATATCGTTTACGAGATCGACTTGGCTAAATGGTTTACGACATATACAGAAAGTGGCGCTGAATTTTGGTCTAAGGATAGTGAGTTCGCCTTCGATAAAGATTGGGAAACTAATTTACAGACAGATGTTCCTTTGCTTGGTATCAATACGGATTGTTGGTATAATCCTAAGAATCCGGCCAATACGGGTGATGGTTCATTGATTGTGGTAGAGAATTCTGTTTTGGCTGGCGAGTTTGTCATTCCATTTGAGAAGAGCCTGAAAAATACCTTCGAATTGCAGCTGTTGGATTCAGCGAAAACTGAGGTCTTAAAAGCATGGGATGTCAATTTGGACGAGATGTCAAGACAAGGCGACGATCAGGAAAAACTGTATAATATCTACCGTAACCACTTGTATCAGATTGGTCAACGTGGTTCAGGTGATGACCCGACCGATCCAGGAGAGGATCCTGATAAACCACAACCGCTGGATAAGGATCAGGAGTTGACAATCAAGATCAACGACAACTGGGAGTTCATCCACGATATGGAGATCGAATAATAAAACTATACTTCAACCCACACTCTCGCCCTGCCTGATGAGGGCAGGGAGGGTCCCGGCGTCTTCAATCGGTCCATGTGGATCGGGGGGAGGTCGTCCGGGGCCTCCGATTGGCTCAAGCTGGTCGGCGGGAAGGGATCCGGGGGTTCTGATCGGTCCATGTCCGATGGCGGGGCCGGATTCGGGGCCTCCGATCGCCCTAAGTTAAGCGGCGGGAAGGAATCCGGGGGCTCCGATTGGGTCATGCCAACCGGCGGGGCGGAACCGGAGGTGAATTCTGATAAGAAACCGATTAACATTAAGAAATTATGAAAGAAATCATTGTAACATTCTCAAAGCAAAGCGGCAAGAACGCGCAACACGCGCAGCTGATGACCGACGTGCTGGCGGCCGTGCCCACCGAGGTGGCCGTGGCGCAGGGCTTCACGGCGCAACGGACGGCGTTCGAGGCGGCTGTCAATGACGAGCTGGTCTGCTTCCAGGCTGATAAAGGTTATCTGGAGACGGCCGACGTGGCCGAGGCCGATAATTATCGCGACGGCTTTTTCATGTACTACAAGCGGGTAGCCGAGGCAGCGGCGGAGAGCCATCCGGACCCGGAGTTCCGCAAGAACGGCTCGACGGCCTTTTACCTCTTCAAGGAGGCGGGCGACGCGACACGCAAGGATTACGCCTCGGAGACGGCCATCCTGAGCGACCTGGTCGCCAAGATGCGCATGGAGCCTTACGTGGCGGCGCTGGCGGCGCTTGGCATGCAGGACGCGGCGGATCAGATCGAGGCGGCCAACGAGGCTTTCAATAATGTCTATACCGAGCGGTCGGCCAAGGAGCGGAGCCGCGCCTATAGTATGACGATGAAGCAGTTGCGTCCCATCACGGACAACGCGTACGACGAGCTGGCGAAGGCGATCAACGCCCTCTACGCCGTCAACGAGATGGTGACGAAAGACGCCGAGAAACGCGTCGCTCTCGAGCAGGTGATCGACGACGTGAACGCTGTCGTGCTGCGCTACCGCAAGACGGTGAACCAGGGCAGCGGTACCTCGACCAAACCCGAGCCCGAGACACCGGGCGACACTGATACGCCAACCGATACCGATACACCAACCGACCCGGAAGGTGGCGACGAGAGCGGAACACCCGAAGGGGTTTAAAAAAGGAATTTTAAAACAGGCATTTATAAAACTACAGCAATCGTGATGAAACAGTTTCTCGCATATATGATCATGACGCTGGCTGCCCTCTGGACGGTCGGTTGCTCGGACGACAGCCTTTCGGATGATCCTACCGACCAGCCGGAGCGGGGCATCGTGATTCGCCTCTCTACTGGCGACTTGGAGACGCGGACCGACCTGACGAGCCAGGCCAACCTGCAACATGTGACTGAGGTCTATGCCGTGCTTTACGAGGGAACGGGAGATGAAGCTGCCTTCGTATCGGTGGAGAAACTGGATTGGAATCCGAGCGCGGGCGGCAATGGCTTCCAGAAAAAGGAATTTACCTTGCCGAAAACCGCGACCGATGGCCTGTCGGCGGGAAGCTACACGATTTTATGTGTCGGTTTGGATGATAAATCCGGTGCTACTTATGGATTAACTTTAGAAAATATTAATAACGAAAGCAACGGGTGGAAAACTTTGGCTGATGCCAAAGCCGCTTTGGCTACGGGTAAGTCGACCGACGATATCGCCCATTCCGAGCTTTTCGCCGGTTGGGCCGAATTTGAGTTTGAACCGGACAATATTAATATTGTCGAGGTGGAGATGAAACGACGAGTGGCGGGGGGTCTTTGCTACGTGACGGACATCCCGACAACGATCAATACGGGCGGGGTGAATGAGCCCGTTAAAAAACTGCGCCTCGCCCTTTATACGGGTGAAAAGCCTAATAACCAAATCTCTCTTTGCCGGAAAGAGGTGGAGAAAGCCACGGACGGCACGATTAAAATCCCGGATGATTTTGGGGAAAATAATCCTAATCCCAATGCTGCGCAATTAACACCTAATAGTGAGGGATATTTGATTTTAAAAGAAATTGATTTGGAACATTTGTATAATTCTGATGGATCACAAACTGGTGAAATATTTGTTATTCCAGAAATAAAGACCGATGCTTTAAAAGTAGAAGCCAATTCTCTGTTATTAGGCGCCTACGTCATTCCGATTGCGGCGACTGATGAAAAAGTGACTCTCAAGGTGGAGCTGCTGGGTGAGAAAGACCAGGTTCTCGCGACTTTCAACGCCAAGCGCGACGGCACTTCCGAAAGTGAGAGCTACTACAATATTTATCCGAATTACATATACCATATCGGCGACAAGCCCGAATCCGATTCAACAGAGGGCGACCAACCTGCCAGCTTGTTGGGTAAGGAATTGACAGTCGTACCACAAGAGTGGACCACGATGCCGGAAGTGGACGTGGATTTTCCGAGCGTGCCGGTGAAACCTAGGATGGAATTGGATTATGGAGAAAATTACATTTTTGATTGTGTACCTCATACAATTAAATTAACTGTAATAAATTCTATACTTGATTCTCCTTGGATTTTACAAATAGATGCTTCACAAGAAGGTGTTTATTTTAAGAATGGAGAGATATGGAAATCTAAATATGAAGCTACTCCCGCAGATCTTTTAGAAGAATCTGTAGATATTGACGTTTTGATTTCTGATTATGCTGAATTAAATGCTAAAGATGTGCGGCAGGTAAAGATTAATTTGATTTCTGATTATGCTACAGTTGCCTCACATCTTATTCAGCAGTACAATGCGATTATCTTTTCTATGGAGGACGGGGATAAGAATACTGTGTATCGTGGCTTTAGTCATTTCGATTATGGTACAGAACGCAATAGACAAACCGGAGAGATTATTTCGAATGAAGGCTACTATCAGTGGGGTTATGATTGCAATAGGTCCCACCTTTATATATACAATTCTGATGCTGATGATTATAATGGGGAAACGAATTTGAATAATGCAAAAAAAGAAGCTAATTCTGATAGTGAAAAAATGCAATATTTTTTAAGTTCAGCGATGCATTTGGTTGAAAAACCTTGTTATTCTATTTCAGGAGAAGAGGCTTCGGAGAATACTCACGAATGGTATCTGCCAGCATTTTATGAATTGGAGGCATTTTTTGATTATTCGATTAAACAGGGAAAGAGAGAGTCATGGAACATAGTCCAAAATAATAAATATTGGACTTCGTGTATTTTGAGAGATACATATAAATATGCTTATGCTTTTTATATAGATAGTAACAATAAAGTGAAATATGGTAATTGGTGGGATAATGAGCGGACTGATTCTTATCGTTTGCGTCAAGCGTGTATTGTGAATCCCTAAAACTAATTCAATATATGAAACCTAAAAGTATCTTATACCTGTTGATTTGTCTCTTGGCGATCGCCTGCCAAGACGACTTGGATGGCGACCTTGCCCATGGGGGCGGCATGACGGAGGGGATGGCCACTTTCCGCTTCGAGCTGGAGAGCGCCACGGAGATCTATACCCGTGCCGACGACGCTTCGGCGGACGCCATCGAGAACGTGATGTTGATGGTGTTCGACGAATCAAATAATATATTAACGAAGAGCGCCTATTTCGACGCGCCCGATGGCGAGGGATCGGTTCGTCTTTATCTTTCCGGCACCGACAAGATGGTTTATGCCTTTTGTAATTTGCCGGAAACAACACGCAAGGCATTGCAAGGAAAAGCGATCGGCACCTATACTTACGACGAGTTGGCTAAGGAGTTCCTGACCATCTCGCAAGCGGATGGGGCCTATATGGGTAATTTCGTGATGTCGGGTCTGGAGGATTTAAGGAAAAATAATGTTCCTGATTTTTCGGAGAGTTACCAGATTAAGGTCACTCGCCTGGCCGCCAAGTTCGATTTCAAGATCTATTTTCATCCGGAGGAGACGGGCGACCAATTCGCGATCACCGGGCTTTATCTCTACAATACCCCAAAGGGCAGTCTTCTCTTACCGAATGGCTATGCTACCGTGGGGGAGGATGAACAGGAACTAAACGCCGGGACGGATTATGTGGATGGTACCAGCGACAAGTATTTCAATTATAGTAATAATGGTACGGACGCCGATGGCGGTTATCGCATCGCCTACGAGACGCTATACGACACGTCGGCAGGAACAGGCATTATCGATCAGTACTACGGGGCGACTTTCTACCAGTTTGAGAACCGGCGGGGCGCAGTGTATGATAATTATAATAGCACAGATGGCAGTGGTGGCGATAACTGGATTGAACCACGTGATGGTTGGAGTGTAGATGAGGGAAAAACAGGTTGGAACGATCTCTCCAGCTTGCGGGGACAAAAGGGCGAGGCTGGTTCGACCTTCGCCGGTAAGGACCTGTTCGTGGAATATCGCCAGATCAACAAGCGGATCTTGGCGGCGCATTTTAATCGCTCCTCGTCAGTGAATAGCGGTTATACCGATACGCATTCGGGTTTCCCAGGTGCCTCCTTTTTGGTGATTGAGGGTGTTTATCGGAAGGCGAACGGCGACGCTTCGAACGTGAAATATTACGTCTATTTGGGTAAGGACAATTACGCGGACTTCAACGTGAAGCGCAACCACCATTACATCTATCAGGTGATGATCTACACGATGGAGAAATAC
>ERZ827150.3795-NODE-3795-length-14091-cov-5.468581_pt1 | contig 14091 bp, 7 predicted proteins | sample MGYA00519779_ERZ827150 | MGnify/ENA primary metagenome ERZ827150 (study PRJEB31778, sample SAMEA3449267) | human gut metagenome | biome: human gut; feature: human-associated habitat; material: faeces | place: United Kingdom | collected 2010/2012 ...
CGTATACTCCCCCTCCTCATCCTGGGTGTAGATCGTGACGCAGTTCTGCTTGCGATTGATGCGGATATAATACGAAAATTCCGGTGTCTGCGTCTCCTTAACATCCGCTTCCGCTTTTCCGGTTCCGCTTACATCCGGCGTCTCAGTCTCTTCCTGCCGCACTGCTTCTGTCCCTTCCACCAGCAAATCTTCCCCGTTCTCTGTGTTCGCACCGGTCTGCGCCGTCCCGCCGCTTCCGTTTTCCCCCACATTCGTTTTGGCATTCCCACCACTTCCTGTGAGCGGTGTCTCTCCATCGTCTGCGAGCAGAATGTTTTCCGTGCTGCCGTCCATCACCAGTTCTTCCCGCTGGTACTCCCTGGTCCACAGTCCGTTGTCGCCGCTTAGCACCGCCAGTGCAGGCACATTCCACTCCATCTTGAGCGCAACAAATTCAAACAATGTCAGTACGCACAAAAAGACAGTGACTGCAGCCGCAATCATGCGGGCAGCCCTGCCTTCCATCATACGCTGTAATTCATTTTGCTCGTGCTTGTCGTTCTTCATATCTTAATCTTAGAGCTGGGTCTCCACGAAAATGTCATAGATCGCACGGATTGCCGGTTCAAAATCCGCATTGCTCACACCGATAATAATGTTAAGCTCAGAAGATCCCTGATCGATCATCTTGACATTGACATTGGCATGTGCCAATGCAGAGAAGATCCGTCCGGCTGTACCGCGCGTCTGTCTCATACCGCGTCCTACGACTGCGATCAGTGCCAGATCAGACTCCAGATCAATGGAATCCGGATGTGCCATCTTATGGATCGCTGCCAGTACACGCTGCTCTTTTTCCATGAATTCTGACTGATGTACAAATACGGTCATTGTATCGATACCGGATGGTACATGTTCAAAAGAAATCTCATTTTCTTCAAATGCCTGCAGAACCTTTCTGCCGAAACCGATCTCGGAGTTCATGAGATCCTTTTCAATATTGATGGAACAGAAGCCCTTCTTACCTGCAATACCTGTGATCACGTACTTTGGCTTCTGGCAAGTGCTTTCTACGATCCATGTACCATTGTCCTTCGGCGCATTTGTATTACGGATGTTGATCGGAATGCCTTCCTTACGAACCGGGAAGATCGCATCCTCATGCAGCACGGTAGCACCCATGTAAGAAAGCTCTCTCAGTTCGCGATAGGTAATTGTTTCAATTCCCTTCGGATTATCGATGATACGCGGATCAGCGATCAAAAAGCCTGAAACATCTGTCCAGTTTTCATACACATCCACATGTGCAGCCTTAGCCACGATAGAACCTGTGATATCGGAACCGCCTCTGGAGAAGGTCTTTACACTGCCATCGAGCTTCGCACCGTAGAAGCCCGGAACAACTGCCTTTGGTGTTTCTGACAAACGCGCGGAAAGTACTTCATTTGTGTGATCAGGCATAAAATTGCCGTCTTCATCAAAGAAGATCACTTCTGCTGCATCGATGAATTCATAGCCCAGATAATTTGCCATAATGATACCGTTTAAGAACTCCCCACGGCTTGCTGCATAATCACTGCCCGCTTTCTTTTTAAAGTTCTCACGGATCACTTCAAATTCCTTATCCAGAGAAAGCTTTAATTTCAGTCCATCGATGATCTCCTGATATCTTGCTTTGATCGCATCCAGTTCTTTATCAAATGCATCATCACTTTCTGCCAGTGCATAGGTATTGTACAGCATATCCGTTACTTTTGTATCTTTGCTGTTTCTCTTACCCGGTGCAGACGGAACCACATAACATCTTGACTTGTCTGCGCGGATGATCTTTCCGACCTTCTCAAACTGCTCTGCACTTGCTAATGAACTACCACCAAATTTTACTACTTTTTTCATTTTCCTACTCCTCGGTATTTATTTTCACTTAGGATCACACGAGCTGTCATGTGTGATTCCATATGTAATCCTGCTTACTCCTCAACACGGATCCGGCTGATGATCTCACCGACCTGTGCACTCTTTTCTTTAAATGCTTTCTCGCTCATAGCCTGTGTAAAGAAGCCCTTTTCTCCTGCGATCTGTGCATCGATCTCTTCCACATCACCAAATACTTCCTTTGCCTTTGCAAAATCAGCATCCTTCACACGGACGAAGAAACGCTTTACGGAATCATCCATGCTGGACAATGTCAGTTCTTCTTTATCCCAGAAACAGAATACTGTCTTGCCAAGATGCTTCACACAGTCAATGATATCGGATACAACCGCGCTTGCTGTCGGAAGCTTACCTGCTCCTGCTCCATAATACATTGTATTCCCCAGTGTATTGCCGTGTACCAGAATACCGTTAAATACGTCATTTACAAAATAAAGCGGGTTCTGGTCATTGATCATGCAAGGGGTTACCATGGCAAAATATTTGCCGTCCACTTCTTTGCTCATGGCAAGCAGCTTGATCGTATAGCCTGCTTTTTTTGCATATGCAAAATCATTTGTTGTGATCTTTGTAATACCCTCTGTATAAATATGCTCAAAATTTACATTTTTACCATAGATCAGAGAAGAAAGAATGGCGATCTTACGACATGCATCATAACCTTCCACATCTGCTTCCGGATTGCGCTCCGCATAGCCTTTGTCCTGTGCTTCCTTCAGTACTGTATCAAAATCTGATCCTTCCTTTTCCATCTTTGTCAGGATATAGTTTGTTGTACCATTTAAAATACCGGTGATACCGTCTACACGTTCCGGTGTCAGAGAAGCATTTAACGGACGAATGATCGGAATACCACCGCCGACACTTGCTTCAAACATATAGTTGCATTTGTTAGCGCGCGATAACTCAATTAGTTCTGCACCATGCTTTGCAACAAGCTCTTTATTTGATGTACATACGCTCTTACCTGCACTGAGTGCTCTCTTTGTAAAGGTATAGGCCGGTTCCACTCCGCCCATTGCTTCTGCGATCACAAGCACCTCAGGATCGTTTAAAATAATCTCAACATCATGTACAACAAGATTCTCATAAGGATCTCCCGGGAAATCACGCAGATCCAAGATATATTTGACATCAATCTCATCTCCGGCTTTCTTATTTACCATATCCTGATTTGTTTTGATTACCTCAACGATACCGCTTCCTACTGTACCATATCCTAATACTGCTACTTTTACCATTTTCTTTACTCCTTAGCTATGATTTTCACGTAATGTACGCCTTTTTGTTTTTCCATCTCATCGACCATCAGGGATACATCCGCCGTTGTCGGCAATATCTGTACACTGATCGTCAGGGAGGCAACTCCGTTGATCGGAATACTCTGATGGATGGTTAATATATTTGCTCCGAATGTGGCTATGATCTTGAGCACATCCGATAACAATCCCGGTTCATCATCCATTTGGAAAGTCAGCGTGATCGTTCTGCCCGCCGCCGTATCGTGGAATGGGAAAATATCGTCCTTGTACTTATAAAAAGAACTGCGGCTGATCCCCACCCGTTCTGTTGCTTCCTGCACGGAAACAGCACGTTCGGACTCTATCAGCCTCTTAGCTTCCACAACCTTTAACAATACTTCCGGTAATGCTTTCTGCTTTACCACAAAATAGCCGGTAGACTGCTCCATTTCTTTCACGCTCCATTCTTCCGAATGTTTTTGTACGGCGTACAACTGTATGCCGCCGAGAGATATCATAGCATATCCCCCAGTTGTACGCAAGTCCCTATTTTTTGAAAGTCTTTTTTCTCCCAATAAAGAAGGGGTTCTATCTTTTCATTCGAAAATCCTTCTGCCCGCAACAGAGACGAGATACGCTTCGCGAATCTCGCTCTGATCAGCGGTCGTCGAATGTCTGCCCATGCAAGCATGGCATTCATTCTCCTCGTCGCCATGACACAAAACGGGCAATGTATATGATACACTGCCCGTTCTAAGTCTCTGTCTGATTTTCACTCTGATTCATTTTACGCCTCTTTGATCAGATTCTTTCACCAAAGCTCTTATAATATTCACCAAAGAACTCATTGATTTTACCCATAATCTTTTTCATAACACTCACCATAACCTTTCTACATTTTGAAATTGATCAGTTACTTTAGAGGTCCGGCCTGACTTCCTTTTGATGATTATAATGTATCATACAGGCTCTATAATGTGAAATACATATTATAAATATATTATGATACTTTTCGAGTATAGTGAATACAAATCATGTTTCATCTGTATTTTCACTGCCTTCCCGGATAAAAGAAAGAAATTCCTGCGCCACATGGGAAAGCGTGTGATCCTTTTTCCAAATGAGAGCATAGGATGCATACGCATCCGGATGCTCTATTTTACGGATGCAGACTTCCTTGTTCTTTGCCATTGCGGAAATAGAAGCCGGATAAATGGAAATCCCGACACCGTGCAGGCTCAGCTCATATGCATTCATCATATGTGCGATCCTGCCGCGGATCGCAGGTGTCTGACCGGTATTGGAAAACCATTTGTCAATCTCACTTTTTCTGGATTCCCTGGAAGGGATCAACAGCGGATACGGCAGAAGATCATCCGGCTTTACCGGATCATTTTCCGGCGTATATAATGGATGTCCCTTGGAGATCATTGCCACCCATGGCTCCCGGTAAACCGGAAGTACCTGAAATTCTTCTGTATTATAGGGTGCTGTGATCATCGCGATCTCACACAGACCTTTCATGACACGGTTATTCACATCATCCGTATTGCCATTCCAGAGATTATATTGCACATGTGGGTGCTGCTGTCCGAATGCTGCAATCCATTCTGCAAACAAACGCGGTCCACAGCCTTCTACGGAAGCAATATATAAGGTTCCCTGCAGACCTTCTTTTCTTTCCCTGACTTCTTCCTCGGAACGGTGCACAAGATCCAGTATTTGGGATGCATACTGCAAAAACAGTTCTCCTTCTTCTGTCAGCGTTACTTTATGCGGTGAACGGATAAAAAGCTGTGTACCAAGCTCTGCCTCGAGATCCTGGATCTGCCTTGAGAGCGGTGGCTGTGCGATCGCCAGTTTTTCCGCCGCCCGGGTAAAATTCTTTTCCTCTGCCACAGCCTTAAAATACCTGATATGTCTCAATTCCATGATGTATTCCCCTTTTCCAGAATCATTTTTTACTCCGCCGGATTGCTTGCCTGTTTCTCCGCCAACATACGGCAAACATTTGCATTACATCTGCTTTTTATTTATGTATCGCGTCAGAATGCCGGCAATCGGTTTTCTCATCCCGGCGCATATTTCATCACGGATTGCACCGTTTACACGGATCATCATAACCAGCTGCCACTGCTTCTTCCCTTGTTGTAAACGGCACCTGATTCTGCGGATCCGGCAGATAACTGCAGGAAGCCTTATGCAGCTTGCCGTTATTGCGATTACCGATATAATTGCCTGCCTGCGACGTTTCGTCTGCCACAACCGGTTTCTGCTCCTGCGCAGGAAGTGTTACCGCATCTGACTGCTGGGTTGCAGGCTTATCCTGCACGGCTGCAGTATCTGTCTCCTGTATGGGTGTCTCATTTGCAGGCTGTGTTTCCGCATTTTCTGCACCGGTCTGTGCATTTTTAGTTCGTTCTCCTGTCTGCCAGGTCTCGGAAGGTGCACAGTTCCATGTGATCCCGGTTCCATCACTTTCCGCGATCACAGAGCCCTGCTCATCTGTACGGAATACCTGAATGCCCATGCTGCGGAATCTGTTGAGGACTTCTGCATGCGGATGCCCATAGCTGTTTCCCTCACCGCAGCTGATCACCGCATAAGAAGGGCTGACTGCATCCATAAATGCCTGTGAAGATGCAGTGTCACTTCCGTGATGTCCCGCCAGGTAAACATCTGCACTAAGATCCGCGCCGGATGCGATCAGATCCGCCTCGGCTTCTGCTTCGCAGTCTCCGGTAAATAGAAATCTGTTATTTCCGTTTTGCACCATAATGACAATGGATGCGTTGTTGGAATCCGCATATTCTTTTACGGGAGCAAGAATCGTAAAAGATGCATTTCCAAGTGTATATGTATCTCCAACCTGACAGTCCGATGCGGTCGGACCTTTATACTGCATCGCGTCCCTGACTTTTTGTGTTGTTTTATTATCCTTCTCATAATTAGAAAGAAAAAGCTGTCCGATCCCAAATTTCGTAATAATGACCGGAGCACCACCGATATGATCCGCATCCGGATGCGTCAGTACAAGGTAATCGAGATTTTCCACGCCCTGTTTTGTCAGATAGAGCTGTATCTTTGTACCCTGATCGCTGTCACCGGTATCAATCAGCATAGCATGCCTGCCACTCTTTAATAGTGTCGCGCTGCCCTGTCCGACATCTATGTAATGTACTTCAAGTGGTTCCTGACTATATCCGTCCGGATCCGCTGCTTCTCCCTCTGTATCCCCGGATGGCTGCATGAGCATATCACCTGTGAGCTGTCCATCCATCCTGATTTCATCCGTTGCCGCTGTCTCAGCCGATGTCTCTTCCGTCTGCACAGCTTCCTTCTGCCTGCTATCCGGTGCATTATCGCCGCCCTGCGAGCTGCATGCTGCCAGGAGCACGATAAGTGCCAGAAGCGGTGCCAGAAACTTATTGTGTCGTTTCCCTGATTTTCCTGTTTTTTTCATAGCCGCTCCTTTATCGCAGTAATGAAAACCTGTTTTCCATCAATGTCGTGTGTAATAATGCTATCTGTTCATCGCATTTTCGTAAATACATTATAAAAATTATAACATCATAATTGAAAAAAGCACGAAAATCTTTTTGCAAATACTTAGAGTAAAAAATGCAGTAAAAGGCAGCAGAAATACAATTACTTCCCTGCTCCGGTTGATTCGCAGGTCTGTATTTGCATTTCTGCTGCCTAAGCAGTCTCTCATATGAGGTTACTGTATTTTCAGCGTGTTGGTTACTTTTTGATCTTTGCCGCTTTTTTCAGACCTTTTGCCGGGAGCAGCTTTTTGTAGGTCTTATATTTGCTCTTTGGCACCTTTACCACAACCTTTTTGCTGATGCCGTTAAACGCTCCCTTTTTAACGGTTTTTGTTGTCAGCTTCTTCGTCTTAATTGTGATCGACTTTAGCTTTTTACAGCCGGTAAAGGCATTCTTTCCGATCTTCGTCACATTCTTTCCGATCGTGATACTTGTCAGACTTGTGCAGCCTGCAAAAGCATTTTTCCCGATAGAAGTAATGTTACTTCCGATCACTATCTTCTTAATCTTTTTAGTGCCCTTAAAAGCATTGCCTGCGATAGAGGTTACTTTGTAGGTTACGCCATCGATCGTGACCTCCAAAGGAACTGTCACCGTTCCTTTGACACCGCTCTTTGGTGCTATATACTGCACTGCCGGTGTTTTGCCATTTGCACTTGTTACCTTGTAGGCTGCACCTGTGTCATCCTTCAGATTGGTGCCCTTTGGCTGTGGTGATGGTGTCTCCGGCTTACCTGACGGTGTTGCAGTTGGCTGCGGCGACGGACTCGTAAGCTTCGCAATGCTCTCTGTGTAGCTGCTGCTGCATCTGGTGCAGGTGTAGGTTCTGACTCCTTCCTCGGTTGTCGTCGGCTGCTTTGTTACGGTTGCTTTATAATCATGTCCCAATGCTGCCAGCTCTTTTCCGGTACTCATAAGTTTATCGCAGTCCGTACAATAGGTATCTCCTGCGTATCCGGTCTGCGTGCAGGTCGCTTCCCGCTGATTCCGTATTTCAGTGTGCGTGTGATCACATTCTCTTCTTGTAATCGTAATGCTTACACTTTCTGTCTCATAATTTCCCTTGTCAGCTCCTATATAAACCGCAGTCGCCGTCACAGCCACACCATCTGCAAGCACCGTGTCCTTATCTGCCTCCTGCCAGCTCCATCCTTCCTGAAGTGTAATATTGCCAACCTTCTTTGTGCTGTGTGCCGGTGTCATTGCAGCTTCCGGCATGTTTGGAGCTTTCGCTGCCTTATTGACCGTAACTGTTATTGTTCTAGTTACTGTATTGTAGTTGTTTGTGTCATCAGGTGTAAATACTGCCTGATAGCCTTTGTTGTTTACAGTCGGAATGATGTTCGTTCCTGTAAAGCTCCATGTTCCGGCAAGTGAATTGCCATCTGCCCCTGTCACACTTCCGCCTGTTATATCTGAACCGGTAAGCGCAGCATCCGGATTGTATCCACGCTCTGCAACGGTTGGTACTGTTACAACTATCGGAGTTGCCTTGGCTACTGTGATGGCTGCTGTTCCGGTAAGTTCCGCGTAATACGTACTGTCTGCCGGCTTGAATACCCAGCCCGCCTGTGTGGTTCCGGCTGCCGGTATCTCGTCCGGATTGCTCCATGAAAGAATACCTTCTATCACATCATCTGTACCGGCTTCCACAAAAACGGTATTTCCAAGTGTCAGCTTTGAAACCTTTTCCCCATAGGTCAGCGCATTGCTTCCATCTACAGATACGGTGTTTCCGCTCTTAATCTCTACCGTCTTCTTATCTGTAATACTAATCGTCAGCGTGTATCCAGCATTCGCATAGTTCTCCATCGAAGCTGTTACCGTGATAATTGCTGTCTTTCCAACCTTGGACGCATCTACCTGATTTACTTTATAGGTCAGATTTCCGGCTGTATCGACTGTTACCTCACTTAAAAGCTTCTCTGTATCTGTCTTTGCAACCGCATATGCTGTAGTTCCCCTATCCGTCGGAAGCTTTCCTGCAATATTCACACCGATTGCCTTACCGTCTGAACCGGAAGCATACGCATAGGTCTTATTTTCCGTGATGCTGGAAACGGTGAGTGGGCGTTTGGTAATATTTACCGTGGCGGAGCCGGAAGCATCCGCATAGCCGGACTGGGAAACCTTATAATACACGGTCTTTGCACCATTAGTGAAGTTAGTGTAGGTCAGGCTGTCCTGTGTGCAACTATCTGCGCTTGTGCCGTATTTTACGGTTGCGCCACTAGGCACGCCGGTGAGGGTGATCCCGTGCGGACTACCGTCATACACACCCTCATAAGCCGCAGCCGAAATACCGCTGAAGCTCTTCGTCGTGAGTTTGACCTTGATCTGCGCCGTCACAGGCATGTCGGGCTGCTCCACCTCGTTAGCAATCGAAGTAAGATCTAATGTTCCGGTGAGCGTCTGCTCCTCCAGCGTATTCGGATTATAACCGCTCCATGTGACGGGGATCTTATCAAATGTTTTGCCGTCCTCCGTGGTGATCGTCACGGTTTCGGGTAGTCCCAGCTCTTCCAGCGCCGTTCCGTAGGGCTTGTCCGTAATGCCAGTCGGCGTAGTGCAGCTCTTTACCGTACGCTTGACAACCGTTACGGTGTAGTCCCGAGTCAGCTCCTTGTAGTTATTGGTATCTGTGGGGGTAAACACAACCGTGGTGGTCTTGTTACCTGTGCTGTCCCAAGATTTATCAGTACCTGCCTTGAAAGCGAAGGTGCCTTCGCCGCTGCCGCCGGTGAGGGTTGCTTCACTGTTGACATAAACCGATGCAGAAAGCGTCGGCCATTCGGTCACCACCGGATTAGCCTTCTGAATGGTATACTTCACGCTGGCGGTGGCAGCCTTATTGCCCTCGCCCACCGTGATGCTGGCGGTGTACTCGCCCGCTTTGGTGGGGAGCGTGCCGTTTTCCAATATCTCTGGACCATACTTGCCCGTCTTTATGTAGCTGATGGTGATCTCACTCGCCGCCGGACCCTGCCAATCGTCACCGCTTGCGGTTACCACGGCGGCCTTGCCGCTGCCGTTGTAGGTCAGCTCGGCGGGGGCCGCAATGGTCACGCTGCCGCCGTTTCCGTCGGTCAGATAGCAGCCCTCTGCCGTACACTTCGCGGTGATGGTCGCACCGCTGGCGCTGTACGTCCAGCTATGCTGATGCTGGGTCACGGTAAACGGCTCGCTGTAGCACTGATAGCCATTGCTGCACTGGACGAAAATGTGGTACTGATAGCTCTTGTCTACGGGCAGCCCGGAGATCGTGAGCGTCTTGCTCTTCTCGCCGGTATGCGTTGCAGTATTAACTTTTTTGAACCTCGTGGTCCAGTCGTTTTCTGATTCGTTAAACAGCTCCCACCAGTAGTAGTAGGTGACGTTCTCCGTTTCGGGCTCGGACGCGATTACCGCAGTCAGCGTGATATTGCCGTCCGTCGCAAACGCCGAGTTTCCGGTGTAGTCCGTATCGCTATTCGGATAGATCTTTTCGACCGCGAAGGGCGCTTTTTCAACGGTGACTTCTGACGGGATTGAATTGGCGTTGGGGAGCCATTGGTTATCCCTTGTTTTTTTGTAAGCGTACCCCTTCGCCAGCAGCGCGTAGGGCTTGACATAGCCGGCATCGCTCGTGATCTCGCCGTAGCTGCCGCCGCTGAGGCTGGCGCTGCTACCGTCGTCCTTTACAGCCACACGGCTGAAGGTGCCGTTGCTCAGCGAAAGCTTTCCGCCGTTCTTCGCCGTGACAATGGCGAGCTTCGTATCCTTGTCGTTGACGGTCAATTCCGCGTCTTTGCCGTCCACCGTCACATAGAAGCTTCCGTTGCTGCCCGTGACCGTCAGAGAAATGCCCTTGGCGATGAGGTCCACACCATCGACCCTTTTCCCGCCGGTCGCCAGCGTCACCGGCCCGCGGGTCAGCTCATAGGCGGTCCGCTTCCCGTTGACATTGCCATCCACATCCTGATACAGCGTGATGGTCTTTGCACCGTCCGCCGCGTTCGCCGCCTCGATGGCAGTGGCAAAGGCCGCGTACCAGCTCGTCTTGCCGCCGACGGTCAGCGACGCCGCCATCTGCTTCTTACAGACACTGCAAATGCCCTTGCCGTCCGTGCCGCCGTTGTGCGTATGCGACACGACCTTGACATTTTCCAGCGTATTCACTCCATCATTGGTCACAGCCTGATTATCACTTGCTCCGTAATACGCCGCGCCCTCCGCCAGCAGGTCGGCGAGTTTGCGGTCGCCGTTGCTTTTGATTATCGTAAATGTGCCGCCGGAGAGCTTGACTTTGGTGGTGTAAAAATCCGCGAAGGTAAACGTGCCGCCGGTGATCGTCCCCGTGACATTGTAGTCAAACGTAACGCCGCCATATTTCTTTTCATTATTAAAGCTGCCGCCGCTGATGTTCGCGATGCTGCTGCCGTTGAATTTGACATTACCAGTGAAGGTACCGCCCTTGGCGTTCAGCGTACCGTTCACCTCGACGGAGGCATCGGTAAATGTGACGCCCTCCTTCACCGTCGCCGTGCCGTCGATGGTCGCACCTTTATAGCTGCCGCTGGCAAAGGTCACGTCCGCGTTTTTAGCGACCGTCACATTCTTGGCGGTGTGCGTTCCGCCCTTCAGCGTCAGCGTGCCGGTCAGCGGCATGGAGGTGCCGTAAGCATACATATCCCGCAGCAGGGTCAGCGTTGGCTCGGTGCAGCCCTCATTGCTCCAGCCGTTCAAGGTCTGGATGGCCTCTACATAGCCGTTTTCCAGCGCACTGTCTTCCGTGAAGTAGGCAGTCTTGGTCGTGCCGTCAGCGGCCTTGGCGGTGATCTTCGTATACAGTTTCTTGTGGCACACAGAGCATACGGGGTTGCTGTCATCGGCGCACTGATGGACGCACTCCGGGAACTGCACCTTGTACGCTGTATAGCCGGTCAACTCTGCAATTTTGGTGCTCTTATCAACGATGCTCCATGTACCGTCCTTTTCGCCGTACAGCTCGCACTTCGCGTAGGCGGTTCCCAGCAGGTCATTAACGGTGAGGCTCTTGCTCGTCGTGTTATCCGTGAACCCGCCGATGGTGCAGGCGTTTGTATTGCCCTTCCACAGCTTCAGGCCGTAGCCCGTACTTGTGGAGCCATGCGCAGCATTGCTTAAAACCAACTCGCCGATTTCGCCGCCAAAGCGCTCCAATGCGCCGCCGGCCTGCAGCTCCACGCGCGAAATCTTGCCGGTGTAGGAGTTGTCGACCGCCAGCGTTCCGTTGGAGTAAACGAGGAACTTGACCGTGAGCGCCTGCGTTCCACCGCCTGTTCCGGAATCCTTGACTGTCAGAGTATTGGGTTTGTTCCCGCCTCCGACACAAATGTAATAACGATCGCTGCTGACAGTTTTGCCATTCAGATCCAGCGTCGCTGAGTAGTTCTCAGAAGAGCAATTTCCTGTGAGCGTCACATTCCGCAGCAGCGTCACGGTGCTGCCTCTGGCTGCATTAAACGCATCCGTCAGCGTCTTATAATAGGCGCTATCGCCCACGCGCGCGTCGAATTGCGTTTTGCACTTCTTGCAGGTGTAGCCGGTATCGTCCATCTCGTGCGTGCAGGGCACAAGATAGACCTTGCCGTCATTGCCCAGGCTGGTCACGCTGTCGGCGGCGTCCGCCTTGAAGTTCTCAGCGCTGAGCGTCACGCCGCTTGCCGGTTCGGCGATGGCCCCAGGATTTATGCCTTCACGCACGCCCACACGGATGACCGAATCCTCACTCAATGCGCCTGATACAAGAATGGGCAGCTTCCAATCATAATTGGCGTAATAGCCGGCCTTCACCGAGCCGGAAACGGTAAGTTTAGGGTTTGTGCTTTCTGTTCCGTCGTAGTAAACGTCATATTGATTGTTGTCGGTAACGGTAGCATCGGTGAGGGTAATAGCGCCCTTTCCATAGATGCCGCCGCCCTCAAAGGTGCTGTTGTTTCCGGTGATCGTCACATTCTTGACGGTTACCCCTCTCTCCGAATAAATGCCGCCCCCGTGGCCATACCTTGTATCCCCCGTGGCGGACGCCTTGTTGCCGGTGATCGTGGCGTTGGAGATCGAAACATTGCCGGCGTTAAAGTGGATATAGATGCCGCCGCCGTTGCCGGCGGTTGCCGTGTTGCCGGTGATGGTGCCGCCGTCCATGGTGAAGCTGCACTTCTCACCCACATATACGCCGCCGCCACCGCCGTCAGACGCACCCGCAGTGTTATCGGAAATGGTGCCGCCGTGCATGGTGAAGCTCGGCGGGTCGATATGATTCGTCGTGCCGACAAGGAACACACCGCCGTAGTCTTCATTACCGGTAATCGCTCCACCATACATGGTAAAGGACGAGCCGGTCTGATAGTCGGCGCCCTTTTTACCGACCTGCACGCCGCCGGTGATCGTGCCGCTGTACAGTTCCAATTTGCCGCCATTGACGAGCACTTCGCCTTGAACCCTGCCGCTGTCGGAGCAGTCAGTCAGCGTCAGCGTCGCGCCGCTGCCGACGGTGATTTTACCGTTGATCGTCTGCCCGTTCAGGCAGAGGTTGACCTCGCCTTCTGGCACAGCCCAGCTCCCCGACACAGACCGCGTCAGATAATAGCTGCCCGCAGAATTAGGCAGGGAATCGGCTGCCGTCCATGCTGTGCTGTTGTTATGGGTATGACCGTTGACCGTTGTACCGCTGTCCTTGCCGCAGACACAGTGGGTATGCTCGCCGGACTGTGCGTCCGCCAACAGCGCGGTCTGGCTGTTGAACCAGCCGAGCAGCGCCTCGAAGTCTGCGCCGGTGATCTGCGCCTGCTGCTCTGCGTTCAGTGCTTCATAAGCATCATACGCCGCCTGAATGTCGTCATAAGCTGCGTCCAGCTCGTCGGCGGTCATGCCGTCCAACTCACTCACGATGGGCAGCGCATCGATCATCGTCTGCACAGCGGATACCGCCGCGTCCGCATTGTTCCCGGCGTTTTCATCCTCGCCGCTCTCCGGCGCATCTGCTTTACTGTCCTCAGCGCCACCGGCGTCAGGGGTACCGGTATTTTGCGGGTCACCCTCTGAACCGTTCTCTTCCTCATTCGTTCCAGCCTGTTCGGATATGGCGGGCGAAATTTCCTCCTGCCGCTCCTGCTGCACGATGGCGCCGCTCTCCGGCGTATCCTCCGCCGCTCGCACGGGTGCGGGCAGGAGCGTCAGACACAGCGCCAGCGCCATGAACATACTCAATACTCGTTTTTTCATATTCTTCCTCCTTAAAAAATCGTCTTGCTTTTATATGGAAATCCGACATCTGCCGGATGCTTTTTTACAGGTCGTCCTGCACTAAATGCAGCTTCTTCGCGGCGGTCTTGGCTTCCGCCCGGCGCTTCACGTCCAGCTTGTC
>ERZ827150.3797-NODE-3797-length-14057-cov-4.179117_pt1 | contig 14057 bp, 11 predicted proteins | sample MGYA00519779_ERZ827150 | MGnify/ENA primary metagenome ERZ827150 (study PRJEB31778, sample SAMEA3449267) | human gut metagenome | biome: human gut; feature: human-associated habitat; material: faeces | place: United Kingdom | collected 2010/2012 ...
CCCGCGGTTTTGTTCTTTAAAACATGCGCCGCGTCGTCGAACGTATAAACGAACGTCGCCTGTTCGTAAGGCACATTCTCTTCGCCTATCTTTATAAGAAAGTCGCCCGTTTTGAAAGGCGTTTCCGCGCCGTCCGCAGTTTTGAGTCGCATTGCATACCCCACGCCGAGCGCGTCGTATACCTTGGTCACTTCGGTGAGATTTTTACATTCCACGTCCGCGCGGAGAATAATTTCCCTTTTTTGAATTTCGTTCTTATTTTCGCCGGAGGCGAGTTCCACGGTAACAGCGTCGCCTTTCTTCGCGTGGTTAAGCGAGGTTATCAGATCGACCGTTATATAAACGTTCGTTTTTTTGCCGTTACGGGTTATCGAAATTATGAATTCACCGTTGTTAATCGACTTATCGGCGGGGATTTGCGTTTCGATTGCCGAACCGTAGATACCTGCGTCGTCACGCGTATACTTAACGCCGAGCGTCGTCTGCCCGTAAGCGAACATAGACGAGATTATGATAATCAGCGCGAGAATATAGTTCATCGTCGCGCCCGCGATAAGCACGAGAATTCTCTGCCACGGCTTCTTGTTGTTGAAAGCGTTCGGATCGTCCTTGTCGTCGTCCTCGCCCTCGAACGCGCAAAAGCCGCCGAAAGGGAAAAGCCTTATGGAAAACTGTTCGCCGCTTTTCAGTTTGCGTTTGAAAATCACGGGGCCCATTCCTATGGCGAACTCGTTGATTCTGAACTTGAAAATCTTGCCGACGACGTAATGCCCGAGTTCGTGTACGGTTATCATTATCATAAGAATAAGAACGGCGAGCAGAACGTAACCTACCGTCTGCATCGCGCCGGCAAAACCGCTTACTTTTAAAAGATTATTCAACAATTATAAACTCTCCGCTTTTTCATACGCCGCCCTTCTTGCCTGCGCATCCGTTTCCACAAGCGAACGGTAAGTCATCTCGCCGTTTTTCGTCCTGTCCGTCGCGTAAGATATCAGTTCGGGTATGTCATAAAATTTTATTTTATTTCTGAGATAGAGGTCAACCGCCGCTTCGTTCGCGGCGTTCATCGCGCAAGGGTATAACCCTCCCTTTTTAAACGCGTTCAGCGCGAGCGAGAAACAGGGAAATCTGTCGTTATCTATCTCGCCGAAATGAAGCGTTTTGCCCGCGAGCGACAAAAACGGAACGCCCGTTTCGTATCTCTTCGGGTAAGTGAGCGCAAGTTGAATGGGGATTTCCATCGAAGGATAGCCGAGTTGCGCCATTATCGCGCCGTCGCAAAACTCCACCATGGAATGGATTATGCTTTCCGGGTGAACGATCGCCTCGACTTTTTCGAGCGGCGCGTTATAAAGCCTGCACGCCTCGATGACTTCCAACCCCTTGTTTAAAAGAGTGGCGCAGTCTACGGTGATTTTTTCGCCCATATTCCAGTTCGGGTGGCGAAGCGCGTCGGCCGCGGTCATTTTCTCTATTTTTTCTTTCGGCAAGTCGCGGAACGCGCCGCCGCTCGCCGTTATTATCAGTTTTTTAAACTCCGCGTCCGGATTAAAGCCGAGGCACTGAAAAATCGCGGAATGTTCGCTGTCCACGGGTATGATTTTAACGCCCTTTTCCTTCGCGAGCCGCATTACGATTTCTCCGCCGGCAACGAGAGTTTCCTTGTTGGCGAGAGCGACGTTTTTGCCCATGGAAATCGCTTCGAGAACGGGCGCAAGCCCCGCGAATCCCGAAACGGCGACGAACACGACATCCGCTTTTTCGCTCACGGCGTGCAAAGCGGCGTTTTCGCCCGTGTAAAGAACCGCGCCTTTCGGCAACTCCTTTATTTCGCAAGCCTTTTCCGGATCGGCGAGAGCAATAATCCCGGGGCGCAAAAGATTGGCCTGCTCCTCGAGAAGTTTCGCGTTTCCGCCCGCGGCAAGGGATATTATTCTGAATTTGTCCTTGTGGCGAAGCGCGACGTTCACGACCTGTCTGCCGATAGAACCCGTACTGCCTATAAGCGAAATATTAATCATAAACGCAATATTCCTTTTTCTTTGCCGCAACGGCGAACCGCGCGGCTACGGATTAAATTCGTTATCACAAAAAAAGGCTTGTCGTCGGCGTCGGCTGCTCGACACTTGCAAACGGCAAACCCGTGTTTTATTATTTGTATTATTTTATTCCTTAAGTCCGCGACTTATGCTCGGAAATTCCGTTCGGCCCGATTAAACGCCGAGAATTTCACCCCGATTAAACGCCGAGAATCCCGCCGTTGATAATCGGAATAAGAATTGTGAACACGAACGCCACGACCGGCGCGGTGAACGTTAAGCCGTCGATTCGGTCGCTCATTCCGCCGTGACCGGGAAGCAGTTTGCCCATATCCTTGATGCCGAGTTTTCTCTTGATTACGCTTTCCACCAAATCGCCGAAAGCCGTAAGCACGGCGCACGCTATACCCGAAAGGGCGAAAAGAATCGCCTCGAGCCAGATTGCGCCGGAACCGAAAATCAAGCCTTTTTCGGTGAAAACGAAGTAAACGAGAAGGCTCGCTATCATCCCGCCGATAAATCCGCTTATCGTTTTGTTCGGACTGATTTCGGGGCATAATTTTTTGCCTTTCATCGCGCTGCCGACAAAATAGGCGAACGTATCCGCGCAGGGCGTTATCGCAAACGCCATCAGAAGCGGCTCGGGGGTGCTGTATCTGTTGATAACGAGAAGGGAAATGAGAATGGTCGCCGGGTAAATCATTACGAACAAACTTATTCCTATGCTTTCGAGCGTTATGTTTTCATATTCGAAAACGAGCAGCGACAGAAGAAGCAGAAACAAAAACATCATCGCGCCGAACGCCCAGCCCAGCCCTTTAAGGCAGTATGCAATGTAAACGGCAAAAGGATAGATGAAAATAATCGCTTTTTGCTTTTTCAGAAGTCTGTCCGAAAAAGCCCTTTCGTATTCGTAAGTGGAAATAACCGCCATTACGAGAATGAAAAAGTCGAACATAAGGTCACCGACGGTTATAGGCTTAAGAAAAACCCCGACGAGAACCTCCGACGTCAGAAAATATTTACACAGAAAGAAACCGACCGTTACGATAACGATGCCGATTCCGGTAATTATCCTTTTTAACATATTGTCAATCCTTCAGCCGCTATATACAATTAACGACTAAAACCCAGATGCTTTTATAAAAAAATTACACGCCGCCGAATCTTCTCTTTCTGTGAGAATACCATTCGAAAGCCTTGTCGAGTTCCTCTTTATGGAAATCGGGCCACAAAACGTCGGTAAAATAAAATTCCGCGTAAGCGCACTGCCACAAAAAGAAATTGCTGAGCCGCATTTCGCCGCTCGTTCTGATAACGAGGTCGATATCGGGCAGCCCCGCAGTGTAAAGCCCGGCGGAAATATCTTCTTCCGTAATTTCCGTCCTGCCGCTCCCGAGCGCGACGTTAACCGCCCGCGTTATCTCCGCGCGCGAACCGTAATTAAGGGCGACGTTTAAAACTTTACCCTTAAACTTCCCTGATTTTTGAACGGCGTTTGAACATTTTTTTCGTAAACTTTCCGGAAGAGACGAAATATCGCCCGAAATTATGAGTTTTATCTCGTTCTTTATGAGTTTCGCGAGTTTTTTATCGATAAGAATACCCAAAAGACCGAAAATGGCGTCTACTTCCTCTTTCGGTCTTACCCAGTTTTCCGTGGAAAAAGCGTAAAGGCTCACTGCGTCCGCGCCCCTTTCGAAGCACGCCGTGACGACTTCGTCGATAACGTCCGCGCCTTTTTTATGCCCGTAACTTCTCGGCTTGCCTCTCTGTTTCGCCCATCTGCCGTTTCCGTCCATTATTATCCCAACGTGACGGGGAACGATTTTTTGTTCTTCCATCAAACGGTGAGAAGTTCCTTCTCTTTTTCGGCGGCTGCCTTTTCGATCGTTTCGATGGCTTTCGCAACCTTCTTTTCGACTTTCGCTTCGTAATCGACGTATTCGTCGTCGGTCATTTCTTTCGCTTTGTTCATCTTTTTAAGAGCGTCGAGCGCGTCGCGGCGAACGTTTCTCACTGCGACTTTCGCGTCCTCCGCCATCTTTTTGACCTGTTTTACGATTTCCTTCCTTCTCTCTTCGGTGAGAGTGGGGAAAACGAGCCTGATGACGTTGCCGTCGTTGGTGGGGTTGATGCCTATATCCGAAACCTGTATTGCTTTTTCGATGATTTTAAGAAGGCTCTTATCCCACGGAGTGATCACGAGGCACTGTCCGTCCGTGACGGCGATGTTGCCGACCTGATTTATCGGCGAGGGCGTTCCGTAATAATCGACCTTGATTTTATCGAGGACGTGCGGGTTCGCTCTGCCGGCTCTCACCTGCGTAAGGTCGGACATGAACACGTCTGCCGATTTTTCGAGTTTTTCCTCCGCCTCCATCATTATCATTTCAACTTTTTCGATATCTAATGCCATTTTTGTTCTCCCTTGATTTCCTGAAGTTTTCGTCCGCGGTTTTCCGCGAAAAAAATCTTTCAACTATATTATACGACAAACGGCGATTATTTTCAACGTTTTTTCAAAACACTCGCCATTTTTTGTCAAATTTTCAATAAATAATCGTACCTTCCTTATCCCCGGCGACGGCTTTGACTATCGAATTTTTGTCCGAAAGCCCGAACGCGTGAACTTTAAGCCCGTTTTCCTTACACATAACGACAGCCGAAGTGTCCATAGCCCTGAGTCCTCTCGCAACGTATTCGTCGTAAGTGAGTTCGTCGAATTTCTTTGCGTTCGGATTTGTTTTAGGATCACTGTCATAAATTCCGTCGATATTTTTAGCGAGAAGAAGGGCGTCCGCGCCTATTTCCGCCGCTTTGAGCGCCGCGCCCGTATCGGTTGAGAAGAACGGATTGCCCGTACCTCCGCCGAACACGACGATTTTGCCCTCTTTGAGATATCTGTCGGCAACCTTGTGGTTGAATTTTTCGCCTACGCCCGAAATTTCTATCGACGTAAGCACTCTCGCGTCCGCGCCGACGCCTATAAGAGCCTCCGAAACGGCGAGCGCGTTGATAACTGTGGCAAGCATACCCATCTGATCCGCGGTAACTCTGTCCATATTCATGCCTTGTCTGCCGCGCCAGATATTTCCGCCGCCGACGACTATGCCGACTTCCACGCCGAGTTTCGCAACTTCGAGTATCTGTTCGGCAACGCTTTTAAGCGATTCGGGGTCGAACCCGTGGCCCGCCGCACCCGATAACGCTTCGCCGCTGATTTTGAGCAATATTCTTTTATATTTCGCTTTCATAAGATTCTCCTGTTTCCCGCGTAAATTCCGTTCGGGAATAAATATTCCGCCCGGGCGACTATTCTCTTTTCGGGGCGATTATCCCGCCCGGAGCAAAAAGCCGGTTATAACGAAACGAAAAGTCGATTATAACGGAACGAAAAGCCGATTATAAAAAACGGGACGCGTAAAAAAACGCGCCCCGTACGTTTAAAGGTTAAACGTTTGCGGGCTTAAAGCCCTTCGGGGAAGATTCCCCTTATTTCTTCATTGCGGCAACCTGAGCCTGAACTTCGTCGGCAAGGTTTTCTTCTTTCTTCTGAAGACCTTCGCCCATTTCGTAACGAACGAATCTTCTTACGGAAATCTTTTCGCCGATCTGAGCGGTAGCCTCGATGATTACCTGTTCGATGGTCTTGCTCGCATCTTTGACGTATTTCTGATTGAGAAGGCAGTTATCCTCATAGAAAGTTTTGATTCTTCCTTCAACCATTTTGTCAACGATCTTTTCGGGCTTGCCCTCTTCGAGAGCCTGCGCTCTTAAGATATTCTTCTCTTTTTCGATAACTTCTTCGGGAACTTCTTCCTTGCAGACGTACTGCGGATTAGCCGCGGCGATCTGAAGAGCGATATCGTGAACGAGCGTTCTGAACATTTCTCCGTTGGCAACGAAGTCGGTTTCGCAGTTTACTTCGAGAAGCACGCCGACTCTTCCGCCCATGTGGATATAACTGTCGACGATACCTTCGGCGGCGATTCTGCCAGCCTTTTTAGCGGCTTTGGCGATTCCCTTTTCTCTGAGATAATCTATTGCTTTGTCCATATCGCCGTCGCATTCAACGAGAGCGTTTTTGCAATCCATCATTCCCGCGCCCGTTCTTTCACGGAGCGTCTTTACGTCGTTTGCCGTATAATTAGCCATAAATGATTTTCTCCTTAAAATTATTTTCTCGGTCGCTTTCCGCAACCTGTCCGATCTGTCTTTCGGTTTCGGGTTTTTCGGGCAGGTTAGTTTTCAGCCCGTGCCGCCCGCGCGCAATCAAGCGATCGCGCGATACGCGATTACGCTTCGACGGGAGTTTCTTCGGCGGGAGCAACTTCTTCCGCTGCCGCTTCTTCAACCGCTTCTTCCTTAGCGACGGGTTCTTCGTCCACGACGTTGCGTCTTACGGCGTCCTCGCCCTGCTTAGCCTCGATTACGGCGTCCGCGATGATGGAAGCGATGAGTTTAACCGCTCTGATAGCGTCGTCGTTACCGGAGATTACGTAATCCACAAGGTCGGGATCGCAGTTCGTGTCGGTGATGGCAACGACGGGGATTCCGAGTTTTCTCGCTTCCTTAACGGCGTTGAGTTCGCAGTTGGGATCAACGACGAACATAACTCCGGGAAGGCTCTTCATCTCTCTGATACCGCCGAGATTGTAGAGAAGTTTATCTCTTTCCGCTTTAAGTCCGAGAACTTCCTTTTTGGGAAGAAGGTCGAACTCGCCGGTCTTTTCCATGTTGTCGAGTTTGTTGAGTCTGTCGATTCTCGTTCTGATGGTCTTGAAGTTGGTAAGAGTACCGCCGAGCCATCTCGAGTTTACGTAGTACATTCCGCATCTTTCCGCTTCTTCGCGAATGGCTTCCTGAGCCTGTTTCTTCGTTCCGACGAAAAGAACGGTCTTGTCCTGCTTAACCTGATCGACGACGAATTTATATGCTTCTTCCACAAGGTCGACCGTTATCTGAAGGTCGATAATGTGAATACCGTTTCTTTCGCCGTAGATGTACTTTTTCATCTTGGGGTTCCATCTTCTCGTCTGGTGGCCGAAATGTACGCCGGCTTCGAGAAGTTGCTTCATAGAAGTTACTGCCATAATTGTTTCCTCCGTTATTCCTCCCCGGATCCTTTTTCGTTGCGCCTATGACCGCCCTGACCGATTTGAATTTGGCGGCACGAAGAGCCGCAAAAACCCGAGTGTGAATTTTATAGCCTGTTTATTCTATCATATCCGTTTGAATTTTGCAATCGATTTTACACGGATATCCGACAATATTTATATATTTTTTCGCCGTTCGGTAATGTTTGGCGGAAAATTTATCGCTTTTCTGTCTTTTCGGGACGTTTTTTGCTTTTTGCGATCAGCCGAGTTTATGCTTTTGTAATTAGCCGAGTTTATTTTTTTCGATCAGCCGAGTTTATTTTTTTTCGATCAGCCGAGTTTATGCTTTTTCGCGGTTATGCAGATTACGACCGCAACGGTTATTACCGCCGCGCCCGCGAGGAGCGCGCCGACCGCAACGAGAACCGTTTTAAGCGCGGGGTTATCGCCGTCGGGAGTGAGAACGCACGCTTTCTCGATAAATTTTCCGTTCTCTTCGTAAACGACGTAAACGTAATTTTTTTCGCCCGTAATCCTTGCCCGCATAAAAGCCGCGGGCGTGACTGACGGCTTGCCGAATTTGCCGTTCGCGATATCGTCGGGCGTGTGAGAAGAAAGCGGTTTATCTCTTTCCAGAACGTAGACGTTTCTGCCGTCGAGCGGCGCTTTGAAAAACGCGTAAATACACGTTTCGTCTTTTATAATACCGCGATAATCGACTTCGGCGGGGGGTTCCGCGTTGCAATCGAAGTTTATTTCAAACGTTGCCGAACCGTCGGAATTACGTCTTTTGAAACTCACCGTAACGCCGGTTTCCGTCCCGTCGGAATAGGTTATCGCGCCGGACGCGCTCTTGTTTTCGCCGAAAGAAGTGTAGCCGGGCAGATCGGAAATCGCCGCGTGAGAAATGCCGTTCGCCGACACGCGCGGGTTTTCGTAATAGCCGCCGAAAAGAAGTTTTTGCCTGAATCTGAACGCGAACGTTTCCGGCTTGCCGTAAGCGTTGCCGAGATATTCCTTGCCGAAGCCTCCGCCGGGGCGGACGTAACCGTTGCGTTCGTTGACGCGGTAAACTATGAACGCGCCGTCCTCGAATCCGCTCGAAAGCCCCGCGCCGTAACCCGTTTTTTCGCGGTATTCCACATAAAAACTCTCGCGTTTCGTTTCATAATCGGGCAGGACGAGTTTATACGCTTTGGTTTCGCCTCGTCCGCTCTCCGTGGAAAACAACGTGTATTCGCCGGGAGCAAGGACGGGCGCGATATTTTCGCCCTCGCTCAGAAATCCGATTTTATAAAGAACGTAAGAAAGCGGCATGCCCGGCGTTTCGCGACCGTAACCGGAAGCCATTACGTCGAGTTCGCCCACAAATTCCTCGTCCGCCGTCTCGTAAGAATAAGCGTCGGCCGCGCCGAGAACGTGCATAAACTCGTGACACGCCACCGCGGAATTCGGATCGCCCCTCTTTTCAAGCATGGGATAAGGAAGGAAAATATAGTCGTTAATCGACCTATTGCCCAACTTTTGCGGTTTAATATCCACACCGGAATACTTTTCGTCCAATACGTAAGCGCTTTTCAGATCGTCTGCCTTACCCGCGAGATAAACGCTCTTTTTCGCCCAGAGCAAACTATCCTCGGCGGGCGCTTCGTCAAGTGCGAGTACGAGAGCGAAACAATCTGCCGCGCCGTCGCCGTTGCCGTCCGTTTCGGTTTTGCAGGTTATTTTTTCGTTCGCCGCCGCAACGAGTTCCTCGCTCCTCAAAAATTCGTCCGCGCTTTTTTTCGCGCCGTTCGCGTCGGGCTTGCCGTCCGCGTTAAATCTCCTGTTGTCGTAGCCGTTTTCGTTGATTCTGACATACGCCGCATCGTCGGTCGAATATGCGTAAGCGGGCGTGAAATAATCGGCGGAAAAGCCTAGCGTAACCTCGCCGACGATCTCCGTAACCACGCTCGTTCTGCCGAGAGAAATAAAGGAAACGTAACTCCCGAGCGAATTTTCGCCCTCCGAAAAGACGCTTTTGACGTTCGCTTTTTTTTCTTCGTCGAAACTCTCTTCGCCCGCAAAATTCACGAGGACGACGGAATTTATAAGCCGCTCGCCGGCAACGCCCGAACCGCCCGAAGCCGACGGACTGCCCGACGACGAACCGTTCCCCGATAAGCCCGACGAACCGGGCAAACCCGAGCAGGAAGCCGTAAAAACTCCCGATATTGACGCGCCGAAAATCAGAACCAGGGCGCAGATTGCCGAAAACAACTTTTTCATAACGTAATTATACCTGTTTCGCCGATTTTTTTCAAGTTTTATCGGGGAGTTTCGATAAAATCGACCGAAATTTCGACTATTCGACAGCAGTTGCAAATTTTCTCGGACAGGCGGAGTATATAATCGGGCTATGAAAAAGCCGTTTAATCTCAAAAAATTTTCAAAGTATCTGTTATCGCTCGTCGGCTACGTTCTTCTCGTCGCCGCGGACGAGTTTTTCGCGCCGTTCGCGATACCTCTTCTCATCGCGAACGTTTACATAGGGCTTTCGCCGCTATTATCGTGCGCGCTCTTCGTCGCGGCGTATCTTTTGTCGCTCAGCATTTCCGTTACGGCGGTGGCAGCGATGAGCGGAGCGGTGGCGGCGATATTCTTCCTGATAACGAACAAAATCGGGAAAAAACCGAATTTTTCGCTCGCCCTTATCACGGCTGTCGCGCTCGCGCCTTACGTTCTCGTCCGCGATTGCCACAATCTCACCGTCCGGCTGATTCTTGCGGGCGTGTGCGTGCCGCTCGTGTTCGTATTCGTTTCGGCGGCTAAGGTATTCCTCGTCAAAGGGCTCAAATATCGCCTTTCCACCGACGAAATCGTTTCTGCGGCGGCGCTTTTTTCCGTTGCGTCTTACGGCGCGATAAATCTTTTCTCCGCGCCCGTTTACGAATGTTTCGCAGTAGCCGCGATTTTGGTTTCCGGTATGATTATGCGGCGGAGTTGCTGCTCCGTGACGGCGATAATTTCCGCGTTGCCGCTCTTCTTCAACACGGAAAACCCCGCGTTTTTCGCCCCGCTCGCCCTTTATTCGCTCGTGACGACGTGCTTTTCGCCCCGCTCCAAACTCGCCGCCGCGATAGGCGTGCTTGCGATCAAAGTCGCGCTGTGGAATTTTACCGACGTTTACGACGGCTGGAGTTTTTATTCGCAGTTATTCATTCTCGCGCCCGTGTGCGTATATCTGTTTATTCCGTCGCGCGCGTTTAAAAAACTCCGCGAAAAACTCGCCGTTTATAAAGATAACAATCTCGGGAAGTACGCCTTAAACCGCAACCGGCTCGACCTTGCGGGCAAACTCTTTGAAATCTCGTCCGTTTTCGACGAAATGTCGGTTTCGGTAAAAAAGCTCTCCGACAAAACGGACGTTAAGGAAAAAGCCGAGAACGATCTTGCGGAAGAACTGTTCATGAAGTGCTGTTCCGACTGCAAACATATTTCGTCATGCCGCGACAACCGTTTCCCCTCGGACGAGGAATTAGGAAAAATCATCACTCTCGCCACGGCAAAAGGACGGTTAAACCTTGCCGATCTTCCTTCGGCATTCTCGTTGAAATGCAAATACCCCGAAAGTATCGTGGACGAAACCAACGAACTTATCGCGCAAAGCGAACGCGAACTTTTAAAAGCCGAATCGCTGAAAAACGGACGAGAACTCATTCTCGCGCAGACGAACGGGCTTTCGGAAGCGTTGAAAAGCCTTGCGACGAATCTTAGCCTTAGGCTGGACGGCAGAAACGAAACCGGCAACGCAATCTCGAAAAACCTGATGAGCGCGGGCATTTACGCCTACGAAACGCTCGCTTTCGGCGAGGGCGACGGCATAGAAATCAATCTTCTTCTGCCGCAAAAGCAAGTTTCGAGTCCGCTGCTTTTAAAAGCCGTTAAGGAAGTTACGGGCAAAAACATGGTGATTTGCGACGTTTTCAACGTTTCGGAGGACTTAACCGCCGTAACGCTCAAACGCGCGCCGCTTTTCGACGCGGCTTTTTCGGTGGCGCAAAAAACGAAATCGGACAAGGAGAAAAGCGGCGACACTCACTCGCTCACCAAAATTTCGGAAGGCAAATTCCTCGTCGCGCTGAACGACGGAATGGGCAGCGGCGAAAAAGCGGCGCAAACTTCCGCCACGGCAATTTCGCTCGTAGAAACGTTTTACAAGGCGAACCTGCCGTCTGAAACGGTGCTTTCCACCGTGAATAAAATTCTTTCATTCAACAACGAGGACAACTTCACCGCGCTCGACGTGGGCGTTATCGACCTGTTCTCGGGCGGGGCGGATTTCATCAAAATCGGCTCGCCGTATTCCTTCGTCATCACGCGCGACGCGGTTAAAATCGTCGAGGGGAGTTCGCTTCCGCTCGGAATTCTCGACGAACTTCACCCCACCGTCTGCAAAACGAAACTTAATTCGGGCGACGTTGTGGTGTTCGTCAGCGACGGAATATCGGACGCGTTCGGCTCTTCGTCCGACCTTATCGACTTTTTATCCACACAACGCGCGCTCAACCCCAAAACGCTCGCGGATAATATTCTGGAAAAAGCGCTCGCGCTGGACGGCGGAATCGCCAAAGACGACATGACGGCTTTCTGCGTGAGAATTTTTGAAAAGGCTTCCTGAAAGCGAATTCAAAAAAGAACTTTCCCGGTTGACGATTTGCGATTATCGAAAAAAAAATAAAAACGGTTCACAAAAAAATTGACTTTTCCGTTTTCCGATGTATAATGGCGGCGCGTCTGATGAAATAAAGGAGGCGGAACCTTACGGAAAAGTACTATCTGAGAAAAAAAGTAAACGAAAAATCGAAGAAGTTTGCGCCCGCTTTCCCCGAGGAATTATTTCCGCTCTGACGGCGACGGATTAAATTTTTACCTCGGGCAGAAAAGCCTCGGTTGAAATTTTTTTGTTGCTGTCCGCCGCAGGCGACTATGTTTTCGCATGGTCGCCTGCGGCTTCCGTCCGGCAAAATTTTCCGGGCGAAAAACGGCAAGTCGGGTAACCGACGAACAATCCACGCCCGACTTTCCGGTATTTTAAGGGAGGTAAGGAAATGGAAAACGTTAATTTTTACGCTGCTTTCGATAAATTCGGCGCGGAAGTGTTCGCGCTTGCGTTTGCGGTTTGCGCCTGCGTCGCTCTCGTCAAAAAACTCTTCCCCAAACTGAGCAAAAGGGGAGAACTTTTTCTGAGATTCGCGCTCGCCGCCGCGTTTTACGCGTTATACGTCACCGTTCTCGGCAAATCCGTTGCGGCGTGCCTTGAAAAAGGCGCGAGCATATGCGGCGTTTCTTACTTTGTCCGCGCGGTTTTTTCGGGCGAAGAGGGAGAATCGATAATCGACGAAATCATTTTCGCCGCGATTCCGAAAGCAAAACTTACCAAAAAACAACTCAAAGAGATAAAATCTCAAAAGACCGCGGACGGCATAAAAATCGCGCTCTCAAAAGCGGCGGACGGGCGCATTCCGGAAGCAAAACTCGTCGCGCTGACGAACGTGATTTACGAAATTAAGCACAGATCCGAATCGGTTTAAGGTTTAAGATTTTAGATTTTAGGTTTTAGATTTTAGATTTTAGATTTTAGATTTAAAATCTAAATCCGGATTTTATCGGGTAACAAAAAAGCGACGCGTTACCCATGAAACGGCTCCTTTCTTTCCGATAAGAAAGCCCCGAGCCGCAAAAAACACAAAAAGGTCGGAGCAATCAGCCCCGACCTTTTTACTTTTAAAAACACGTTATTTGACGTTAGCGAAATACTTGATAGTTCTTACCATCTGAGAAGTGTAAGAGTTTTCGTTATCGTACCAAGCGACTACCTGTACCTGATAAGTATCGTCGTCGAGTTTGGCAACCATAGTCTGAGTCGCGTCGAAAAGCGAACCGTATCTCATACCGATAACGTCCGAAGAAACGATTTCGTCGGTGTTATAACCGAAAGATTCGTTGGAAGCGGCTTTCATTGCTGCGTTGATGGAATCTTTGGTGATATCCTTACCCTTAACAACCGCTACCAGAATAGTGGTCGAACCGGTGCAGGTGGGAACTCTCTGAGCAGAACCGATGAGTTTGCCGTTAAGTTCGGGGATAACGAGACCGATAGCCTTAGCCGCGCCCGTGGAGTTGGGAACGATGTTCATAGCTCCTGCTCTCGCTCTTCTGAGGTCGCCCTTTCTGTGAGGTCCGTCGAGAATCATCTGGTCGCCCGTGTAAGCGTGAACGGTGGTCATGATACCGCTCTGAATGGGATAAGCGTCGTTAAGAGCCTTAGCCATGGGAGCAAGACAGTTTGTCGTGCAGGAAGCGGCGGAAATGATCTGATCTTCTTTGGTAAGTTTCTCGTTGTTAACGTTGAAAACGATGGTCTTAAGGTCGTTGCCCGCGGGAGCGGAAATAACGACTTTCTTCGCGCCGGCCTGAATGTGAGCCATAGACTTTTCTTTGGAAGTGTAGAATCCGGTACATTCCAGAACTACGTCTACGCCGAGTTTACCCCACGGAAGATCCGCAGCCTTCGGGCAAGCGTAGATGGTGATTTCCTTTCCGTCTACGGTGATGGAGCCGGGAACAACAACGGTTTTGCCGTCTTCGCCGAGAACCGAATCCTTATAAGTTACGGTATGTCCCTGAGCAACGTAACTGCCCTGAGCCGTATCGTATTTCAAAAGGTGAGCAAGCATTTTGGGGCTCGTAAGGTCGTTGATCGCAACAACTTCATAGCCTTCCGCGCCGAACATCTGTCTGAACGCAAGACGACCGATTCTTCCGAAACCGTTAATCGCTACTTTTACATTTGCCATTATATTTGTCCTCCGAATATAAATATTACCTGATTGAGAAAAATTATTCGTCTGCCGGTCCGATACGATTTTCA
>ERZ827150.3802-NODE-3802-length-14049-cov-5.273617_pt1 | contig 14049 bp, 10 predicted proteins | sample MGYA00519779_ERZ827150 | MGnify/ENA primary metagenome ERZ827150 (study PRJEB31778, sample SAMEA3449267) | human gut metagenome | biome: human gut; feature: human-associated habitat; material: faeces | place: United Kingdom | collected 2010/2012 ...
ACTTCATCTGGTATGGTCTCGGCCGTTTCTGGATCGAGGGGCTGCGCACCGACAGCCTGTATCTTTTCCACTGGACGCTGTTTGGCCAGCGCATCCGCGTGTCGCAGGCAGTTTCCCTTGTGATGGTGCTGGTCTGCACGGGGATCCTCATCTACCGGCTCGCGGTGAAGAAGGACAACGGGGTGAACCTTTACGTCAGGCGCGTGCAGCGCGCAGCGGAAGCGCCTGAGCAGGAGAAAAGATCGTAACCATGCATTATCACATTGATAAGACCGCCGCGCAAAGCGCGTATTTGCAGCTTTATCATCAGCTGCGGCGCGACATTGTGAGCGGCGTGTACCCGCTGGGGACAAAGCTTCCCAGCAAGCGCCTCATCGCAGGTGAAACCGGCGTGAGCGTTATCACGGTGGAGCATGCGCTGGCCATTTTGTGCGACGAGGGATACCTTGAGTCCCGCGAGCGCAGCGGCTTTTTTGTGAGCTTTGCGGCGGCGGATTGCTTTCCCGTCTCTGAGATGGAGAATGATCGCCGCGCGCTTTCCCTGCACGGCACGGAAGATGAATTTCCGTTTCCGTCGCTTGCCAAAACGATGCGGCGCGTGCTCGGCGAGCTGGGAGAGGCGATTCTGGACCGTTCGCCGAACGCGGGCTGCCTGCGGCTGCGCGAGGCGCTGCGGCAATATCTGGCGCGCAGCCGCGGGATTGTTGCGGACGAAACGCAGATCGTCGTCGGCGCCGGCTCGGAATACCTGTACGGGCTGATTGTGGAGCTGCTCGGGCGGGACAGGGTTTACGCCATCGAATCGCCCTCCTACAAGATGATCGAGCAGGTCTACCGCGCGTCGGACGTGCGGTACGAGCGCCTGCCGCTCGGCGCGGACGGAATCGACAGCGCGGCGCTGCGGGCCTGCAACGCCGACGTGCTGCATATCTCGCCCTACCGCAGCTTCCCCAGCGGCGTGACGGCGTCGGCCTCCAAGCGGCACGAATACCTGCGCTGGGCGGCGGCAGGCGGGCGATTTCTGGTGGAGGACGACTTCGAGAGTGAGTTTTCGGTGTCCAGCAAGCCGGAGGAGACGCTGTTTTCCGTCACGGCGGACGACAACACAATCTATATGAACACCTTTTCCAAAACCGTCTCGCCCTCGCTGCGGGTCGGATATATGGTGCTGCCGAAGCGGCTGACTGCGGATTTCGACCGCAAGCTGGGCTTTTATTCCTGCACGGTGCCGACCTTTATGCAGCATGTACTCGCCGCGCTGCTCGAAAACGGGGATTTCGAGCGGCACATCAACCGTGTGCGGCGGCAAAAGCGCAAAGCGCTTGCGGAGAGCGAATAAAAAAGCGGAGACGAACCTGTTAGGTTCGTCCGGTATTCAAACGTTTACGTTTGAATACCGCGATGATTGTATGTGAAAGGGAACCCTGACGGTTCCCTTTCCCGCTTTCCCTCCCTCCGGCCGCCCGCCCCCGGCGCTTAATTGGAAATGTAAAAACGGAGACGAACCTGTTAGGTTCGTCTCCGTATGCATACCATACCTTTATTGCAGCCAATCGGGCAGGAATTCCGCAGGGATATAGGTCTTGACCGTGCGCTTGAGGTTCTCCACCGTGAACGCGCCGCCGACGAGGGTGGGCGTATGCGTTTGGTCCCAGATTTGCACGCCGTGCTGAGCGGCCAGCTCCTCGGTATACATCTCCAGCGGGTAAATCTTATAATTGCGGTGGCCGGTGTCATCGCCGGAGACGGCGGTCTCCTTCGTATAATGCGTGACGACCGGCGTGAACAGCGGTTCCTCGATGGAAAGGGAGCCGTCCGCGCTGCGGACGATGTCGAACGAGAGCATGCCGCCGAGCATATTGAAGCCGTCCTGCATCCCCGAGATGAAATTCCCCAGCGAATAGGTCAGCAGGCAGCGGCCGCCGTCCTCGCGCTCGACCCACTTCATCTCCTGAATGACGTGCGGGTGCATCCCGATGATGACGTCCGCGCCGAGGTCGGCCAAAAGCTGCGCGGTGCTGCGCTGCTGCGCGTTGACGGTGTAGCGGTCCTCGTCGCCCCAGTGCATCGAAACAAACACGAGGTCGGCCTGCTCCTTGGCCAGCGCCATCTGCTTGGTGATGAGCGACTCGCTGATATAGGGAATCGCGGTGCTCGACCCGGCCTGCAGCGACAGCCCGTTGGTGGAATAGGTATAGGCGAGGAAGGCGATCTTCACGCCCTCGCGCTCAATGATTTTGATGTTGGACAGGTCGGCCTGGTCCTTATAGTAGCCGAGCGTGGTCAATCCGCGCGACTCGAAGAAGCGGTTGCAGTTGATGAGGTATTCGTCCGAATAGGAATCGAGCATATGGTTATGCGCCAGATTGTAGATGTCGAACCCCAAAGTGATGAGCTGCTCGCCGGCCTGCTCGGGCGTGTTGAACGTCGGATAGCCGGAAATTCGGTTCTCGTTGCCGCCGATGAGCGTTTCAACGTTGATATAGCTGAGGTCCGCGTCGCGGATGGTATCCGCCACATACTCGTACAGGTCCGCGAAATCGTATTTGCCGGTAGCGAGCGAGGTATAGACCGGCGTGCTGCCGTCAGCCAGCGCGGCCTTTCGGATGGCGTCGTAATAGACGGAGGGGTGGATGATATTATCCGGGCAGGCCAGAAAACGAATGCGCGTCTCGCCGGGCGTCGTTTCGCTCGTTTCGCCGTCCGAGGTGTCGGACGGCGGCCCGCTCGGCGCGGACGTATGGCCGGACGATTCGTCATCGGACGCCGAACCGCCGGCGGTAGACCACTCGCCCGACAGGTCGGGCGGCACGGACGTTTGGGAGCCGGACGCGCTGAACACGCCGTACACCAGCAGCGCCGCGACGACGATGACCAGCAGCGCCGTTAAAAGGATGCTGTTTCTTTTCATAAATACCTGATCGTTCGGTTTCCTTTCCGCGCAGCGCCCTGAGCGGTGCGCAATCCAAGCACGCAAAAGCACCCGCGCGGCTCGGCCGGACGGGCGTCCCTGGCCTGTACGGCAGTGCTGCCGTCTGTCCTGTTTCCGAACACGGGCTTTCCGCAAAGCGACCGCTTCGAAGGGCCGCCGGCCAGGAAAGCCCGTGCCGTTCATCTGACCGGCAGCCGAGCCGGCGGCGCCGTGCGGCAAGCCGGAGACTCCCATGCGGCTGCTTGGCCGCATGGGAGTCTTTTCTTTCCTGTTTTTCCTGTTTGGAGGTTTAACCGAACGTCTTATCGACGTTGGACTCGGAAACAATGATGATCACATAATCGACCAGCGACTTCGTGCCGCCGCTGTAACGCTCGGCGTCCGCCATATTGATGGTAAAGTCGCCGCTCGCGGCAAACATCACGTTGTTGAAGCGCTCGGCAAGGATGTCGTAGAAGGGCAGTACGCTGTCGTCACGGTAAATCAGCGCGCTGGGCAGGTTGGTGCGGCCGGTGCCGAAGATCACGCGCTCGGTGGTATTCTTCTCCTCCGTGCCGGTATACATCTCCACGCTGCCCTCTTCGTACTTGGTCACCTCGGAGATATTGATCCCCGTGGCGCCGCCCACGCCCACGTTCAGCGAGAACTTGGGGCTGAGCACGACCGCGTTTTCCCGGATGACGGTCTTATCCGCGCCCAGATAGTGGACGAGGCTGCCGCCGTCCTTCAGCTCGTAGCTGACGTCAAACTCGGACAGCGCGCGCGCCGCCGCGTCGGGATACTCCTTCATCATCACGTCGCAGATGGCCTTATAGACCAGATAGCCGCCGTACTCGCTCAGATGGCCGTCGGTGACGTTGTAGACAGGGTATTCACCCTCCTCCTTCGCCGCCAGCAGCACGTCGGTCATATCGAGAATGACCGCAGCCGAGCCGTTCAGGTTCTCGCTGATCTGCTCCAGACGGGTGGTCGTCGTCTCCTTCACTGCGGAGGCGGGCAGATACTCGCTGTAAATGGTCGCATAATCGGGGATATACACATACACAAGCGAGATGGCGCTGCCGCCGGAACGGCGCTCCAGCGCCGCCACGCGCGAATCGACGTACTCGCGGTAGTCGCGGAGCTGCGTCAGCGTCATCAGCGTTTGGCCGGTGTACTCGGCGATCCCACGGTCGGCAAACAGACGCGAGGAAAGGCCGACGGTGACGCCGTTGCCGTCCACGCGCTTCTCCGCGGTGGCGTTATACTGGCCGCGGAAGTTGGCCGGCTCGCTGTCCTCCAGCCCTTCGACCGAGGCGACCGCCTCCAGATGGGTGGTGGTCGTATTGATCAGTCCGATCTCGGCGACGAAGTAGCCGTTTAGCGACTCGACGACGACATCCTCCGTCCCGCCGGAGATGGTGACCGTCGCGCCGTCCTGACAAAGGCCGGTCACGAAGATCGTATCCGGGGTGATGTTCACGATGTCGCAGATTTCGGGCGTGTCCGCATAGCCGGGCTTGGTCTCCGAACGCGAGCTCGTATCATCGGCGGATTCGTCATCCGATTCGATCCGAATCGTCGGCGTCGAGTCTTCGTTGAGCGTGCCCGTGTCGCAGGCCGCCAGCAGGACCGCCGTGGTGATCGTCAGCAATGCCAGCAGGACCGCCAAAGCCGCTTTGAGAGTAGATTTCTGTTTAACCATTCGTGTTACCTCGCTTCAGGTGCCATTCATTTGCCGTTGGTGCAAAATAAACGCGTTTCCCAGAGTTTTTTATTTGAATTGTTTTTGCGCATTATTCGGCGGCGGCTTCCTTCTTGGCCGCCTCAATCACCTTCGCCGCCACCTCGGCGGGAGCCTCCTCGTACCGCACGAAGGCGAACGAATACGAGCCGCGTCCCTGCGTCATCGCGCGAAGCTGGATGGCGTAGCTGCCCATCTCGGCGGACGGCACCTCGGCCTCGATGACCGTAAAGCCCTTCCGGCCGCTCTCACTCATACCCATAATCCGGCCGCGGCGCTTGCTGATGTCGCCCATAATGTCGCCCGAGTAGGACGTGGGGATCGACACGCGCAGCTCGCCCACCGGCTCGAGCAGCACGGCGCCGCCCTGCTTCATGCCCTCCTTGAAGGCGAGGTTGGCCGCCAGCTTGAAGGACATTTCCGACGAATCGACGTCGTGGTACGACCCGTCGAACAGGTTGGCCTTGATGCCGATGACGGGATACCCGGCCAGCACACCCTTCGCCATCGATTCCTGCAGGCCCTTCTCGACGGCGGGATGGAAGTTCTTCGGCACGCTGCCGCCGAAAATGGTCTCGGTGAACTCCAGTCCGTCGGTATCGCCGGGCGAGAACTCAATCTTCACATGGCCGTACTGTCCATGGCCGCCCGACTGCTTCTTGTGCTTGCCCTCGACCTGCACCTTTTTCTTGATCGTCTCGCGGTAGGGCACCTTCGCGGGCGAGACGGTGACGGTGGTGCCGAAGCGGTTCTTCAGCTTGGAGGTGATGACGTCGATATGCATCTCGCCCAGCCCGTAAATGCACATCTGCTTGGTCTCGGCGTTGTTTTCATAGCGGATCGTCAAATCCTCCTCCAGCAGCTTTGCGATGCCGGTGGCAATCTTGTCCTCGTCGCCCTTCGCCTTGGGCGAAATGGCCATACAGAGATAGGGGCGCGGGAACTCGATCTTCGGATATGTATACTTCCAGCCCTGCGGGGCGAGGGTGTCGTTGGTGTTGGTGTTGACCAGCTTGACCGTATAGCCGATGTCGCCGTAAGCCAGCTCGTCGGCCTCCACGTCGGTCTTGCCGATAGGGGTCACGATGCGGCTGATCTTTTCGGTCTGGCCGGTCGTGAGGTTGATAAGCTGCGCGTCCTTCTTCAGCGTGCCGTTCATCACCTTGAAATAGGTCTTTTTGCCGAACGCGTCCGCAACCGTCTTGAACACGAACAGGCTCGGCGCGCCCTCCGCCGACGCCTGCATCGTCGTCGTCTCGCCGTCGGGGCCGACAACCGTCTTTTCGCAGCGGTCGACCGGCGAAGCGAAGGACGAGGCGATATAATTCAGCAGCGTACGCAGACCCGCAAAGTTGACCGCCGACCCGCAGAACACGGGCGCGATGTCGCCCGAGCACAGGCCGCGGTTGAGCGCCGTCTCCATCTCCTCGGAGGTGAACGGCTCCTCGGCGAAGAACTTTTCCATCAGCTCCTCGCTCGTCTCGGCCAGCGACTCGAAGATCATCGTCTGATAGCCTGCCATTTTCTCTTTATAGGCGTCGGGCAGCGGCACGGTCGTGCGCGCGCCCGTTTTGTCGAAGATATAGGCTTCTTCCTGCAGCAAATTGTAGTATCCCGCCTCCGCGCCCTTTCCGTAGGGTACGATGACCGGGCAGGCACTCTTGCCGAATTTCTCGCGCAGCGATTGGAACACCGTATCGAAGTCGGCGTTCTCGTCGTCCATCTTGTTGACGAAAAACGCCTTGGGGATGCTCGCGGCGGCGTCCCACGCCAGCTCGGCGCCGACCTTGACGCCGCCCTTGGCCTCAAGCACGATGATCGCGCTGCCGGCCACGGCGACGGCCTGCTGCACTTCGCCGGCGAAGTCGAAGTAGCCCGGCGTATCCAGAAGGTTTATTTTTTTGCCCTTCCACTCGAAATGCGCAAGCGAAGCCGAGAGAGAGAAGCCTCTTTTGATCTCTTCCGGGTCAAAGTCGCAGACGGTGTTGCCGTCCGCAATCTTGCCGAGTCTGTCCGTTGCCTTTGCAAGATAAAGCATCGCCTCGGCGATCGACGTTTTTCCGTCCCCGCCATGACCGAGCAAGCAAATGTTTCGTATCGCGTCAGAAGAAAATTTAGCCACCAAAATAAACCTCCATCATAATCATATTCACCCACGCCGCAAAAAGCGGCGAGACATTTTATATTATATAGGAGCGAAACGGATTATTCAAGTGCGATTCGTTACATTTTTTACATTCGGGTGGAGAATAATCGGCGGAATTTTTGTATATTATGCCCAAACGCGTCAAATCAGCCGCGAGGTCAGCCAAATGGGGATGAGCCAGAGGGCCTGAAAAAGCACGGCGAACACGGGGCCAAGCTGCGCGCCCGCGCCCGTAAAGGTGAGGAAAAAGGCCACGAACAGGGACAGCAGCACGCTCAAAATGTGGATGACGCCGTTGGATTTGGTCACATGGCGCACCTTATCGCAGAGGATGAACATTTTCAGGAAGGTGTGCATCGACGCGTTGGTGACGATGCCCGAATCCACCGTTTCCTCGCGCTCGCCGGCCTGCTCGGCCCCGCCCGCCTTGAGGATGGCGATGGGGCACTTGTTGAAGGTGACGCCGCGCGCAAGCAGCTCGTTGCTGATGTTCGGGTCAAGCGTCTTGATGCCCACGCACATCCCGGCGCGGTAAAGGTCGCGCAAAAGGTCGTTGAACTGCGGGTTTATCGAATAGCGGACGTAGACCTTGGCGACGAGCGCGTCCCCGATGGCCATATACATCACGCTGCCCACCGTATCCTCGTACTCGTCGTCGCCGACGTCGCGCGGCGCGCCGAAGCGGCAGCGCTTCATATAGCCGCGCTTGCCGAGGAACATTTCGACCCCGTCGAGTACGATGCAGACGCCGTCCGCAGCCGACTCAATCACGCGCGCGTTCTCCACCGGCTGCGCCGGCTCGCTGAGCATATTGGAAATCACCTTGGCAAGCGGGCCGCCGATGAAGGAGAAGGCCCGCGCAAGGTCGGAAACCGCCATGTCGATGCGGTAGTCGCCATAGGTCTTGATGCTGGTGATCTTGACGAGGTTGGAGGGATAGACCTCCGTATCCGCGAACGAAATGACCGACGCGTCGGCATATTCCTCGCCGACGGCGTTGCCGACGAGCGCGGACGAGCAGCGCTTGCCCACGCGGTTGGCCGCGATGACGGGCAGCGAGATGATGAAGAAGGCCGTCAGCGGCGTGGCCGTCGCGACCACGCGCACAAACGCCGTCAGGGCGGTGAAGAAATCGTCCCCGTCATACAGGCGCAGGCCGAACAGCACCGCGCCGGCGAGGAACAGGGCCGGGATGACCAGCTTGAACAAATCCTCGCTCTGCGGGCGGCGGCGCATCCGCGCGAAAAAGCCGCCGACGAACCCGGCGCGCCGGACGGTGTACAGGCCCGAATCGTCCAGCAGATATTTGTAAAACTCGTCGGCCTCCGCCGTGCCGCCCGAAAGCCGCGCGGCGACATACTTGGGGTTCTTGGAGGCGACGACGCGGAAGCAGTGCAGGTCCTTTTTGCAGCGCAGGTAATTGACCGCCGCCGCGCACACGGCCGCCGCCGCCGCGAACAGCGAAAACGGCACGAAGGACTCCGACGTCGGTGCGGTGAACGCCGCCAGCAGGGAATAGGCGATGCTGACCGCGAACGTAAAGAACAGCACGCTGTCCGACGTCGGCCGCCAGGTGAAGAGCGCCTTCGCGCCGCTCTTGATCGAGGACAGGCTCAGCGCCGCGATGAACAGCAGCACCTGCAGATCGACAAGGATATAAACGATGCCGTAGCGCCCCGGCCGCAGGAAATCCGAATGGATCGCGGAGTCGGGCGCCGCCAGCGCGAGATACAGCGTCGCCAGCGCAAAAAACAGCACGCCCGCCAGACGCAGGCGGCTCTGCTTGACGGCCTTCTTGAGCATCGAGCCGATTTCGGCGTTCTGCTCGCGGGAGGTGTATTCAAACGCGTCGGCCGGGTCCTCGCACGGCGGACGCTTCTCTCTTTTTTTCTGCTTGGGGTCCGGCCCGTCAGGGTCGGCGTAATGGTCCTCGTCGAGCATGCCGAACACGCTTTTCAGCTCCTCGTCGATCGCGCGGGTCGAGCCGGCCTTCAGCTCATCCGGCCAAAGCTCGTCAACGATGGAGATCTGCCCCTCGTTCTCGGTCTCCTCGGCAAAATCCAGCTCGCCCTTCTCAATCTTCTCGCTCAGCTTCTCGTAGTCCTCGTCGTAAGACGGCGTCTGCTCCTGCGCCGCGTCCCCCAGCTCGATGGTCTCGGTCAGCGGGAAGAGCTTCCCCTGCTCGGCCCGCTCGGGCAGCTCGACCTCCGACGCGTCCCGAAAGCGCGACGCGTCGTGCGGAACGGGGCGCACACGCGCATCCGACTCGGTGGCGGATTTGGCCGACTTGATGATCTCGTACAGCTCGTCCACCTTGCCGCTGCGGTGCTCGCCGCGGCCGCTGTAATAGGCCAGCAGCTCACGGTCGCCCTCCATATGCGCATGCAGCGAGTCGCGCAGGCTCTGCGTACTGCTGCGGGGGTCGGGCTCCTTCACACGCTCGGAATAGCGGCTGATCAGCTCGCTGGTGATGTCCGGCGCGGGCGCGCCGCCAAGCTTTGCCTCGGACGGTGTCTCCGGCGGCCGCTCGGCGGCCTTCTCCGTATGCGGCGCGGCCGACCGCAGCGCCTCGTTCGCGCGGGACGCTTCGTCCAACAGCGCGCCGATATCCAGTTTTTCGGTCGGTCTGCCGCTCATGGCTGTATCCGTTCCTTTCAAAAAAATCAGTTCTTCCGGCCCTCTCCATGCCGCTGGCGCGCCGCCTCGAAAATCACGACCGAGGCCGCCGCCGACACGTTGAGCGAATTCACGCCGCCGTACATCGGGATCGACACGACAAAATCGGCCTTGTCGCGCAGCAGGCGGGACACGCCCTCGCCCTCGCTGCCGAGGATGAACGCGCAGCCGCCCGTTGAAAAGTCCTTGCCGTAATACGGCTCGCCGTCGGCCTCGACGGCGTAAAGCCAGACGTTTTTCTCCTTCAGCTCGTCGACGGCCGCCGCAAGGTTGGGCACCCGCGCCACCGCGATATGCTCGATTGCGCCGGCGGACGCCTTGATGACGGCCGGCGTCACCTGCACCGCGCGGCGCTTGGGTATGACGACCCCGTGCGCGCCCGCGCAGCAGGCGCTTCGGATGAGCGCGCCGAGGTTGTGCGGGTCGTTGATGGAGTCGGCGATGACGATAAACGGCGCCTCGCCGCGCGAGTCGGCGATGCGGAGGATGTCCTCGATGCCGGCATACTCGATCTCCGAGGCCAGCGCCGCGACGCCCTGATGCGCCACGCCGCCGCAGAGCGCGTCCAGCTTGCGCCGGTCCGCGTCGACGGTCGGTATGCCGCGCTTGGCCGCTTCGGCGACGATGACGGTCACGCTGCCCTCGCGCGCGCCGTTCTGTATGTAAATTTTGTCCACGCCGCGGCCGCTTTTGAGCAGCTCCAGCACCGCGTTGCGGCCGGCGACGATGTTTTCTGCGCGCGGCGCTTCGGCATCGCGGAACGGTTCTATCCGGCGGAAATTGTCCGTCCGGCGTAAGGTGCGCTTTTCTTTCATATGCAAATCATCCGTTTCCGCCGGTCGAAGCCGGCTGGGAGAAATCGATTCGTTTTCTTATCGGTTCGTCGTCTTTCGGGAAAGCGGGAAAGCCTATCCCGTCAGCCGGAACGCCCGAGTCCTGCGGCGCGGCAAAAAGCACCTTCGCGCAGATGCGCGGGACGCTTTTACGCCGTTCCAAACGTCAACAGCGCGGCCTTTTTCGCGGGCAGGGCGGACGCGCACAGGGTGTTTTTGCGAACCCGTCCATACAGTTCGACGAATGTATAGTCCTCTGCCCCCGGCAGGGCCGCCTGCTATTATACCACGAGCAAAAACGCTTGCTTGCAAGGGCGTTTTTGTGAACCCGTCAATGCAGTGCGGCGGACGTATGTCCTCTGCCCCTCGGCAGGACCGCACTGCTATTATAACACATCCGGCGCGCTTTGTCACCACTTAAAACTCTTTTTTTGTAAAAATTTATGCGCGCGCCCGATGGGTAATTTTACAAAAACTACTTTACATAAAATCATTTGTATGCTACAATCTAACCGTTAGATTGTAAAGACAGCGCGGAGGATGCGATTTGAAAAAGCACAGCCTGTTCATTCCCGAATATGTGACGGAAAACATATATACAATCACGCCGTTCCTGCTGGCGGCGCGCGGCTACCGCGGCGTCGTGTTTGATCTGGACAACACGGTCGCGCCCTATGAGCATCTTCAGCCGGACAAGGCGACGCAGGATTATTTCGCCGCGCTCGCGGAGGCGGGCGTGCAGACGGCGCTCGTGTCCAACAACAGCCGCGAGCGCATCGAGCTGTTCAACGAGCGGCTGGGCGTGTTCATCGTCGCCGACGCGCAGAAGCCGTCGCCGCGCGGCGTACACCGCTGCATCGAGGCGTTCGGGCTGCCGCCGGAGCAGGTGCTGTTCGTCGGCGACCAGATTTTCACCGACTGCCTCGCCGCGCACCGCGCCGGTGTGGACTGTTACCTCGTCAAGCCCATCAAGTCGAAGGAGACGTTCTTCTTCCGGCTCAAGCGGGCGTTCGAGAAGCCGTTTCTCTCGATTTACCGGCGCAGAAGGATCAAATCGAAGGGGTGCAACTGACTATGGCGGCAAAATTCGGGCCGGGCGGCAATTCCGAATCCTTCTACGCGGAGGGGTTCAAATCCACCCTGCAGGCGCCGGGCTGGGTCCGCGCGCGCGGGCTGGACGCTTACGAATACCAGGGCGGGAACGGCATCACCGCGTCGCCCAAGACGCTTGCCGCCATCGGCCAGAAGGCGGCCGAGCACGGCGTCGCGATGTCGCTGCACGCGCCCTATTACATCTCCCTGTCATCGGAATTTGAAGAAAAGCGCGCCAAAAGCCTCGACTACATCGCCGCCTGCGCCGACGCGGGCGAGGCGCTGGGCGCGCGCATCATGGTCGTACATACCGGCAGCGCCGCCAAGATTTCGCGCGAGACGGCGATGGCCTACGCCGCCGACACGGTGGAAAAGGCGTGCGCTTTGCTGACCGAAAAGGGGACGTCCGTCCGGATGGGGCTGGAAACGATGGGCAAGCAGAACCAGCTCGGCACGCTCGACGAGGTGCTGCGCCTGTGCGCCATCGCGCCCGCCATTCTTGCGCCGGTCGTCGATTTCGGGCATCTGAACGCGCGCGAGGGCGGCGTCCTGCGGACAGCCGACGACTACAAGCGCATTTTCAACGCGATTTCGTCCGCGCTCGGCGGCGAAGCGGCCGAAACGCTGCACTGTCATTTTTCACAAATCGAATACACCAAAATGGGAGAAAAGCGGCACCTCACCTTTGCCGACGAGACCTTCGGTCCGTTTTTCGGGCCGCTCGCTGAGGCCATCGTATCGCTCGGCGTCTCCCCCACGATCATTTGCGAGTCCGCGGGGACGATGGCCGAGGACGCGCTGCGGATGAAGGAGCTGCTGTATGCTGCCGAACAACGCGCCGGACGCGCATAAGACGCGCCGCAGAAAAATTTTCAAGCGCATCCTTCTCGTCTGCGTGCTGCTGGCCGCGGCCGGACTGGCCCTGTTGGCGGGGCTGAACCTGTACGTCGTCTCAAGCGCCAAGCCGTACATTCTGACCGAGTCGGAGGCATCCGAGCTGGAGGACGTCGACTGCATCATCGTGCTCGGCGCGCTCGTCTATTCCGACGGGACGATGTCCGACGTGCTGCGCCACCGGGTGGAGATGGGCACGGAGCTGTTCGAAGCGGGCGTGTCCGACCGCATCCTGATGAGCGGCGACCACAGCCGCCCGGGCTACGACGAGGTCGGCACGATGAAGGACTACGCCGTCGCCGCCGGCGTCGACCCCGACTGCGTTTTCAAGGACCACGCGGGGCTGGACACCTACTCGACCATGTACCGCGCGAAGGAAATCTTTCAGGCCGAAAAGGTCGTCGTCGTCACGCAGGCGTTCCACGTCTCGCGCGCGGTCTATCTGGCGCGCTCGCTGGGGCTGGAGGCCTACGGCGTCGCCTGCGACCGCGGCGAATACACGCACAAGGTGCGCAACGAGCTGCGCGAAACGCTCGCGCGGGTGAAGGCCGTTTGGTCGGCCGTTACACAGCCCGAGCCGAAATTCCTCGGCGACGCCATCCCCATCTGGGGGCCGGGCAGCGCGACCGACGACGAATACGACCGCGCCGAGAGCGATGGAAAGGAAGCATAACGGTATGACGTTTACCGAACTGAAAATATACGCCTCCACGATGGGGCTGGAGGCAGTCGGCGGCGTGCTGGACGGCGCGGGCGTGAGCTGCTGCGCGATTCAGGACCCGGCCGACCTCGACGCGCTGCTGGCGGACGAAACCGTCCCCGCCGACTATGTGGAGGAGTCGCTCCGCGCACAGGACGGCGAGCCGTTTTTGTCGGTCTATCTGGCGCAGAACGAACAGGGCGACGCGCAGAAGCGCGCCATCCTTGCGGGCGTGGAGACGCTGCGCGGCGAGTTCGGAGACACGCTCGGCTCGCTGCGGGTCGAGACCGCCGAGGTCTGCGACGACGACTGGCGCGACAACTGGAAGCAGTTCTTTCATCCGCTGGAAATCGGGGAAAAATTCGTCGTGCGCCCATCCTGGGAGCCGTATGCGGGGACGCGCCCGCTGGAGATTGTCATCGACCCCGAAAGCTCGTTCGGCACCGGCCAGCATGAGACCACGCGGCTCTGCCTGACCGCGCTGGAGGGGCTCAACCCCGCCGGAAAGGACGTGCTGGATATGGGCTGCGGCAGCGGCATCCTCGGCATCGGCGCGCTGAAGCTGGGCGCCGCGCATGTGACGGCGGTGGACATCGACAGCAACGCCGCGGCCATCGCCGAGCGCAACCTTGCCCGCAACGCCGCCGCGCCGGCCGACGTGTTCGCCGGCAACGTGCTGACCGACGACGCGCTGCGCGCGCAGGTGGCGTCCCGGCGCTACGGGGTGATTCTGGCCAACATCGTCGCCGACGTCATCCGCGAGATGCTGCCGCTTTTCGCCGAGACGCTCGCGCCCGGCGGCGTCCTCATCTGCAGCGGCATCATCGCACCGCGCGCCGCCGAGGTCACGGAGGCGCTTTACGCCGGCGGCTTCGTCCCGGAGAACATCGTGCAGGAAAACGACTGGGTGGCGCTCACCGCGCGCCGCGCGGACGAATAAGACACTGAAAGAGTTACATAATATAATATAATGATACGGCGCGCCGCGCAGCTCCCCTGACGCGGCGCGCCGTTTCGCAGGCCGCCCGCTTCCTCCGCTTCGAAGGAAGCGGA
>ERZ827150.3804-NODE-3804-length-14041-cov-16.752967_pt1 | contig 14041 bp, 10 predicted proteins | sample MGYA00519779_ERZ827150 | MGnify/ENA primary metagenome ERZ827150 (study PRJEB31778, sample SAMEA3449267) | human gut metagenome | biome: human gut; feature: human-associated habitat; material: faeces | place: United Kingdom | collected 2010/2012 ...
GCACCACCTTCAGCTGGGTGGTGGCGTGGATGTTCACCACCTTGTTGTGGCGGTCCTCGCTGCGGCGATCCTCACGGCGGTCGTCCTTGCGGTCGTCAAACAGGGAACGGGAGGACTCCTTTACCGGCTCCTCAAAATCGTCCTCATAATCATAATCCTCATCATCGTAGGGATGAATAATCTTCTTCAGCTCGTCCATCAGGCCCATGTGCAATACCTCCCGCGTATTATTTGGAATAGTCTCTTGCGCCGAAAATGGCGGTACCCACGCGGACCATGTTGGCCCCCGCGCGAATAGCATCGGCAAAATCGCCGCTCATACCCATAGAAAGATATTCTAATCCATTATCGTACATTTTTCTGTTTATGTCAACATATAGTGCCTGTACTTTTTGGAAATATACCACATTTTCTTCCCGTGTGGCGTCCGCCGGGGGTATGGTCATCAGTCCCCGCACCCGCACATGGTCCATTTCCTTCGCCTGTGCCGCCGCGTTTTCCACCTCCTGCGGCGCAAAGCCGCTTTTGGCCGCTTCGCCGCCGATGTTCACCTCCAGCAGGATATCCTGCACGATGCCCAGCTTTTCCGCCTGCTTGTCCACCTCGGCCAGCAGCTCCGGCGAGCCGATGGACTGGATCAGGGACACCTTGCCCACCACCTGCTTCACCTTGTTGCGCTGCAAGTGGCCGATGAAGTGCAGCGGCGCGCCGCGATAGGCATCCTCCGCCAGCTTTGCGGTCATCTCCTGCACCCGGTTCTCGCCCAGGGCGTCGATGCCGGCGGCGATGGCCTCCTGGCAGGCGGCGGCATCGTTCATCTTGCTGGCGCCCACCAGCGTGATATCCGCCCCGGTGCGGCCCGTCTCCCGTGCCGCCGCGTCGATCTCGGCGCGGATCGCTTCCAAATTTTCCCGAATAGACATCGCTTGTGCCTCCTTGTCTCTTTCGTATCTAAGCCGCGTGCGCCCGCTGGAGGCGGGTGCCGCCGTGTTTATCGGATGACCTTGCCGTCATACAGCTCGCCGGACGTGGCGATGACCTGATCGCCGGAGCGCAGGGTCTGCGTGTCCCGCACGCCCTCGGCGGGCTTCACCAGCGCGTAGCCCTCCCCCTGATATACCAGCTCGATCGGCCGGAAGGAGGCGTTCTCGCCGTCCACACAGTACACGCCGGTGGTGCCGTCCGCACTGACCCGCAGCGCGTCGGCCGGTACCCGCAGTCCCTGATAGGTGTGCAGCACCGCGTCCGCCGCCTGATGACGCAGCAGCGTGGTCTGTGCCAGATACCGTGTGCTGGACAGCACCACCGCCGCCTGGCCGTTCTCCTCCCGGGACACGGACACCACGCTCATGCGGATGCTCTGGTCAAAGCCCTTGGCCAGGCGTACATCCACCCGGCCCATATCCTTCAGCGCCGCCGCCTGCTCTGCCGGCAGCACCACCGCATAGTACCAGGTGTCGCCGTAGATCAGCTTGCCCACGTTGCTCTGCTCCGCCGCCGCCTTCACGCCGTTCAGCTTGCTGGGCGTCACGTCCTCAAGAAACGCCTCCGTCAGCACGCTCTCGTACCCGTCGCACACGGCGGAATAGGTGCCGGAGGCCTTGGCGGTCACGGTCTTCGCACCGGACAGCGCGGCTTTCTGCTGCTGTATCTCGCTCTCCACCGACTTGATCTGGGCCTGTATCTCCTCCTGTGACGTATAGCTCCCGTGGTCCCGCTTCAGCACGGCGGCCTTCAGTGCGGCCAGATCGCTCTCCGCCGCGGCATAGTCCCCGGCGCTCAGCGTCTGGCGCAGGGTCAGGATGTCGCCGGTGATGGACGTATCCAGCTTCAGCGCCGCGTCCGGGTCCAGATAGGACGTCAGGGCGAACTGCAGCTGCTGCAGCTGCAATTCCAGCGTCTCGATCCGGCTGACGGTCTGCAAAGCGCTGTCGTCGCTGTACACCGTGGCCACCGTCTCGCCGGCGGCCACCCGCTGTCCCTCCTGCACGGCCCGGGACACGGTGCCGGTCTGGCCGGGCAGCGGCTCCTCCGTCCGCACCAGCCAACCCTCCATGGAGATAACGTCCTCCGCCTGTGCCTCATAGACCAGCGTGATGGTCATCGGGTCGGCGAAGTAGTTGTATACCTGCGCGGCGAAGTACACCAGCACTGCCGCCAGCACCGCGATAGGCAGCACCTTCAAAAGCGGCGACGAGCGCTTGTTGCTCCCCGCCGGGATGTTCGTGTTGTTGTCTGGGGTGTTGTTCATGGGCTTTCCTCTTTGTCTATGTTCTCTTACTCCGCGTCCTCCCACAGCGTGACATTCCGCGCCGGCGCGATGGTGGAGATGGCGTGCTTGTAGATCACCTGCTGCCGCCCCTCGCTGTCCAGCACCACCACGAAGCAGTCGAACCCCGTGATAACGCCCCGCAGCTGAAAGCCGTTCACCAGGAACAGTGTCACCGGCACATTCTCCTTCCGTGCCTTGGTAAGAAAGATATCCTGTAAGTTGTTTGTCTTCTGCATGATCGTCCACTCCTTGTATGTCTGTACGGACGATATGCACAATATCTGCCTCCGCCCGCCGCTATCAGCATACCCCGGCGGACAGGAGGAATTCTGTCGCATTTTGTAACCCCGCCGAAAAATCCGGCGTTTTTTCCCATAATATCCAGTGGATGGCCTCGTTGCGCCGCAGCCAGGTCAGCTGCCGCTTGGCGTACTGCCGTGACCGCAGCTTCACCTCCGCGATGGCCTCGGCCACGGTGGCGCGGCCCTCGGCCACCGCCAGAAACTGCTTGTACCCGATAGCCTGCAGGGCCGTGGCGTCCCGGGGCAGGCCGCTTTGCAGCAGTGTCTCCACCTCCTGCAAAAGCCCCTGTGCCACCATCGCATCCACCCGCCGGTCGATGCGCTCCTTCATGTCCTCCCGATCCCGGAAGGCCAGGCCGATGTACGCTGCGTCGTACCGGGGCGGTATCTCCCGGCTTTTTCTGTCGTGCGCCCCGATGGTCTCCCCCGTCTCGTAATAGACCTCCAGCGCCCGGACGATGCGCTTTTCGTCCCGCAGGTGCAGCCGCGCCGCGCTCTCCGGGTCCACAGCCCGCAGCGCCTCCAGCAGCACCTCCGCGCCATCCTTCGCCAGCTTTTCCTGCAATTCCCGGCGTATCTCCCCGCCCTGGCTGCCGGCGGCAAAGTCCTGCCCCCGCACCAGCGCGTCCAGATACAGCCCCGTGCCCCCCACCAGCACCGGCCGATTTCCCCGCCGCAGGATGTCCTGCACACACGCGTCCGCCTCCCGGACGTACCGGGCCACGGACCAGCTCTCCGCCGGGTCCGCCACGGCCACCATGTGGTGGGGCACGCCCTCCATCTCCTCCGCCGTGGGGGCGGCGGTGCCGATGGTCATGCCCCGGTAGAGCTGCATGGAGTCCACGGACACCACCTCGCCACCGAAGCGCTTGGCCAGCGCCACGCCCATTTTCGTCTTGCCGCAGGCCGTGGGCCCCACCACGCAGACGACCTTGTTGTCCATGTCCTCACCTCGATCCGTTTTGGAAAGCGCCGCAGCGCCGTTATGGCCTGTAAAGTCGTGGATTTTTCGTTCTGCCGATGACGGGACGGTGCCGCTGTACTTTGTGTACAGCAAGCCGACCCGGCGATGGCAGAACGGAAGAGACGCGGCTTTACGCCCGTTTGAACATTTTTTCGATCTCGTATTCGCTAAGCTTCACCGCCACGGGCCGCCCGTGGGGGCAATAGCGCACCGCGCCGGACTGCACCTGCGCCGCCAGCGCCCGCAGCTCCGCCGGATCGCTGGTCATACCGGCCTTGATGGCGCTCTTGCAGGCCACGGTGTGCAGCACCTCGTCCCGCAGGGCCGCCCGGTCCGCACTGTGCAGGCGCAGCTTCTGCGCCAGCTCCTCCAGCGTGGCGGCGGCGTCCTCGGCCCGCACATCGTCGGGCACCTCCCGCACCAGCACCGTGCCGTCGCCGAAGTCCTCGCACAGGAACCCGCAGTCCGCCAGCAGCTCCAGATCCTCCAGCACGGCGGTGTATTCCTCCGCCGCCAGCGTCACCGCCGCCGGCGTCAGCAGCAGCTGCCGCATGGGCGGCTCCGTGCGCACCTTCAGCGCGTCGAACCGCATCCTCTCGTGGGCGGCGTGCTTGTCGATGAGCCACACGTTCCGTTCCGCGTCCTCGCAGATGATATAGGTCTTCAGCACCTCGCCCGCCACGCGCCAGGGCTGCTCCGCCGCGGCGGGGCCCTCCGGCATGGCGATCTCCTGCTGCTCCGGCTCCGCGGCCGGGGCAGGGGAGGGCGTCGTCTCCGGTCGTTCCGCCGTTTCCTCCGCCGGTGTGCGGACCTCCGGCGGTGTGATGTGATACACCACGCCCGGCGCGGCCGGTGCCGTGAACGGCTTGTCCGGCTGGCACACCACGTCGCGCACCGCCATCACCGGCGTGACCGGGGCGGGAGCGGGCGCGGGTCTGACCGGCTCCGTAGCCGCCGGTCTTGCGGGTGCCGAGCCGATGGTCTTCCCCATGGGCAGCATCGCCGCCTGCGAAGGCTTTGGCGCATCCGGTCGTTTCAGGAATTCCTGTGCCGTCATGGTCTGATAGAAGGGCTTTTCCGCCGCTTTTGGCCGCCCCTCGCCGTCCAGCGCGTCTTTCACGGTGTAGTGCACCGCGTCGAACACCGCTTTCTCGGCGGCGAATTTCACCACCGTCTTGGCCGGGTGGACGTTCACGTCCACCTCGTTCACCGGCAGCGCGATATGCAGCACGCAGCCGGGGAACTTCCCCTTCAGCAGCCGGTTGCGGTAGGCCTCCTCCACGGCGGCGGTCAGCAGCTGGCTCTTCACCAGCCGCCCGTTGACAAAGAACAGCTGCCGCGCCCGGGTGCCGTGCCCCGCGGCGGGACTGCTCACAAAGCCGCTGGCCCGCACATCGCCGCTGCCGCCGTCCACCTCCAGCAGACTTTTGGCAAAATCCCGGCCCAGGGCAGCGTAGATCGCTGACAGCAGCTGCCCGTCGCCGGGGGTGTGCAGCACCTCCTGCCCATCCCGCAGCAGCTTGAAGGACACCTCTGGGTGGCTGAGCGCAAGCTGTGTCACCACAGCGGCAGCCGCCGCGCCCTCGGCACTGTCCTTTTTCATGAATTTCATTCGCGCCGGGGTGTTGTAGAACAGGTCCCGCACGCACACGGTGGTGCCCTCCGGGCACCCGGCGGCCGTGACCTCACCGGGTACGCCACCCTCCAGATGCAGGGACGCGCCGCTGTCGGCGCCCCGCGCACGGGAGAAAATATCCAGCCGTGACACGGCGGCGATGGCCGCCAGCGCCTCGCCCCGGAAGCCCAGCGTCCCGATAGCCGCCAGGTCCTCCGCCCGGCGCAGCTTGCTGGTGGCGTGGCGCAGAAACGCGGTAGGCAGCTGCTCCGGCGCGATGCCGCAGCCGTTGTCCGTCACCCGCAGATACGTCATGCCGCCGTGCTCCAGCTCCACGGATACGGCGGACGCCCCGGCATCCAGGGCGTTCTCCAGCAGCTCCTTGCACACGCTGGCGGGACGCTCCACCACCTCGCCGGCAGCGATGAGATCGGCGATATGGGCAGGCAGTTGTTGTATCTGCGGCATGGTATTCACTCCTTTTCTATTGCAGCTTGCTCTTCAGTTCATACAGCAGGTTCAGCGCCTCCAGCGGGCTCAGCGCGTCTACCTGCGTCCGGCGGATGATATCCGCCACGGCGCCCTCGGCCATGCCCTCCAGGGATACCTGGTCCTCCCGCGCCGCCGGGGTGTGGGGCTGCCGGGGCTGGCTCTCCAGCTCCCGCAAGATCTCCCGCGCCCGCTTGAGCACCGTGTCCGGCAGGCCCGCCAGCTTGGCTACCTCGATGCCGTAGCTCCGGTCCGCACCGCCGGGGACGATCTTCCGCAGAAAGACGATATCCTCGCCCCGGGCGTGGACGGCCACGTTGTAGTTCCGCACGTTGGGCAGTTCCTGCTCCAGCGTGGTCAGCTCATGATAATGGGTAGCGAACAGCGTCTTGGCCTTCAGCTTCCCGGCGCAGTGCTCCAGCACCGCCCGGGCAATGGACATTCCGTCGAATGTAGACGTACCCCGGCCGATCTCATCCAGAATGAGCAGGCTGTTCTTCGTGGCGCAGCGAAGCAGCTCCGACACCTCGGTCATCTCCACCATGAAGGTGGACTGTCCCGCCGCCAGGTCGTCGCTGGCGCCGATGCGGGTGAAAATGCGGTCCACCACGCCGATGTGCGCCCGCTGGGCGGGGACAAAGCACCCCACCTGGGCCATCAGCACGATCAGCGCCACCTGGCGCATATAGGTGGACTTACCGGCCATGTTGGGACCGGTGATGATGGCCACCCGGTCCTCCTTTGCGCCCATGTGGGTGTCGTTGGGCACAAAGAATGCGTCGCCCCGCACCTTTTCCACCACCGGATGGCGTCCCGCCGTGATCTCGATGACCCCGGACTCGTCCACCTCCGGCCGGCAGTAGTGGTTCTGGGCCGCTACCTCGGCAAAGGCGCACAGCGTGTCCAGCTGCGCGATCAGCGATGCCGCCAGCTGCACCCGTGTCACCTGTCCCGCCGCCTCTGTCCGCAGCGCGGCGAACAGGTCGTATTCCAGCGCCGCGTCCCGGTCATGGGCGGTGAGCACCTCGTGCTCCAGGTCCTTCAGCTCCTGGGTGATATAGCGCTCGCCGTTCACCAGCGTCTGCTTGCGTATGTAGTCCGCCGGCACCTGGTCCTTAAAGGAGTTGCTCACCTCGATATAGTACCCGAACACCTTGTTGTACCCCACCTTCAGGGTACGGATGCCGGTCTTTTCCTTCTCCCGGGCCTCCAGCTGCGCGATAAACCCCTTGCCGCCGGAGAGTATCCCCCGCAGCCGGTCCACCTCATCGTCATAGCCCTCGCGGATCATGCCGCCCTCCCGGACGGAGAACGGCGGCTCGTCTACCAGCACGGCGGCAATGCGCCCGCTGATGTCCTCCAGCGTCTCCAGCTGCTCGTCCAGCTTTCCCAGTGCCCCTGTCCGGAACGGCGTCAGGCACCGCTTGATCTCCGGCAGGTGCTCCAGCGCCGCCCGCAGGTTCACCAGGTCCCTGGCTCCGGCGGTGCCGTAGACGATCCGGCTCATCAGCCGTTCCATGTCGCCCATGCCGGTCAGGGCCAGCCGCAGCTCCTGGCGGCCCACGGTGTTGTCCGTCAGCGCCGCCACGGCATTCAGCCGCCGGTCGATGGCCGCCACGTTCACCAGCGGCTGCTGCAGCCACATCCGCAGGTTCCGCGCGCCCATGGGCGTCTTGGTCTTATCCAGCACCCACAGCAGGCTGCCCTTCTTCTCCTTGCCCCGCAGCGTCTCCGTCAGCTCCAGATTGCGCCGCGCCGTCAGGTCCAGCTCCATGAACTGCCCCGTCCGGTACCACTCCAGCTTGTCCAGCTGCTTCACGTCGGTCTTCTGCGTCTCGTAGAGATACGTCAGCAGTCCGCCCAGCGCCAGCAGCGGTGCGCTCTCATTCCGGGGCAGGTCCCGCAGCGCCGCCTCGCCGAATTGCAGCCGCACCTTCTTCTCCGCGTCCGACACGTCGAACCGTCCCTCCGCCAGCCTCTCCCGCCGGCAGGAAAAGCGCTCCTCCAGCGCGGCGGTCAGCGCCGGGTCGTCATAGGCCGCGGCGTTCATCACCGCCTCCGCCGGGGCGAAGCGCCCCAGCTCGTTGATCAGCCCCGTCAACCGCTGCGCCCCGGTGAACGCCGTCACCTGGGCCTGTCCGGTGGAGATGTCCGCCGCGCACAGTCCCGCCGCCGTGTCTGTCAGATACACGCCGCACAGATAGTTGCTGCGTCCCGCCTCCAGGCATGCCTCGTCCAGCACCGTACCGGGGGTGACGGTGCGGATGATCTCCCGCTTCACCAGCCCCTTGGCCAGAGCCGGGTCCTCCATCTGCTCGCAGATGGACACCTTGTACCCCTTGGCGATCAGCCGCGCGATATACCCCTCGGCGGAGTGATACGGCACGCCGCACATGGGGATGCGCTCCTCGTCGGACTTGCTCTTGTCCTTGTCCCTGGTGGTCAGGGCCAGGTCCAGCTCCCTCGACGCCGTCCGGGCATCTGACCCGAACATCTCATAAAAATCACCCAACCGGAAAAACAGCAGGGAGTCGGGGTGCTTCTCCTTCTCCTCCATATACTGCCGCATCATTGGTGTCAGCTCAGCCATAGCTCGGCTCCTTTCTCCCTCCGGGAAGTCTGCGCCTTACGGCGCGGGGCGCTCAGCCCAAAAAGCCCAGCAGGCCCAGAATGCCGAAGGTGGTGTACATCAGGCACATGACCACCAGCAGAATGGTGATGATGCTGTACATGGCGCTGGTTTTCTTCGTGTGCTTGTACTTGCGGATATAGAACAGCGTGCCGCAGGTGATGCCCAGCGTCAGGGAGGACAGGTGGGTCATTACCGCGCTGTCCTTGAAGGCTGTCAGGCGCAGGATCAGGATCACCAGCACCACGGCAAACTCCGCGATCAGCGTCACATTCAGCCAGGTGGGCAGCTTCACCTTCTCCTGCTGGTTCACCTTCTCGGCCACCTTCTGGGCCATGTACGCGCCGGTGGTGTACCCGCCGTAGTTGCTGTTCTTCTTCTTGGAATGGATATTCTTATTGGGGTTGCCCTTGGCCTTGCGGATGGCCTCCTCCTGGTTGGCGTACTGGTTCACGTTGGCCTTGTAGCTGTTCTTTGCCATGGTTTTATTCTCCTTCTGTCGGTAGATTGGTAAGATAACGCCGCAGCATATCAAAAGCGTGGTGGGCGGACAGCGTCCGGATGCGCTCCCGATCGCCGCCCAATGTCAGATGCCGCACGATCACGCCCTCCGGCGCGGAAAGCCCCACGAACACGGTGCCCACCGGGTTTCCCCGGTCGTCCCCGTCGGGACCGGCCAGTCCGGTGACGGACACCGCCAGGTCCGCGCCTGTCAGCACCCGGACGCCCAGGGCCATGGCCCGGGCCACCTCCGCCGACACCGCGCCGCAGCGCGCCAGCAAATTCTCCGGCACGTGCAGCACCTGCTGCTTCACATGGTTCGTATAGCTGACCACGCCGCCCAGAAAGACCTGCGACGCGCCGGGGATATCCGTCAGCCGCTTGGCGATCAATCCGCCGGTACAGCTCTCCGCCGCCGCCAGCGTCAGTCCCCGTTCCCGGCACAGCGTCAGCACCGTCTCCTCCAGCCCGGACACATCCACGCCGTAGAGATACGCGCCCAGCCGGGCCCTTACCTCCGCCAGCACCGGCGCCATCCGCGCCTCACAGGCACGCTCGTCCGCCCCGCGGGCGGACAGCTGCAGCATCACCTCGCCCGGCTTGGCATAGGGTGCCAGCGTCATGTCCGCCTCCCGCCGCAGCAGGTCGCCCAGCAGCTCCTGCACCTGCGGCTCCGTCAGGCCGAAGATATGCAGCGTGTGTGACCGCACCGTCTGTCCCCGGACCTGCTCCAGCCAGGGCAGCAGGCAGTGCTCGGCCATATAGCGGCACTCATGGGGCACGCCGGGCAGCAGCGCTGCCGTGGTCTTCCCGGCGGTGAACACGCACCCTGGGGCCGTGCCCACCGGATTGCGGAACACGGTGCACCCCTCCGGCAGATAGGCCTGCTGCATATCGCATTCCGGCATCTCCCGGCGAAATACCTTCTCAAAGTACCGCCGCATATCCTCCACCACCTCCGGGTGGAACACCAGCGGCGTGTCCAGCGCGGCGCACACCGCCGTTTTCGTCATATCGTCGTAGGTGGGGCCCAGCCCGCCGGTGAACACCAGCAGCTCTGCCCGTCCCCTTGCGATGGTCACGGCCTTTTCCAGCCGCGCCGCGTCGTCGTCCACAGTGGTGTGGTACAGCACCTCCACACCGGCGGCAGTCAGCAGCCGGGAGAGGAACGCGGCATTCGTATTGGTCACGCCGCCGGTCAGCAGCTCGCTGCCCACGGCGATGATCTCCGCGGTACGGGGCATAGACGCGCCTCCTTATAGCGTAGGTTTGATCCGGATCATCTCGCGTCCGGCCATGGCCCGCTGGCACAGGCCCTCCACATCCAGCGCGCTTTCGTACTCCCGCGTCTCCTCCACGCTGGGCTTCGTCTTGGGGTGCCGGGGCGTGAACACGGTGCAGCAGTCCTCATAGGGCAGGATGGACGTGTCGAAGGTGCCGATATGGCGGGCGATCTTCACGATCTCCTCCTTGTCCATGCCGATCAGGGGCCGCAGCACCGGCATGGTGGTCACGTCCTCGCTGACGGCCAGCGCCTGCATGGTCTGGCTGGCCACCTGACCCAGATTTTCTCCGGTGACCAGGGCGCGGCACCGCAGCTCCAGCGCCAGCATATTGGCCAGGCGCATCATAAACCGCCGCATGATCAGGGTAAAGTGATCCTCCGGGCACTTGCGGCGTATCTCCTCCTGAATTTCGGTAAAGGGGATGATGAACACCGCCAGCCGGCCGCACCAGGGGGTCAGCTCCTCCGCCAGCTTCAGCACCTTCTCCCGGGCCAGCTCGCCGGTATAGGGCGGAGAGGCGAAGTGGATCATCTCCAGCTGTACGCCCCGCTTGGCGATCATATAGCTGGCCACGGGGCTGTCGATACCGCCGGACAGCAGGCTCACCGCGTGGCCGCCCATACCCAGGGGCAGACCGCCCGCGGCGCTCTCGGCGGGTCCGTGGACGTAGGCCGCGTCCTCCCGTACCTCGATGTACACCGTCAGCTCCGGGTGGTGTACGTCCACCGTCAGATGGGGGAAGGCGTCATGGAGCGCGCCGCCCACCCACTGGCTCAGCTGGATGGATCCCATGGGGAAGGACTTGTCCGCCCGCTTGCTCTCCACCTTGAAGCTCTTGGCCGCGGTCAGCGCACCGCCCAGATAGGTCTTTGCCGTGTCGAAAATAGCCTCCTTGCTCTTCTCGCAGGGCAGCGCCCGGGTAATGGCGATGATGCCGAACACCTGCTTGCAGGCAGCGTAAGCCCCGGCGATGTCGCAGGTCTCCTCCGCCGGCTCCACATAGATAGTGGACTGGCGGGAATATATCTTCCACTTGCCGAACCGCTGGGTGCGGCGGCGGATGTTGCTCATCAGCTTCATCTCAAAGCTGCGGCGGTTCAGTCCCTTCAGGACCACCTCGCCCAGCTTGCACAGAATGATCTCGTGCATATGGTTCTCTCCTTGTTGTTGGTGTACAGATATGGGGACGGCAGGCGGGCAGCTTCGTCCGCCCCTACAACGGGACGGCGTACCCCAAGGGCATTTGTTCCGCTGCGCTCCTCTGCGGGACGCCGTCCCCTACGGACGTTTATCGGCGGCGTACCGGGTCTGACGCAGGCAGGGCGGAAATGCATCCCGCCACGGCGGCGAGATTTTTCGTCCTGCCGATGGCAAGCTGACGACGGCGTACCGGGTGTACGTCGAGGAGGTCTGACGCAGGCAGGGCGGAAAAGATCCCGCCGTCATTTCAGTGTACTGCTGCTTCGATACTGTATGGCCTCGGCAAGATGTGCCGCCTCGATGCGCTCGCTGCCCTCCAGGTCGGCGATGGTGCGGGCCATACGCAGTATGCGGTCGTGGCTGCGGGCCGTCAGGCCCAGGCGCTCAAAGGCGCCCTGCATGAGCTTTTCGCCGGCGGCGTCCAGCGCACAGTACTGGCCGATCATGGCGGGGGTCATGTAGGCGTTGCAGGACACCTCCGTCCCCGCAAAGCGCTTTTTCTGCACCTCGCGGGCGGCGTTGACCCGTTCCCGGATGGCCGATGACGGCTCCGGCTGCTCCTTGCGGCGCATGGCCTCATACTCCACCGACGGCACATCGATGTGCATATCGATCCGATCCAGCAGCGGGCCGGAGATGCGCTGCATATACTGCTCCACCTGCTGGGGCGAGCAGGTACAGCGTCCGGAGGGGTGGCCGTACCAGCCGCAGCGGCAGGGGTTCATGGCGCACACCAGCATGAAGCGGCTGGGCAGCGTCAGGGAGCCGGAGGCGCGGGTGATGGTCACAAAGCCGTCCTCCAGCGGCTGGCGCAGTGTCTCCAGCGCCGCCTTGCTGAACTCCGGCAGCTCGTCCAGAAACAGCACGCCGTTGTGGGCCAGGGATATCTCTCCCGGCCGGGGTATCCCCCCGCCGCCGGAGAGCGACACGGTGGACGCCGTGTGGTGGGGGCTGCGGAAGGGCCGCGTATCCACCAGCGGGTGCCGCGGGTCGGTCATGCCCGCCACGGAATAGATCTCCGTGGTCTGCAGGGCCTCCGCCCGGGTCATGTCCGGCAGGATGGACGGCAGCCGCCGGGCCAGCATGGACTTGCCCGCGCCGGGCGAGCCCACCAGCAGCACATTGTGGCCGCCGGCGGCGGCGATCTCCAGCGCCCGCTTCACATTCTCCTGTCCCATCACGTCGGCAAAATCCGGCAGGGGCCGGTCCTGATGTCCCGGCGTCCACCGGGGCGCCGGCGTCATGACCTGCTCGCCCTTCAGGTGGGCGATGAGCTGTCCCACGTCCGTCACACCGTACACGGTCAGCCCGTCGGCCAGGGTGGCCTCGGCGGCGTTGGCCTCGGGCACATACAGCGTATCGATGCCCAGCCGCGCCGCCGTCAGCGCCATGGGCAGCACGCCCGTCACCGGCCGCAGCGCGCCGGAGAGGCTCAGCTCGCCCAAAAACGCCGCACTCTGGGGCAGGGGAGATATCTCCTCCGCCGCGGCCAGAATGCCCAGCAGGATGGGCAGGTCGTACACCGTGCCCTCCTTCCGCACCCGCGCCGGAGCCAGATTGACCGTGATGCGGCTGACGGGGAACTTGGCCCCGCAGTTTTTCACCGCCGCCCGGACACGCTCCCGCGACTCCTTCACCGCCGCGTCCGGCAGGCCCACCACGTCGAACCCCGGCAGTCCGCCGGACAGAAAGCACTCCACCGACACCTCATAGCCGGTGATGCCCGTCAGGCCCAGCGACCGTACCGTCACCATCATGGACAGCGCCCCCTTTACACTAATTTTATAGCACCGTACATTTTACCACAAAATTTCCGCCGTGAACAGCCACTTTTTCCAAAAAAGTCCCCTGCCTTTTGCGCGGAGTGCATGAACCTGTCCCGCCGCCGTGAGAATTTTTGTGCATGGCGCTAAAAAAGTTTTATCGTGGCACAAATCACGAAAATGTGGGTTTACATCCGGGATTTTTTGTGCTACTATGACGGTGCCTAACATTCCGTACAAAGGGGTCTTTGCGCCCTTCTGGCGGTACGGAAGTATATAATGTAAGGAGGCTCATTATGGTAAGAAAAATGAAGTCCATGGATGGCAATAACGCCGCGGCGCACGTTTCCTACGCGTTCTCCGAGGTCGCAGCCATCTACCCCATCACCCCGTCCAGCCCCATGGCGGACTTCGTGGACCAGTGGAGCGCCAACGGTCTGAAAAACATCTTCGGCACCAAGGTCAAGGTCGTCGAGATGCAGTCCGAGGCCGGTGCCGCCGGTGCTGTCCACGGCTCTCTGGGCGCCGGTGCCCTGACCACCACGTACACCGCGTCCCAGGGCCTGCTGCTGATGATCCCCAATATGTACAAGATCGCGGCTGAGCAGCTGCCCTGCGTGTTCCACGTGTCCGCCCGTACCGTGTCCACTCAGGCGCTAAACATCTTCGGCGACCACTCCGACGTCATGGCCTGCCGCCAGACCGGCTTCGCCATGCTGTGCGAGGGCAACGTCCAGGAGGTCATGGATCTGTCCCCCGTGGCCCATCTGGCCGCGCTGGAGGGCAAGGTCCCCTTCATCAACTTCTTCGACGGCTTCCGCACCTCCCACGAGATCCAGAAGATCGCTGTCTGGGACTATGAGGATCTGAAGGATATGTGCGACATGGACGCCGTGGCCGAGTTCCGCCGCCACGCCCTGAACCCCGAGCATCCCCATATGCGCGGCTCCCACGAGAACGGCGACATCTTCTTCCAGCACCGCGAGGCCTGCAACAAGTACTATGCCGCTCTGCCCGCCG
>ERZ827150.3805-NODE-3805-length-14033-cov-4.417442_pt1 | contig 14033 bp, 8 predicted proteins | sample MGYA00519779_ERZ827150 | MGnify/ENA primary metagenome ERZ827150 (study PRJEB31778, sample SAMEA3449267) | human gut metagenome | biome: human gut; feature: human-associated habitat; material: faeces | place: United Kingdom | collected 2010/2012 ...
TATTAAGAAGATATAAGTTCAAAGTGTTGGATAAAAACATGTAGGGATTTTATCACAAACAGTTAATAATTGAGGTTTATTTTATGTGTATAGCCTCAAAAATTTAAAATATATTATTAGAAGAAATATTAACATATAGTAATGAGAAATTTTTTGACAAAATAAAAATAATTCCTGAATTTCTTCAGGAATTACGGTAATTATTTAATAAGTATGATGTCGTGGGTTCTGAGCTGCTAATGATTGGGTGTCTTAATTAGTTTATGACCAATTTGAGTAACAGTTCCAGCTCCTTGAGTTAGAATTATGTCACCTGGTTGGACATTTCTGCTTAGGAATTCTATTATATCATCAAAATTAGAGATATAATAAGATTTTCTTCCTAATTCTTCAATTTTGTTTACAATGTCTTTTGAACTTACACCATAGGTATTAGATTCACGTGCTGCATAAATATCAGTAACAATGATGTTATCAAAATTTATTAAGCATTTTGCAAAATCATCTAGTAGTGTTTTAGTTCTACTGTAAGTATGTGGCTGAAATACTACCCATGAATGATTATATTGTTTTTGAACGTATTTGGCAGGATATGTTTTACTTTAAGATTTTGGTAACGTGCAAATCGGACTATGTGACCGCCCAAATGGGAATTTATACATCGAATATGGATATTGAAAAGCTTTGCGAAAAACTTGACTTGTTTATTTATAAGGAGATCAATGATGTATATTGGATAAATGGCGAAGTTGGGGACTATTCTACGCCCTGTATATCGCTTCGACTGGAAAAAAACAAATTGGGGCATGTTCGAATTGAAGTATATATGGAAATAGAAGATGGGGGAGCGTTAAGCAGGCATAATTGCTGTTTCTTTATAAATACCGAGCTTGGTTTATTGGAACAGTTTAGAAAAATCCTTCCGGAAATAAAAAATCCCGAAATTGGTAAGAAAGTAATTTTGAATGAATATCATTCTCCAAATGGACATAATGGATTCATTTCCGTACCGCAAAATATAACTGAAAACAGGGCAATTTCCGAACATGGACCCAGTTACATAATTCGGCGCAGCCGGCAGTCGGAGCGGCTATAACCGCTATGCTTACTGCGGACCACCCCTTGAACACCATTCGACGAGGGAAGAGGCTGCTGACAATACGCATATGCGGCCTAATAGATGCGGCAGCATTGGCAGAAAAGTATGCGGCGAAGCTATGCAGCCAATCCGAGCGGCATACGAGTCCGTTATACCGATATCCATATATAACGATGCTGCAAACAGCAATGGAAGAAGCATCCGAGTCGATTTGTTGATTTTGTCCATGATGTTTGGGCGGAACGCAGATAAAATTTTAGCAAAATGCTCCAATTCGATTGACAAAAATGAACATTTTTGATATAATGCAAGAAAATATATGTCTAAAAGGAGATGCGATTATGAAACGTTGGAGATGGATAGCCTTATTACTTTGCGCTTTGCTCACGGTGAGTGTTTTTGCAGCCTGTGAAACGAAACCGCAGGCCGAATCCTCAACGGCCTCCTTTGACGCTCCTGTCGGTATGACCAAGCGGCTGTTCGACCATCTCGGCGAACGCGATTTGGAGGAGTTCGAGCTGGTCATCCTGTCCACGACCGAGGAATATGCGTTCGGCGACATCCAGTTCGCGACCGATGAATTGAATTCCGACCCCGTAAACGACGCCATATTCGAGCGGAATAACTTGATTGAAGATTTGTATAACTGTAAAATCACCGTTCAGTTCTGCGGCGAAGGCGAGCCGTTTTTGGAGCGTGTGACGACGGATTGTTTGTCCGGTACGGTGAACTATCAGGTCGTGGCCTCGGGCATCTCGAGCACCGGCATACCGAAGCTGGCGCTGGACGGACTGATTCAGGATTTGTATGCGATTGAAGATTCTCATCTCCAGCTTGACGGCGACTGGTGGGACCAGAACGCCATCGATGATCTCTCGATCGGCAATAAGCTGTTCTTTGCCAGCGGCGACATTGCCGTGACCGATGACGAAATGACCACGATGCTCGTTTTCAACAAGGAGCTGATTGAGGAAAACCAGCTCGAGGACCCGTATCAGCTCGTCCGCGACGACAAATGGACGATGGATAAAATGTATGAAATGTGCAAGGCGGTTGCGAAAGACGGCGGCGACGGCGTGATGAACATTGCCGGCGAGGAAGACACATGGGGGCTTATCGGCGCGGCGTTCGACTGCTACCGGCTCATTTTGGGCGGCAACGCGCCGATGGTGTCGAAGGACGAAAATGATCTGCCGGTCATTTCCGTGACTAATGCGTATAACGTCGATGTGTTTTTGGACGTCTACGAGATTATGACCGACAAATCGAGGGTCGCTTGGTGGGAGCAGTATTACAGATGGGACGATTATGAGAACGGCAGGAAGCTGACGGATCAGTTTTACGCCGGCCGCGTGCTTTTTATGGTGAGCGACGTCTGCTCGATGAACGACGAACGCATGCTGAATTCGCAGATTCAGTACGGCGTGCTGCCGCTGCCGAAATACAACGAGGAGCAGACACATTACGCTTCGACGATCAATCCTTATAAGTTTACATGCGTTTCTTTGCCGCGGGATACGTTTGTCGATACCGACAAGACCACGTTTTTGCTGGAGGCGATGGCCTATTACAACAAGAGCGAGGTGACGCCGCTGTATTACGAAACCACGCTCAAGTCCAAGCGTCTGCTTGACGAGTCCTCTGAGGAAATGCTGGATATCATCTTCAGCAACCGAATCATTGACCTTGCCAACATATTCAACTGGGACGACTGCATCCAGTATTACAATCAGATGATTATGGGGGCCGGCAACGCCGTCGTTTCGTTTATGGAGAGCCGGGAGTCTCGTATGCAGGAGGGCATTGACCAGACGGTGGAGCTGTTCCGGGACCTGAAATAGGTCCCGGAACAGGGACTAAGTTATTGAATGATCAGATAAATATCATTCAGTAAAGGGATTTGCTATGAAATGGTATGCAAATGGAATTTTAATACAAGAGGTAAACAGAAAAAACCTGTTTGTTGAAAAATATGCCGACTTTTTTCTGTATCATGGCGTGCATGCGTTTAATACAGCGCCTCTCGTATGGTTTGAGAAAGATAAGGATGCATACGAATTATTTAGAAGGCAGGGATGTAAGCAACTCGGAGCGAATGCGTATCAATTCACAGAATTTTTCACCGAAAAAGGACTGTTGAAGGCATATATCGGCAAATGTCAAGCATTACAAATAAGTCTAAGACTGTTGTTCGTAGAAAGCGATGGATACACGGAGGAGATATGGGGGAATGCGATACCGGAGAAAAGATTTTTGGGATACGAAGTGATGGAAATACCGCTGGATCCGTGGACGCTGCTGGATTTGGCGAACCGAGAGCAGTACGAGCGATATCGGGAGGAACTAAACGAAAACGGGCTGTTCAAAACGGAGGAGACCGCGGCAGCGTTCCGCGAGACGTACCGGCGGGAATTGGAGGCAGGACTGGTAGGCGACGGGCCGGTGGAGCTGTTCCTATGCCGGATCTATGAAGTGGCTCTGCCGGATTTGCTTAAGGCTTTGGAGCCATAAAGAAAAGCACTTGGCCGCCTAAGCCCAAAAAGGAACGTTTGCATCCATAAGGAAAGCCCATCGAAGAAAACGGTTTGGAGGCATTAAAGAGAAGATTCCGTAAAAAACGTGAAAGAAAGTGTTTGGAGGCATAAAGCCATAAAGCCATAAAGCAAATAGTTGGCTGCTTAAAGAAAAATCCAAAGAAAAACATTTGAACCCATAAGGAAAACCCCACGGGAAACCGAATGAAAGGCCGGAAGGGCAATCTTCAGCGCGCTAAAGAAAAACGTTCGGCTTCACAAGGCGAAGCGTTTGACTCCTAACGGAGAAGCATTTGGCGCCCGAAACAGAGAAACGCTTGGGCGCCTGAGGAAAAACCAACCCCAAAGAGCAAGACGAGAGAGGCGGCGGGCTGGCGAATGTCAAGGACGAAAGGCCGAGCCCGTATACTCGAAGAAACTCCCCCCGAAAAAAGGTGGGTGGGGGGAGACGCGTAGAGCGTAGAGAAGAGGAGGAGCGGGAAGAGATGAAAGCCGAGGAGAGGCGCGAGGGTATGGTAAGGCGACTGCTGAGTACGGCGGTGGCGGCGGCGCTGCTGCTGGGGAGCGTGACGGGCGCGGTGCTCGGCGCGGAGACAACGCAGGGAATGCCGACGGGCGCGGTAAGCGGCGCGGATGCGGCACAGGGGACGGCGGCGGAGACAGCCGTGCTGCCGGGGACGGAGAACGCGGCGGCGGAAGCGGCGGTACAGTGGGAAGAGGTGTCGGAACGGAGCGAGACGGGGAAGGTGTACCGGCTGTCGGACGGAAGCTATGCGGCGGTGGACTACGGACGGGCGGTGCACTATCTGGAGGACGGCGAATGGCGCTCGTACGATAACCGGCTCCGCTACATAGAAGCGGCGGGAAACGAGTCCGGCGGGTACGAAAATACGGCGGGCGATATGCGGGTGCGGTTCGCGCCGAACACGGCGTCGGGCCAGCTCGTGCGCATCGAAACGGAAGCAGGGAGCGTGCGCGTGTCGCTGCCGGGCGCGGCAAAGACGCGGCAGGTCAGCGTGTATGCCGAGCCGTCGGCGCCGGCAGACGCGCTGGCGGTGGAGCATCTGTCCGCAGGTGTGCTTTACCGGGACGTGCTGGAGGACACCGATATCGAATACCGGCTGGAGGGCGGCACGCTGAAGGAAAACATCGTTGTCCGCGCACCGGGCAGCGGGTCGTACAGCTATACCTTCGAGCTAAAGCTGAACGGGCTGACGCCGACGCTGGAGCCCGACGGCAGCGTAAAGCTGACGGCGGATAAGACGGGCGAGGTCGCGCTCGTGCTGCCGAAGGGGTATATGTACGACGCTTCGGGCGCGGCGTCTTCGGACGTGGCGTATACGCTGACCGCCGGACAGGGCCATCGCTGGCTGCTGACGGTCACGGCGGACAGCGCGTGGATGAACGCGCCGGAACGGGCGTACCCGGTGACGATCGACCCGACGGTGGTGCGCACCAACCACACGGTGTACAGCAACATCAAGGACTGCTATGTGTATGAGGACCAGACGGACGTCAACGGGAGCTGGGCGTGGATGTACGCCGGCTATACGGGCGGGAAGGCCTATCACTCGCTCGTCGGCATCCGCGAGCTGCCCGAGCTGCCTGCGGGCGCGGTGGTCATCCGCGCCACACTCGGCCTGCGCGCCATCGAGGTGCTCGGCGGCCCGGTCACGCTCTCGGCGCACGCGGTCCGCGGCGGCTGGGAGTCGGGTACGGCGGTCTGGGGTACGAAGCCGTCGTTTGATGCGACCGTTCTGGACTACCGCACGATCAGCGCCAACGGCGCCTATTCGTTCGATATCACGCCGCTTGCGCAGGATTGGTATGCCGGCAATGAGCAGAGCGCCAACGGTGTGCTGCTGCGCGAGCTGACGGCTTCGACGGGCAACCGTGTGAAGTTCTCGACGGCGAACAACAGCAACTACAATACCGCGCACCCGATTTTTGTCGTCGAATACCGCGACGCGAAGGGGCTGGAGGGCATCTGGAGCTATTCGACGCAGACGCTCGGCGAGTCGGGCATAGGGTACGTCAACCGCTTCAACGGCAACTTAGTGTATACCTATGCCGATACGACGACGGACGGCAGCGTGCTGCCCGTGACGGTGGGGCATGTGTACAACGCCTATCAGGCCGGAAAGCGCTTCACCGCGGCGTCGGGCGCGCAGACGGCGGACTTCAGCGCGATGAACGTGGGACTCGGGTGGAAGCTGAGCGTGCAGGAATCGGTGGTCGAGCGCACGATCAGCGGCGCACTGTGGCTGGTGTACGGCGACGCGGACGGCACCGAGCACTATTTCTATGACTTCGACAGCGACGGGAAGTACGAAAGCGAGGACGGCTACGGGCTGACGATTACGCGGAACACCGCCAGTACCTCCGCGCGCTATACGATGCACGACGACTACGGCAGCAGCAAGACGTTCAACTCGACCGGTCGGCTCGTCCGCATCGACGACGTACACGGGAACCGCAAGAACCTTGTCTGGACAAACGGCCGCCTGACGTCGATCACGCGCACCGCAGCCGGCGCGTCCACATCGCAGCCGGCGGTGAGCTTCACCTACAACGCCGCCGGCGCGCTGACGCAGATTTCCAACGCGCAGAACGGCGACAGCATAACGCTGCTGTACTCGGATACATACAACGGCGCCTACTCGTCCGCCGCGAGCAATTATCTGCGCAGCATCACGCGGAACGGCCATCAGACGCACTTCTCGTATTATGCGGACGGCACGCTGTATTCCGCGGGCGACGACGAGTCGTATCAGTATGCCGTCTACACCTACACGACGCGCAACGCCGCCAGCGCGACCGAAACGCGGGCGGTGGCAAGCGCCGCGCTCTCTTACGACATGATGGATACGGGCCGCAGCGTGCGCTTCGCATACGGCGAGCGGCGGACGACCGAGACCGCGCCGGGGAACGACGGGCGCATCGGCACGTCGGACGACCTGCGCACGGTCTACCTGTTTGACTACCGGGGACGTCCGGTCTGCGCATATACCTCCGATTCTGAGGAAGAAATCATCTACGGCGCGACCAGCGCCGTGTACAACAACTACCCCGACGGTGACCGGCGCAATCATACCATTCAGTCCGACGCCGTCGGGGGACTGGCGGCGGTGAATCTGGTCAAGAACGGCCTGCTGGACAGCACGTCCTACTGGTCGGGGAGCGTTTCCGGCAGCTATTCCTCGGCTGCCGATACGGCGCGCGCCTTCGCGGGTACCGGGTCGCTGCGCATCACAGGCTCGGGCTCCGGGTCGTATTCGCGCACGCAGAGCGTCTACCTCACGCCGGGCACCTACACCTTCTCGGCGTATCTCTATCTGAACAACGTCCGGAGTGTCTCCACGGGCGGGGGCGCGTTTCTGGAGCTGGACGGCGAAAAGAGCCGGGTGTGCACGGGGACGTCCGACGCGAACGTGCAGGACGGCTGGCAGCGCGTGTATGTGACCAAAACCATCTCTGCGGCGGGGAATTACAACGTGAAGCTGCGGCTGCAGAACGCGTCGGGCAGCGTATACTTCGACTGCGCGCAGCTCGAAAGCGCACCTGCGCCGTCGGGCTTCAATCTCGTGGACAACGGCGGGATGACGGCGCAGTACCGCTGGGGGACGTCGAACGGCGGCAGCTATGTGACCGACGCGGCACGCGGGAACGTGATGCGCGTGGCGGGCAATACCGCCGGCCTGAGCTTCTCGCTGCAGACCATCCAGCTCCGCCTGCCGGCGGAGACGAGCTTCACGCTCTCCGGCTGGGCGAAGGCCGACTCGGTGCCGACGGCGTTCGACGAGGGGCGCACCTTCCGGCTGGTGGCGCAGCTGAAATACAGCGACGGCGTGTACGAGGAGCAGTCACTGGACTACAACGCGGACGTGCAGGAATGGCAGTACGGGTCGGTGGGGATCGTGCCGAAGCGGCAGGGACAGGGGTTGACGCTGGAGCAGGTGGTGATCTACCTGTCGTACGACCGAAACGCGAACAGCGCGTACTTCGACGACGTCTCGCTGAAGATCGAGCCGGCGCAGCTGTACGCGTACGACGAAGACGGGAACCTGATCTCGAACTACAACAGCGACGGGAATCAGACGCTGGTGGACTACGCGAGCAACAATGTGGATATCGAGGAAATCACCAACATCCTCGGGGAGAAATACGAGTACACCTACAAAACCGTCGGTGGAATCGATACGCATCTGGTGCAGACGGTCAGGAAAACCGACGCGTCGAACAACACGCTGACGCTGACGTACGGCTACGACGCCTACGGGAACACGACGAGCAGCACGCTGACGTCGACAGGAAGCACCGGGAAAATCACGTCGGGCGCGACGTATACGGATAACGGGAACCGGCTGTCGACGGTAACAGACGCGACGGGCGGCACGACGAGCTATGCGTACAACGGGTACGGGCAGACGTCGGGCGTGACGGACGCCAAAGGGGTGCGGATAGGGTTCCTGTACGATACGCGGCGGCGGCTGATCGGGACGTATCTGGACGCGAACAAGGACGCAATCGCGAACGCGTCGGAAACGGCGGTGCGCTACGCGTACGACAGCGAAGGGCACCTGCAGAAGATCGAAACGGACGGAACCGACTACACGTTCGGGTACGATCACCACGGCAACGTGCTGACGGTCAAGGCGGGGAATTACACGCTGGCGACGAACACCTACGGGCCGTTCGACGGCGCGCTGCAGACGAGCACGACGGGGAACGGGCTGAAGACGACGTACGAGTACGACAGGCTGGGCCGGCTGGCGGGCGTGAAGGAAAACGGCGCGCAGCTGTACAGCCTGACCTACAACGGGGACGGACAGGCCGCACGGCTGGTGGACAACGCGTCGGGCGAGACGACCGAATACGAGTACGACGGTGCCGGACGCCTCATTCGGGCAAACCGCACGTCCTCCTCGTCCGGCGCTTCCCTCCTCTCCGCCGAAAACCGCTACGATGCCTTCGGCAGAGCCAAAAGCACCACCTATCTGCTGCCGAATCAAACGCAGAAATATATACTTTCATACAAGGACAAATCCTCGCTGCTTGCTTCAATCACTTTGCCCGATCCTACCGAAACTGCGGCGCTTAACTATTCCTACGACGCTTTTGAACGGGTGTCGTATATGTATCTGAATTCTATGAAGATGCCCGATATCCAAACGACGTTTCGGTATGCCGACAGAACAAATGGTTCGTCGACATATACGTCAACCCTGATTGCAAAGGAAACTTTGGTTACGGAGTGGGCGCCGAGCTTATCCTATTCGTATACCTACGACGCAAACGGGAACATCACGGAAATCAAGAAGAACAATTCGTCGTATTTGCTGTACGAATACGATTCGTTGGGACAGCTCACGAGGGAAAGCAGCTACTTAACGCTGAACTATGACCGTTATACCTACGACGACGCAGGGAACCGGCTGAGCAAAAACACATACTACTGGTCGGGTACGCTCAAATCCGGCGAAACCTACGGTTACACGAACAGCACATGGGGCGATCTGCTGACCAATTACAACGGCACATCGATCACCTATGACGCTTCGGGAAACCCGTTGAACTGGAAAGGTATGCTGTTTGTGGATTGGCGCGGGAACAGACTGACGAATCTGTACTTCGACACGCCGGACGCGGAGGGAATATTCTTCGAGTACAATGCGGACGGAATACGGACGCAGAAGATGTATGCGGACAGAGCCGGAGAAGTGCCGGTCTATACGGACGTATACACGGTGGACGGAAGCAAAATCTTGTCCGAACAGCGAACGGATGAGGAAACGGGCAATGTAATACGGACGATCTACTATGTGTACGACGCAAATGGCCTACCGGTAGGAATGAAGTACAACGGCGTACAGTACTGGTACCAGAAGAATATGCAGGGCGACGTGGTGCGGATACTGAACGAAGGCGGTGCGGAGGTCGCGATTTACACCTATGACGCTTGGGGGAAGAATCTCCAAATCACCGACAAAGACGGAAACGACGTGTCCGGCAACCCGGACCACATCGCCAATATCAATCCGTTCCGATACAGGGGGTACTACTACGATACCGAAACCGGCTGGTACTACCTGAACGCCAGATACTACGACCCCAATGTCGGCAGGTTCCTGTCTCCCGATACCATCCTCGGCGCCAACGGCGGCTTGCAGGGCTACAATCTCTTCGCTTACTGCAACAACAATCCCGTTATGTTTGCCGATCCGAGTGGGAATTTTGCAATATTTGGAGGATTAGTTCTCGGAAAAGCTGCTGCTGCGGTAGCAGGTGCAGTGGCGACGGTATTTGTTACCTTGAGTAGTGTAATACTTTCTGGAAGAGCTGAGCAAGTGGGATCAGGTGTTATCGATGGTGTGTCTGATCTTTGGAATAAAATAAAAGATTTTTTTGCTTCCAAAGAAGAAGATAAGGTGGTGGACTTAGCTCCAGATGCCGCTAAAACGGAAGAAAATTCTCCTTCTACTGAAGTGACAAATTATCAAGTGGCTTATCGTCAAAACAAGGAGGTAATTGTAGGAGATTATATAACGTTTCAAGAAGCAGCAGCGCGTGTTTCGTCGGGTCTTGATGTTATGTGTTCGGATTCGGTTTCAGCATTTGCTTTGACAAAAGGATATGATTATGTTAACTATGAAATAGACAAAGGAAAAACGGTATTAGATGGATATTATTATCATTTTCATATCAGTAATACTAATGTGAATCCGCATGGCTCACCACATATTTGGCACTATGGAGCCGGAAATCCAACTTATTTACAAGGCTTAGGTAATGGTTAATGAAGGAGATGATTGATATGGCAAGAATTCTGAGCGAAATGCTTGTGGGAAACATATATCGAAGATTTATTTATGAAGCAATAAATCGATCAGATGGATTTATTTTAAGTATTAAAAAAATAAATATTCAAAAAGAAATATCGCCGTATAATGATTCTCATATGGCTATGCTAAAAAAAGCTGGATTAAATTTTGATGAAATACAATTTGATTGGAATTGCGAAAATGATCTTTTGAAAAAGCGAAATCAAATCTATTTATATGAATATTTACCATTTTGCAGACAATTAAGCAGATATTTTATCTCTGAGGTTAGTGCAAATGGTACATGTGATCGACGTTTTGAAATTGAAACGGGGATTGATGAACTATTGTTGCAACCCGGGGGAATCAATAATTGGCTTGAACCACGATATCCAGAGGATTTAGCCTTTATAAAAAATAATAAATTATGGTTTTATTCAACCACACATGAACAAAATGCAGATTTGTGTTTGGATAGCTTTGATGATATGCTTTTTTGGGAAAGTATTGGAATAAAATTTCTTGACAGTTTTGATTATAAATCTGATGTTGAAAATCGCATATGTTTGGAGGTCTAACGAATGTCGTTTATTGTCGCAAGTGCTGTTAAAGGTAAGGCTTATGAAAAGTTCATAAAGGAAGCGGTGATAAGATCTGAATATATTCAATTCGACATTTTACATATCAGCGGAAAATCAAATTTTTATAATGACAGTTATATTGAAAATTTGAAGAAATCCGATTTGGCAGAAAGCCAAGAGTATTTTGATAATTTTTCTTATTATCATTATAATATGTTAAAAGGGTATGCGGATGTTTTAATCCCTTTTGTGAATAACTTGGGGTATGAATTGAATAAAACAAACAATCAGTTTAATAATATGGAGCAAATATGTATGAAAACAACAAAAGACATGATAAATACTCTTTATGAGCCAGAATGTCTTATGAATTGGAAAGCACCTTGTTATCCTGAAAACTTAAAATTTATAAAAAATGGAATGATATGGTTTTCCTATCGAACATATGAAAATCAAGCCGAATTGTTTATTGATTCGGATATGGATTTTGTTCATTGGAAACAAATCGGTATGAAAATCAAAGAATCGTGCTACAAAAATGTTAATCAAAATAAAATGACGCATTATTTAATGACATAATTTATTATATAGCTGTATACGAGGGTGCTCTATTTCAAAACAGTGTTATAATTATGATCAATGATAGTACAACGGCGTACAGTACTGGTACCAGAAGAATATGCAGGGCGACGTATTGGGGATCATGAACGCGAACGGCGTGGAAGTGGTAAGCTATGCGTACGATGCGTGGGGGGAAGTGCTGTCCGTGTCGGGCAGCTTGTCTTCCACCGTCGGAGCCGTAAACCCGTTCCGCTATCGTGGGTACTACTATGACGTGGAAACGGGATGGTACTACCTCAACAGCAGATACTACGACCCCAACGTTGGCAGGTTTATAAACGCTGATTCGCAGTTAAATACGTCTTTGGGTGTTGTCGGGGCGAATCTTTATGTGTATTGTTTAAATAATTCGGTAAATATGATAGATGTAATTGGAAAATATCCTCAATTTATTAACGATCAAAATGATAATGTGGTTGTTCCCGGTAGTAGCGATACTATGAAAGATATTTCATGGGTATGGGGAAATATTTCTGAAAATGGTTGTGGCGTTATTGCTGTTTATAACGTTATGGCTGTAACAAATAGAAATTATTCTTTTATACAAGTGCGCGATATCATGCTATATCGAGAAGCGGCATTGTTTTTTGGTTTGCTTGGGGTTAATCCACTGGCGATTGCACCATCTTTGGCTTTGCTCGATGGCCAAAAGACTCAAGAGCATTGGGGATATGATAGGAATGAATGGATTTCTACCGCGAATACATCAGATCAAATAATTGTATTATATAAATATTCCGATACATTAGCAATGCATTATGTTGCAGGTATTAGATGCATAGGACCGGGAAATGGTGCTTATAAAGATCATTATTTTCTCTTCATAAATGACCCTTATGTATCTGATCCGTTCAGACAAAGACTAACTATGGCACAATATCTTGATATTTTAGAAAGTAAAGGGTGTACACCTATTTGGATGGCAAAAATATATAAATGATAGGAGAAGAATATGAAAAAAAGTGTAATTATCGCATTTTTTGTATTGATAGTGGCATTGATTTTAATTCTTGCTATTATTTGTGGAAAAGCATTATTTGCTAAAAACCTAATTGTCAATACTTATCAATCGAATAATTTTGGGATAAACTGTGCTACCGATGGAAATAAAATATATTATATACAAACAGATGGTATTTATCAAGCAACTATGGATATGAAAGAATCTAAATGTATTATAAAAGATAGGGGCATTACTTTTTTAGCAATAGATGGCGATAAAATGGTTTATTCTAAAAATGGTATAAAAAAGCAAAACTCATCAGGATATTCGCAAATTATAAAAGTTTTATTGCTGAGCAATATACAATCTCCAATATATGATATGGAGTTTTTAAATGCGGACTATTTTTATCTCGAAAATGACATGTTGTATATTTATGGCATACACAATGATATTCAGAGGCAAAATGAAAATGGCACTATGGAAAGAGGGCTATATATATATAATTTAAAAAAAGGAAATGATGTTATGTTTGTAACGGAAGATATGTGTTATAAAAACTTTTCGTTTGATAATCTTTTGCTTTATTGTGATGAAAACATTTGTTGGTTTTATAATCCTGTAGTTTATGCATCGACTAAAGAAGATAATTTATACGCATTAAATTCAAAAAAACTTGTTACTGGACTTTGGGATACAAATACTGCTTATTTAAAACCGTTAAATAAATGTGTACTTATGATAGAAAAAAACGTTTTGAAAATTATATCCAGTTCAGGGGTTGAAAAATCCGTTTCGTTGCTACCGAATAACAATTCTAATTTTACGGGAGAGCCGAAATTTACTGGATGGATTGAATTATCGAACAATGATATGGTTTTTTTGCTCAAGAATATAAGTATCGCAATAGCACATTGGGCAAACCGAAACTCAAAGATCATCTGTATGATATAATTTTTTTGGTTAATTCAAATTTGGAAATTATAAAGATATTTCAAACGGTTCCAGAAGAGAAAATATTATATGCAGATGATGAAGTTGTTATTTCACTTTTAGAGAATGAAATTTATGAGATAAATTACTTAGAATCAGATGTGAGAATTCCTGTTGGTAAAATTCCAAATTATTTAGGAGAAATAACAGTAAATGTGTGTGGCTCTAATTTATTATTTTTTAAAAACGGTGAAATGTTTCAAACAGTTGAAATAAACAATTGAAGTAATACTGAGAATATCGGGAATGATGTCTCTTGTAACCCGACCCATATCGCCAATGTAAACCTGTTCCGATACAGGGGCTATTACTACGATGTAGAGACTGGCTGGTACTACCTCAACAGCAGATACTACGATCCCAATGTCGGCAGGTTCCTCAGCCCTGATACCATCCTCGGCGCCAACGGCGGCTTGCAGGGCTACAATCTCTTCGCTTACT
>ERZ827150.3813-NODE-3813-length-14003-cov-3.813235_pt1 | contig 14003 bp, 17 predicted proteins | sample MGYA00519779_ERZ827150 | MGnify/ENA primary metagenome ERZ827150 (study PRJEB31778, sample SAMEA3449267) | human gut metagenome | biome: human gut; feature: human-associated habitat; material: faeces | place: United Kingdom | collected 2010/2012 ...
AATAAATTTCTTAATAAATATTGATTAGTCTATATGCTTTGCATATTTTTATTCTGAATTAAATATTTATAAGGAGTGATGCTATGAAACGAAGAGTACTAAGATTATTGTCATTATGTATGATACTGGTTACATTTCTTTCAGTATCAAAAATAATGGAACTGTCTGCTAAAGCGGAAGAAAACGAAATTTCTAATCCAATTATTCCTAATAGTACCCCTAAAGTAGGAGATGTACTGGAATTGGATGAAAGTAAAATTTATAAAATTTACGATGCATACGATGAGAATGGAAAAGAGCTAGATGCCATAAGCGATAATTCTAGAGTTATATTTAACAATGGTGGAGCAAAGGTTGGATGGTTAAAGTATGGAAACAAATTTGAAACTACAGCATCTGCTAAATATCTCTGGAGAGCAACCACATTTGATAAAAATGAAAAAACTTTTGTACTAACAAACCAAGATGCACAAAATGCACATTCAATTGTAGCTGGTACAATTGGTAACGTTTTAAACAGTTCAGGAGCTTCAAATTTCGCTGTAGTAAAAAAAGGAAATTTAAGTAAAGGTTCTCCTTTAAAGTTCATTGTTATGGCAGTAGAGAATGGAAAAACTTATGTAAAAATAGAACAAGTTCCTTATACTGATGAAGAGTATGGTGAAATTTCTAATAGACGTTATATGTCTACAGAAAATGTTACTATTACAAAAGATACAGATGTTACAAGCAATTCAACTAGATGTTATGTTACCTGGATTGATAACGTTAGCAATACTGACAGAAAAGATGGATGGTGGGTTATAGAAGAAGTTACTACAATGCCTGGTACTGTAGAAGGTTCGAAACTTTTATTTTCTACCTTTTCTCAAAAATATCACTATAGAATTCCTGCTATAACTACTACGAATAAAGGTGATGTAATTTTATTTTCAGATTACCGTTATGATTCTAATTCTGATATAGGAACAAACTGGACAGGTTGGAACGGAGTAGATTCAACTGGTTATGGACAAATAGGACATAGAATAGATCAAGTTATGAGATATTCACAAGATAATGGAGAGAATTGGAGTAAAGAAGAAAATCTTACTGAAAAATATTCATATAAAGGTGAACCAAATGTAAAATTAGCAAATGGTTATGGAGACCCTGCACTTGTATCAGATAGAGAAAGTGATAAGGTTTTAATGCTTTCCGTAGGTGGATCTTATGGTTTCCATCAAGATTATCCTGGAATAATCTCAATGCTTTCTAATGATGGCGGAAGAACATTTGATACTCCAAGGGCATTAGCAGGAAGAACAACCGGCACAGATGCCATGAGTACAATACCAACTGACAATGGCCTTTATGACCTTGATAATGGTGGAAGTGATATATATTCTATGTTTATTACTTCAGGTAGAATGTTCCAATCTCGTTATATAAAAGTTGGCTCTAGTTATAGAATTTATTGTGCACCTCTTGCAAAAGTTAGAGGTACAAATGACTATAAGAATTTTGTATTTTATTCTGATAACTTCGGAGAAAGTTGGAATGCACTCCCTGGCATTGCTATAAATGGAGCTGATGAAGCAAAGGTAGAAGAGCTTCCAAATGGAGATGTTGTAGTTACTAGTAGAACAGCTGGTGGAAGAAAGATTAATATTTTTAGTTATAATAAAGAAGATAACACATATTCAAGCGGAAATTGGGGAACACAGAGCCAATTTACTATTCCTGAATCAAGAAGCTATGTAAATGGAGATTTATATATTCTTTATGCTAAAAATAATGAAACAAATGAGTATGGATATTTAGTTTGTCAAACTTTCACTCAAGGTACTGGTAGAAGTGATGCTAGAGTTTATTATAAGTGGCTTGATGAAAATTCAAATACACCACAAGGATTTGCACAAGGTTTCACCTCTGAAAATAGCTTTGTACTTGCAAAAAATGCTAGTGCTTATTCAGTAATGACACTTTTATCCAATGGAAAGCTAGGCTTTGCATGGGAAGAAGGAGAAATGTGGTATAATATTTCTTATGCAACACTCAGTCTTGAAACAATAACAAATAATAAATATTCACTTGCATTTTCTTCTGGTATAGGTTCAGTTGATAAACCTTATATTATAACTAGTGAAGAAGAATTAAATGCCTATAAAAATGTATATAGCAATGAGCGCGTTTACTTTAAAACTGAAGGAGAAGCAAAAGTATTAGAAGATAAAGCAGCTCTCATAGAAAATCTAGAAGAAGCCTTTAATAAAAAAGTAGAAGAATTAAATAATTTACCAGAACATGAATTTCAAATCGCTAAAACACAGCTAGAAGATATAAAGAATAGGGCATTACAAAAGATATCTACAGAAAATTATGACTTAGAAAGTATAATTTCCTATTCTGATGCTGCTCTAAAAGAGATTTTAGAATTTAAACCTTATGTAGTTGAAGAGAATGTAGAAAAAGATACCAAAGACGAAGATAATACTATGGACATTGCAATAGAAACAAAATCATCAGAAAAAATAAATGTTCAAGAAAAATCTTCTATATCCGAAAAAACTAATTTAGATATAAAGTCAAACTTATCTCCAAAAACAGGAGATGAATCAAGTCAATTATTATATATTGGACTTATGTTTATATCTGCAATGATTTTAATTGTTGTAAATAAAAAATCAGATATTGTAAATCATTTTAGATAACTTCTAAGAATATTTTTATGTGTTAGGCTTTTCAAGCCTAAAGTAGTATTTAATATTTCACTATTAGCTATTCGCCAGTATCCTTTATGGGTATTGGCGAATTTTATTTATTGATAGTGATTTACTTCATATGTTTTACCTTGAAACTCAAAAATTCAGCTTAGCTGAATTATTTTATTGTTCATTTTTATTTCTTCTAAGATATGCTTCAATTTCATTACATACTTTCTCCATGACTTCTACTAAGTTATCTTTATATTCCTTTGGATATGTTATTAACATGCTTTTTAGCTTATTTATCTCAATAAACTTTTCTTCTAAGAAATTTTTATTACTCATTTATTTCCTCCTGATTTATTTCCTAAAATTATATTATGATTAAACGTTGCAAATGTTAGTAAATTGATGTAAAATCTTTATAAACTATATATTGTATTATTACTATGACGAGAAGAGTAGCTATATGGAAGTAGTCTTAGCGAGTAAGGAATGGTGTAAGCCTTATACGAAGCCTTTAGTGAAGAACATCTCTGAGTTTCTAACCGAACAAGTGAATATTTATTTTATTAATATTTAATCACTTAAGTAGACTTAGACGGATTCAAACCGTTATACCTTGAATGACATTATTTAGTGTCATATGAGTGGCTATTTATAATAGCAACTTGGGTGGTACCGCGAAATTATCCTTTCGTCCCTTGTATTTGGGATGGAAGGTTTTTTATTTATAAAAATTAACTAGGAGGAAAAGAAATGAGTAAAGTTGTTTATGTAAAATCTCTTTATAGAAACCAAGAAGAATATTTATCTAAAGAAATTAAAATTTCTGGTTGGATAAGAACATTAAGAGCATCTAATGCTTTTGGGTTTATAGAAGTAAATGATGGTACGTTCTTCAAAAACATTCAAGTTGTTTTTGATAACAAAATTGAAAACTTTAAAGAAGTTTCAAAATTACCTATTAGTTCATCAATAACTGTTATAGGTACTTTAGTTGCTACTCCTGAAGCTAAGCAACCTTTTGAAATTCAAGCAAAAGAAGTTATAGTTGAGGGAATGTCTAATAATGATTATCCACTTCAAAAGAAAAGACATACTTTTGAATATTTAAGAACTATAGCTCACTTAAGACCAAGAAGTAATGCATTTTCAGCAGTATTTAGAGTACGTTCTGTAGCGGCTTATGCTATTCATAAGTTCTTCCAAGAAAGAGGATTTGTTTACACTCATACTCCATTAATAACTGGAAGTGACTGTGAAGGTGCTGGTGAAATGTTTAGAGTTACTACTCTAGATCTTAACAATGTACCAAAAACTGAAGAAGGAGCAATAGACTTCAAGCAAGACTTCTTTGGTAAAGAAAGTAACCTAACAGTATCTGGACAATTAAATGCTGAATGTTATGCTTTAGCATTTAGAAATGTTTATACTTTTGGACCTACTTTCAGAGCTGAAAATTCAAACACAGCAAGACACGCAGCAGAGTTCTGGATGATAGAACCTGAAATAGCTTTTGCTGATTTACAAGATGATATGGAATTAGCTGAAGATATGCTTAAATATGTTTTAGAATATGTTTTAGCTGAATGTCCAGAAGAAATGGCATTCTTCAATCAATTTATCGATAAAGGAATCTTAGATAGATTAAACCATGTAGTTTCATCTGACTTTGGAAAGGTAACTTATACTGAAGCAGTTGAAATATTAAAGAATGCTGATAAGAAGTTTGAATATCCAGTTGAATGGGGAATTGATTTACAAACTGAACATGAAAGATATCTTACAGAAGAACACTTTAAGAGACCAGTTTTCGTAACTGATTATCCAAAGGATATTAAAGCCTTCTATATGAGATTAAATGATGATGGAAAAACAGTTGCTGCAACTGACCTTTTAGTTCCAGGAGTCGGAGAACTTATTGGTGGTAGCCAAAGAGAAGAAAGAATCGATGTCTTAACTAAGAGAATGGCTGAAATGGGTCTTAACGAAGAAGACTACTGGTGGTATCTAGAGCTTAGAAAATACGGAGAAACTAAGCACGCTGGATTTGGATTAGGCTTTGAAAGACTTATCATGTACATCACAGGTATGGCAAATATCAGAGACGTAATCCCATTCCCAAGAACTACAGGACAATCTGAATTCTAATTAAATATTATAATAGAACTCTTTAAATAATAATTTAAAAGGAAGTGCTACGGCACTTCCTTAAACTATAAGTTTCTTAATTTCATAAAAATATTTCTTTTAAAATTTTTCAATTTATTTATATTATGATTTTCTCTGTAAGCTCCTAACAGTAATAATACAATTGATAATCCTGCACAAAATCCATTCAAGAATTCTGGTAATTGAAAGAACTGTTTAGATATTATCCAAAAAGCATTAATTAATAACCCAAAACAAATATAATTATTTAATTTTCTCATAAATCTTCCCATACCCCATTAATTTTTTTTTGATATTATTATATAGGCAATGAAATATGCTAATAAAAAAATTGATATTATACCCAATAAAACTTGTGTTAGAATTGGATACCATAAACCACCAATTAAAGCTACCAAATACATACTTACTAACATTACTGCTAATGCAAATCTTGATGCCCTTAAGCTTATAGCCTTAATTCTTTCATCAGTATTACTAATGCGAGCCCTTCTAATTTTTTCTTCATTCTTTAAGATTCGAATATTTTTAATTAATAGTACTACACCTACTACTGTTAATCCAGTTCCAAAGCCTGAGTAAGTAGATATCATCTTTTCGCTAATCTTTAAATTTAAATATCTATCTCCAAAAAGTGTTATAACTAATGTTATTAATCCAAGAATTAATATTCCTATAAATAATACTATCCTTTCTTTTATAACCCCTTTATATTCTTCATTAGTTTTACAGTCACTACCACAAAACATACCTAACATAAATTTTCATCTCCCTCAAAAATAAATACATCTTCTATTTTTAATCCAAAATATTGAGAAATTTTGTGAGCAAGTACTAAGGATGCCTTATATTTTCCACTTTCTAGTGATATTATTGTTTGCCTAGTTACATCTAAAGCATCTGCCAACTCATTTTGTGTTATCTTACGTTCTTTTCTTAAATCTTGTATCCTAGTTTTCAAATTTGCACCTCCTAGTAGGTAAAGTAAACTTTACATTTTAAGTATAGTTTGCTTTACATTTAATGTCAAGCATGTTTTACATTATTTTTCTAATAACTTTTTAATATTAAAAGATAATAAAAAAAGCTGTGATAAACAAATGGAAAATCTAATTTCTTCTGAGGAATAACACGTTATATATATGAATTTCTGAATGATTTTCTAGATATGATATAAGGAGCTGTTAATCAGCTCCTTATCTTACATTTAGAAGGTTATACTATTACATTTAATTATTTCTACTTATATGTAACATTTTTTAGTTTTTTATTAATGCTTTTGTATCTATATAACCCTAAAACTATTGGTATTATCCCTAAAATTATAAATATTACTCCTAATATATATGTAACTGTAGTATCAAATAACTTTATTAATGATATGGCTATTGCTAAAAGACTGATTCCAGTTCTAATATATGCCAATAATGTCCTCTCGTTTGCTAACAGAGTTCTATCTGCAGCTAAGAAGTCCCTTAATATCATTTCTTCTTTCTTAAAGTTATATACAACTTCTTTCTTTACTATTTTAGATTTTATATTTTTAGAATTTTTTATTTCACTCATTCTTATAACCTCCTAAAACAACTAATTCTTAAGTTTAATCTTCAATTATAGAAATAGTTATCTTATCTAATAAATCTTGAACTACATCTATTTTAACTGAACCTGTTTCTTCTTCTAATGCATTTGCTGTTCCACAAGCTGATGCAAGCATTAAAATATCTTCTATTTCATATCCTCTTTCAAGTCCTATTGCTACTCCCGCTACATAAGAATCTCCTGATCCAACTGGATTTATTGCAGTAATCTTAGGTACTGTTACTTTGTAGTATACTCCCTTATATCCTATTACTGATCCCTCTGCTCCTAAAGAAATTGCAACTAGCTCTACACCTTTTTTATGAAATTCTTTAATTTCTCTAATGGCATCTTTATGACTTTCTATTCGTCTTCCTGTTAAAAACTCAATTTCATCTTTATTAGGCTTAATAAAAAATGGTTTGCCTTCAATTCCTTCTCTAAGTAAATCTCCACTTGTATCTAACAAAAACTTTTTATTTTTACTATTGGCTATATCTATAAGCTTCTTGTAAAAGTCCTTAGGTATATTTCTAGGAACGCTTCCTGACGCTACTATTATGTTGGCTTCTTCTAATAACTCAATATACTTATCTATGAATCTCTTTTGTTCTTCCTCTGTAACTTCAGGGCCTGGTTCCAATATTTCTGTTTGAACTAAATCATTAGTAATTATTGCTAAGCATTCTCTTGTATCACCTTTTATATTTACAAAGTCTTGATTTATTCCATACTCCTCTAGCTTATCATGTATAAACTCTCCTGTTTTTCCACCTAAGAATCCAGTAACTATACATTTTTCTTTTAATATTGTAGATACATTAGCTACATGAATCCCTTTTCCACCTGGAGTATTTTCAACACTCTTAGCTCTCATTACTAATCCTTTATTTAAATCATCCAAAATATACTTTTTATCTACTGATGCATTTAAATTGATTACTAATATCATACTAACTCCTTATAATTAAGCTTTTCCATTACTTCCACAAACCATAATTTTGTGTTCAACAACCTTCTTCATAGCTTCTTTTCCTGGTGTCATATATTTTCTTGGATCATTAGCTTCTGGATTTTCTATAAAGTATTTTTTTACTGCATCTGAAAATGGTATCTTTAAATCAGTTGCTACATTTACTTTACATATTCCAAGAGAAATTGCTTTTTTAACTAATTCATCTGGTACATCTGAAGCTCCATGTAATACTAATGGTACATCTACTATGTCTCTTATTTCCTTCAATCTATCTAAATCTAATTTTGCTTCTCCCTTGTATAATCCATGTGCTGTTCCAATTGCTACAGCTAAGGAATCTATGCCTGTTCTTTCTACATATTCTTTTGCTTGCTTTGGATTAGTATACTTACTATCTTTTTCATCTACTATTAAATCATCTTCTTGTCCACCTAATCTGCCAAGCTCTGCTTCAACTGTTGCATCATATTTATGAGCATATTCAACTACTTTTTTAACTGTTTCTATATTTTCTTCAAATGGTGCATGAGAAGCATCTATCATTGTTGACTTAAATCCTAAATATACAAAGTGCTTTATTTTATCAACATCTTCAAAGTGATCTAAATGTATTGCTATTGGAATATTATATTTTCCCGCTGCTACTTCTGCCATAGCAACTATAAATTCTCCTCCTGCATATTCAATAGTTGATGGAGTTCCTGCTAATATTACTGGTGATTTTAGCTCTGCTGCTGTTTCTACAACTACTTCTAATGTTTCTAAGTTATGAATATTAAAGGCTGGTACTGCATAACCTTCTCTTTGAGCCTTCTTTAGCATTTCTCTTGTTGATAATATTTTAGTCATGATATTCACCTCTATCCCATTTATCCATAAACTCATCAAAATAATGCTCATCACCATTTGCATAATCTTTTTCTATCATATTATTTAATTTTTCTACCATTGCTATATTTTCTTCTGTAGGGTTAAACTTAGTTTCAAGAAATACATCTATTATGTTTTCCATAAGTCCAAGTCCAGTTATTCTTCCACCAAAACCTAATATATTTATATCTAAATTTTCTTTTGAATATCTTGCTGTTTCTACATCTCTAACTAATGCTACTCTAGCACCCTTTATCTTAGCAGCTGAATTAGTAATGCCTACACCAGTTCCACAAATAACTATTCCTAAATCTGCTTCTCCATTAACTACTTTTTCAGCAGTCTTCTTTCCATATATAGGATAGTGAGTTCTTACTTTATCATATGTCCCATTATCTATAACTTCATGTCCCTTTGATTCTAAATATTCAACAACACTATCTTTAACTTCTGTTACTATATGATCACAACCAACTGAAATAATCATTTTCTCTCCTCCTATGCCATCTTATTTAACATATCTACTCTTATTTGATGTCTTCCACCAGAATAATTAGATAAAATAAATTTATCTGTTATTCTTTTTGCTATTTCTAGAGCTGTTACCTTAGAACCAATTGTTATTATTGAAGTATTATTATGGTCTCTAGTCATCTTTGCAGAATGCTCATCTGCAACTTGTGCACATATTATTCCTTTATGTTTTGTACATACATTAAAAGAACCTGTTCCATATTCATCTATTACTATTCCCTTTTCACCTTCATTATTAAGAATAGCTTCTGCTACTAAATTTGAGGAGTCATAAAAATCCAAATTTTTCCCTTGCGATTTATCTATTATATCATATCCCTTTTCTATTAGATATAATTTTATAGAGTCTTTAAAATCCTTACTTTTATAATCTGACGAAATAATTATTCTCATAAAATACCTCCTACTTTAGATTTAATCTTTCTAATTGTTCTTCTGGAGCATCCATTTCCTTTAATGCTCGTACCATTAGTTTTTTATATTTATCTTCTAATTCATTATCATTAATAGGCTTTGTTTGATAATAATCTTGCGCTATATTAAACAACTTGTTCTCATTTGTATACTCTAATGCATTTTCTACATTATCAAGAATTGAAGGATTATTAATCTTTATTTTATATACAGGATAATTTGTTCTATTAATAAATCTTCCCATTTCTATTTCTTCTTGATTATCCTTACCTAAGTACTTTCTTATAGTTGTAGGAATACAAGTATACTCATAACATGGTTGATTTTCTTTATTAGGAGCTCTAAAGTATGTATATTCTCCATCTGTTATATTTACAGCTACTCCATGATATCCATACAACACATAATCTCTTTTATACTCTTTTCCATCCACTATATTCTTCCAAGAAAATCCTTGTACATCTTCAGGGATATCTATATCAGAGTAATCTAAAACTGTTGGCATAATATCTATATTTTGAGTTAATAAATTAACTCTCTCTCCAGCCATCTTTCCCTTTGGAAATCTTACTAATAATGGTATGTGAGCTAATTCATTGTACATATGCATGAAATTTTTACCAAAATAATTTCTTTCCCCTAAGAAGTATCCGTGATCTGTTGTAACTATAATCAATGTATCATCATATAAATTTAAATCCTTTAATTTCTTAATTAACCTTCCAAAATGCTTATCTGTCATTGTAAGTAATGCAGCATATCTTTTATTTATATACTCTAAAGCATCTTCTGGTACATCTACTTCCTTATAATTAGGTATCTCAAAGTAAGGTCCATAATATTTACAATCATATAGTTCCATATACTCATCAGGAACGTCAAAAGGCTCATGAGGATCAAAAGTTTCTACCATTAAGAAAAAGTCATCATGATTCTTGTTATCTTCTAACCAGTCACAAGCTGCAGTAAAGGTCTTTGGAGTAGGGTATTCTTCCTCATGTCTATCCCATTTTGTTCTATTCCATTGATACTGTCTTCTAAGTTTTCCATAATAGTCTTTAGGCATAAATGATGGATCATCTATTCTAGATATCCATGGATCGCCTTCTTGTCCCCTATAAAAATCCCAAGTTGTAAATTGTTGAACATATCCCTCTCCACCTAGCCTAAAGTAATGAGGATGATCTGTTACAATGTGGCTAAATACATCTTTTTCAGCTAAAACTTTAGGTAGTGTTATATCAAATGGCTCTATAGGTCCCCAAGATCTTTCTAAAAAATTAAGTCTTCCTGTAAGTATATCCCTTCTTGCTGGCATACATGGAGCAGAACCAACCCAATGATTATCAAAAGTAGTGGCTTCCTTAGAAAAGTTAGTTATATTAGGTGTTTTTACCCAAGTATTTTTGTTATAGACTTCCATCATCTCTCTTTTTAAAGTATCCATTAATATTACAACTGTCCTCATTCCATATCCTCCTATCTAAAATTTTCATCATAGAGATAAATCTCGGTTCTCCCGAGATTTATCAATTTATGTTAAACGATTATTCCTAACATAGATAAAATTACAGCTATTATTAAAACTCCAAATATAATCCATACTGCATTCTTACCATTAGATTTCTTTAGTAAGTAATAACATACAACAGTAATTAATAATGGAATTAAGTTAGGCATAACCTTATCAAGCATTTCTTGTAACATAAGTGGATTTTCACCAGCTGATATTTGAACTCCTAATGTTGCTTTTACAGTTGTAGCAATTAACCCTCCAACAACTATTATTCCTAATACGTTAGCCATATTTGCTAATCTATCAAATATACCTTTACCATTATCTTCCTTGCCTAGCACTTCTATTCCTTTAGAATAACCTTTAGTTAATCCAAAGTATTTTATTGGGAAGTATAAGCAATTAACCAATAAAAACATCAATATTGCACCAAATATATTTCCATCTAAAGCAAAGGCTGCTCCTATAGAACCTGCAATAGGCATCCAAGTAAAGTTAAGTAAGCTATCTCCAATACCTGCAAAAGGTCCCATTAAACTTGTTTTCATAGCAATAACTGATTCTTTTTGATCTTCGTCGGTTGTTTCTTCCATTGCAGATACTATTCCTAAGATAAATGGCATAGCTATTGGATGTGTATTGAAATATTCTAAATGTCTTTTCATTGCATTAACTTTTTCTTCTTTTGGTTTATCCTTATATAATTTCTTCAATACTGGCTTTAATATATATACAGTACTTAAGCTTTGCATTCTTTCATAGTTATGTGACATTTGACATAATTGTGATCTCCAAAATACCTTCATTAACTCTTTTTTAGTAATTAAATTTGACATTATAAATCCCAACCTCCTTCTGCAGAATTATCAACCTCTACTGTTGAAACATTTACAGTAGTTTCTTTTTCTTTCTTAGCCATTATTAAATCATATACTCCAGCAAAGCATGCACCTATTAATGCTAATGCTAGTGTTGGTAGTCCTAAATAAGTTGTTAATGTAAATCCTAATACTAAGAACATCCACATATTCTTTTTAAGCATCATAGTCAATAACATTGCGATACCTACTGCAGGTATTACTTTTGATGCAACTGTTAATCCAGTCATAACACTTGCTGGTATAAATGCCATAATTGCGTCTATTGCACTAGCTCCTAAAAATACTGCTATAAATGTTGGAAATGCCCTACTTAAGAATATAAGTCCAGCTCCCATATATTGTAGTTTATCTATTTTATCAAAGTCTCCTGTTTCAGCAATTGTATCTGCTTTGTGCACTAAAGATATACTAATAGTCTTACATAACATATCAAGTTGTTGAACTAAAAGTGAAACTGGTATTGCTATTGCTATTCCTGCTGCTTCTCCTCCACCAGATAAAATACCTATTGCTACTCCTACTACAGATCCTGAAATAACATCAGGTGGTACATAAGTCCCTACATTATTTACACCTAACCACATTAACTCCAAAGTAGCTCCGATAATAAGTCCTTGTCTTAAATCTCCTAAAATAAGTCCAGTAATAGCTCCTGCTAGTAAAGGTTTTCTAAAACCTAAGTGCGGTCCATATTGGTCCCATGCACATATGCCTGCCCATATAGCAACTAATATAGCTTTAATTAACATATACAACTCTCCCCTTTTATATTTTTTTATATAATATCTTTCATATAAATGACATCATCTTTAGGTACCATTTGTATAAATACTTCAACCCCCTTATTAATAATTTCTTTAAATGCATTTTCTTCTTCTGCCGTTACTGAAATTGATTTTGTTAATCTCTTTCTTGTTTCGTTATACCTCATACCTCCGGCATTTAACTTTGTTATTTCTAACCCACCTTTTATCACCTTCAAAACATCTGTTGAAGTAGTAAATAATAATAATGTGGCTTTTTTAATAGGATTTTTCTTAATGACTTCAATAAATTGATCTACACCAAAAACTAAAACTCTTACTCCTGAAGGAGCTGCTAATCCTACTACTGATTTTTGAACTGGGTCATTAGAAACCTTGTCATTAATAATAAGTACTTGTTCTATATTGTAATCGCCAATCCAAGTTGAACACACTTGTCCATGTATAAGTCTGTCATCGATTCTAACTAATTTAATACTCACTTAAATATCCCCCTTATTTTTTTTATAAAACTATTTCGTCTTCATTTAATTTATTTAAAACCCTATCACTTATACTTATGAAAGTTTCATTATGTACTTTTTCAAGACCTAATTTAACTTCACTTAAGGGTTTGTCTCTATTTAATAATAGTTCTAATAATACTGGTAAATTAAACCCTGTATAAGCTGTTAGCTTTTTACCACTTAATATTAATCTTGAAGCAGCGTTACAAGGTGTTCCACCAAATATATCAGTTAATACAACTACTTCCCTCCCTTTGCTTAAAACATTGTAAGAATCCTCTAATTCCTTTATAACATCTTCTAAATCTTTATCATCTGTCACTGAAATAACCTTATAATTTTCTTGTTTTCCTATAATCATTTCAGCACTATCCATTGCATATTTTGCAAAGTATCCATGGCTAATTAATATAACTCCTATTTCATTCATTTCCTCATCCTCCTCTTGCCATTATTTATAGCAACTATCGTGCCAACTTTTAAAAACTATTGTTTTTCAAGGAGTTAATACTCTTTAATACTCTTTGTTTATAATAAATACTTTTTGCTAATACTGTTTCGATACTCTTTTAAAACTTATACAATAGCTACAATTATAAATTAACTTGTTTTTTTTATTAATTGATTTTAAGATATAGATATAGGGTACTAAAACATTTACATAATTCTTAATGTCCCAAAGGAGGATTTTTATGAAAAAAAATTTAAGCTTGATGATTAAGCCTTCTTCAAGTAAATGCAACTTAAAATGCAAATATTGTTTTTATAATTCTATATCTGATGCTAGAGAGATTAAAGATTATGGATTTATGAAGGAAGATACAGTAAAAAAAATACTAGATAGAGTTTTTGAATATTGTAATGGTGGTAATTGTTCAATAGCCTTTCAAGGTGGTGAACCATTACTTGTGGGAATAAACTTCTATAAAGAGCTTATTGACTACATAAAAGCAAATAATAGCAATGGTACAAGCTTATCCTTTGCATTACAAACGAATGGAACTCTTATTAATAATGAATGGGCAAAATTTTTTAATGAAAATAATTTTTTAATAGGTGTATCCTTAGATGGAAATAAAGATTTGCACAATTTAAATAG
>ERZ827150.3821-NODE-3821-length-13981-cov-3.121212_pt1 | contig 13981 bp, 7 predicted proteins | sample MGYA00519779_ERZ827150 | MGnify/ENA primary metagenome ERZ827150 (study PRJEB31778, sample SAMEA3449267) | human gut metagenome | biome: human gut; feature: human-associated habitat; material: faeces | place: United Kingdom | collected 2010/2012 ...
CAGCTCCTGAAGCGGGTTGCGAGCGGCCTCCGGCACAAGGATCCGCATGGGTGTCCCGGTCTTTTGACGCCTGTAATCGAGAATGCCCTCCCGAAAATTTCCGGCACGCAAGTGCGACAGGTCCACAAACGCCATCCCGCCATACTGGAACATCAAGGTCACCGCCAGTTGCGCCTGGCGCAAGCCGGGACTGCCAACCGGCGCGGTAATCAACCGGCGGATCTCCTCTTGGGTGACCGCCCTCTTCCGGCGATTCTCAACCCCCGTGAAGATCTCCCTGAAAAGATTCGGGACATAAGGCGCCTCTCCCCGATCGACCGCCTGGTTATAGACACACCGGACACGGCGCATATAGGTCGAGACCGTGTTCCAAGAACGTCCCCGCCTTAACAGGTCGTCCTGGTATCGCCGCAGATTGGCACGAGTGATATCACCATAGGCGATCTCATCCCGCCCGAAAAAACGAATCAATGAGTTCAACGCATCCTGATAACTCTTTGCGGACGAAAACCGGGCTGCCGCCCTCAAACGGGTCATGTATTGTCGTACCCCTTTCGTAAAACTGTTCCTTCTCATGGCTTAATATTATTTATGGTATAGATTCAACGAAAGGTAAAATTAATCGGAACAAAAAAATCCCCATCTTTCATTTCATAAGAGAGAAACGAAAGATGGGGATTCCTAAAATGCCAAACTAAGCTTTTCTTACTCGAAGAAATGCTTGAACTTATTGAAAATGGATTCCTTTGCCTTTTTATTAGGTTGGAAATTCTCCGACTTGTCGAGCTTGGTAAGCGTCTCTTTTTCCGACGAGCTCAGGTTCTCCGGAATATAGACACTCACGTTCACCAGCAAGTCGCCCGTTCCATAACTGTTGACTGATGGCAGACCCTTATTGCGCAAACGAAGGACCTTGCCCGGCTGCGTACCCGGCTCAATCTTCAGTTTCGCCTTGCCGTCGATCGTCGGTACCTCAACAGTACCACCCAAAGCGGCTTGCGGCACGCTCAAGAGCAGATTATACAACAGGTCGTTGTCATCACGGATCAATTCCGGATGCGGCTCCTCCTCGATCAAGACCAACAGGTCGCCATTGATGCCACCATGCCGTGCGGCGTTACCCTTTCCGCTGACAGACAACTGCATGCCCTCGGCCACACCTGCCGGGATGTTGATCGTGATGATATCGTCGTCGCGAACGACGCCCTCACCGTTACAAGCCGAACATTTCTTTACGACAACCTTACCCTCTCCACCGCAAGTCGGGCAAGTCGTCTGCGTCTGCATCTGTCCCAAAATGGTATTGGCGATACGGGTAACAACACCCGAGCCCTTACAGGTCTCGCACGTCTTCACGCCATCATCGCCCTCGGCGCCCGTTCCATGACATTTCGTACAAGGCACATATTTCTTTACCTTGATCTTCTTCTCGACGCCTGTCGAGATCTCCTTCAGGTTCAGCTTCACCTTGACACGCAGATCCGCCCCCCGGTTCACCCGACGACCACCACGTGATCCTCCGCCAAACCCGCCGAAACCTCCGAAGCCACCAAAATGACCACCAAAGATATCGCCGAACTGCGAGAAGATATCATCCATAGAGAAACCACCAGCACCTTGCGAAGCGCCACCGACACCCGCATGACCGAACTGGTCGTAACGCTGACGTTTTTGCGGATCGCTCAACACGTCGTAGGCCTCTGCCGCCTCCTTGAATTTCTCCTCGGCATCCTTATCACCCGGATTCTTATCCGGATGGTATTGGATCGCCTTCTTACGGTACGCTTTCTTTATCTCTTCGGCCGAGGCGTTCTTCTCAACGCCTAGCACCTCATAATAATCCCTTTTCGCCATCTCCTTAAAATAATTACGATTACCTAAACAAGCCCTTTTTACTCACCAACAACCACTTTAGCGTGCCGGATCACCTTATCGAACAAAGAATAACCTGTCTGTACGCAATCGATCACCTTACCTTTCATATCCGCCTCGGGAGCCGGGATCGTCGCGATCGCCTCAAACAACTCCGTATCGAATACTTTTCCGATCGCCTCAACCGGCTTAACACCTTGCTGTGCCAGATAATTCATGAATTTCGAATAGATCAGGTCCAGACCCTCTTTCACGGCCGCCATGTCTTCCGTATTATTGATGTTCTGCAGGGCCCGCTCAAAATCGTCGATGACGGGAAGCAGATTCTTCAAAGCGGACTCACCACCAGTCTTGATCAAATCCGCCTTTTCCTTCAACGTCCGCTTCCGGTAATTGTCGAACTCAGCGCGCAAACGCAGATGCGCATCGTTCAACTCTTCATATTTCTTTTTATAATCCTCAACCTCTTCCGACTTTTTGTCAGATTCGTTCTCAGCGTCTGCCGTTTGTGGCTGCTCATCCTGCAAATTTGTCATTTCTTCCGGATTCTCCAAATCTTTTCTTGAAGTCTCCTCTTGATTTACTTTTGAGTCCATATCGTATCTTATATTACTATTATTACCAAATACAAGGCTGTTTATTAAATGTTTAACGACTATCCAAACCGATAGTTCCCATGAATTAAGAGTCAACACCAACAAACATCCACTAAGTATTCCAGCAAATATATTGCCAATAAATTCCATCGCCAAACAAAATATCTTTACCTTTGCCTGAAATAACAAGACGACAAAATATTTTTCAAGGCAAGTTGACGATATGACGTATATGAGAAAAATTATTTTATTCCTCGCGCTTCTGGCCGCGATTCACACGACAGGAAATTCCCAACAAAAAAACGAGACAATTTGCCGGCTTGGATTCGATTACGACATCAGCCAAAGCCGGAACTGGGGATATAACCAACTGGTTGTCACGAAGGTCTATCCTTATTCATCCGCTGAGCTGGCGGGACTGAAAAAGTTCGACATCATCGATACGATCAACGGTATCGACGTGAGAACCATCTCCGACGGTGAGATCGAGCAATTGCTGAACCCCGCCGGGCAATCGGAAGTGGTCATGACGGTCAAGAACCTTGCCCACGATTCCCGCCAGATACTGATCAAGAAAGATTGCAAGAAGAGCTTGTCGATATCGGAAGACCAGCTGGCCTCCGCCTTTTCGATGTACAGTCTTGAGACAACCAAAGAGGTGGATTTCACCTGCCCATTCAAGACGACAGTTACGAAAGACACCGTCAGCTTCAGTCAGTTCAAGACATTCGCCTTCTCGCCTATCGACGAGAACAACCGTGAGCTGGAGGAGAAAATAAACGAGAACATCAAGAACGAGCTGACCAAAAAAGGCATGACCGTGGATGTTGTCCAACCGGACATCCTGATCCAGACCTACTACTATTTCGACAAGAACCCGAACTACGTCGGGACCAACAAGATTGTCGTCAAGAAAGAGGCGGTCTACCGTTATAACCTCGCGCACAACAAGGTCGAGAAGTTCCCATTCCTGGCCTCAAACACCTCCGAATCAGAGGCTGAATACCTTCTCCAGTTCGGTATCCGACTGATTGACCAAAAAATACAGCCGGGCCGTGTCTTGTGGGAATGCGAGTCCAACGAGCTGATGGAGACGGCCTACTCATTGAACGATTACGCCCAGGCCCATACGCCTTTGATGTTCATGCAGTATCCCTACGTGAAATACAGCCTGAACGTTCCCTACCACATCAGCATGAAAAGCTATAACTATACCGGCATCAGTTACGACATCAACCGCCTGGAGTTGATCTCCGAGGTTAAACGGAACTCGCCGGCTTACGAGGTAGGTATCCGGGCGAAGGATGTTGTCGAGAAGATCGGCCGCAACAAAATGGGATATACTTCCGAGGAGTTCTCGAAAGCATACAAGCAATTCATCACCAAGACCCTTTCCTATCGGGATCCGAAAACGATCTTCACCGATTCGAACGGTTTCAAGTATTGCATGCTTTGGGATGTCTTCAAATATCCGCAAGTGGCGGACGCGATCAACGAGCCCGATAACCTGGGCGCGTTCTCATACCTCTATTTCTTTACGCCCTACATCAACCCGACAGGTAATAACGCCTGCACGTTCGTGATCAGACGGGGTAAGGAGAAAAAAGAGGTCGTTATCCGGCCAACCATTCACACGGAGACGACAATTGAAGTTAAATGAATCAATTAGAGCCTGTGACCTATCCATCAAACTTTGAGCAAAAGATCGGATTCGACAAGATCCGCCAACTCTTGTCCGAAAAATGCCTAAGCCCATTGGGTAAAGAGCGGATCGAGCAAGCCGCCTTTTCCGACAACTATGAGACGATCGCCCAATGGCTTGAGCAGACAGACGAGTTCTTGAGAATACTGAAAGGGGAAGATGAGTTCCCCGCCAACTTCTTTTTCGATGTCCGCTATTCCCTCAAACGGATCCGTCCGGAAGGGACATGGCTCGACGAGAAGGAGCTGTTCGACCTGAAACGTTCGCTCCAGACCATCAACGACATCGTCCGTTTCCTGAAACCGACCGAGGACGAGGAGATCAAATACCCTGCCCTCACCGCATTGGCGGGCGAGATCATGGTCTTTCCGCGCCTGGTGGAATCGATCGACACGATCATCGACAAATTCGGTAAAATCAAGGATAACGCCTCGCCAACCCTGGCCAGGATCCGGAGCGAGATCGCCTCAACCCTGAACGGGATCTCACGGAGCCTGCAATCCATCCTGCGCTCGGCGCAAACCGAGGGCTTTGTCGAGAAGGATGTTGCCCCGACCATGCGCGACGGCCGCCTGATGATCCCGGTGGCTCCCGCTTTCAAACGGAAGATCAAGGGTATTGTCCACGACGAGTCCGCCAGCGGAAAAACCGTCTTTATCGAGCCGGAGGTGGTCGTCGAGGCCAACAACCGTGTCCGTGAGCTGGAGAGCGACGAACGGAGGGAAATCGTACGGATCCTGACCGAGTTCACCGATCAGGTCCGCCCGATAGCGACGGATATCCTCAACTCGTATGAGTTCCTGGCCGACATTGACTTCATCCGGGCAAAGGCCCTTTTCGCGGACGAGCTCCAGGCCATCAAGCCCCAATTCGAGGACAAACGGCAAATGGACTGGGCACGGGCCATCCATCCCCTGCTCTACCTTTCCCTGAAAAAGCAGGGCAAATCGATCGTCCCACTGGATATTGAACTGACGGAAGAGAAACGGATCCTCCTGATATCCGGACCAAACGCCGGAGGTAAATCGGTCTGCCTGAAGACCGTCGGCCTCCTGCAATATATGTTGCAATGCGGTCTCCTGATCCCATTGCACGAGAGTTCACGCACGGGTCTTTTCAGCAAGATATTCATCGATATCGGCGACGAGCAGAGCATCGAAAACGACCTGAGTACCTACAGTTCCCATTTGATGAACATGAAATATTTCGTCAAGAACTGCGACGAGCGGACCATCCTGCTGATCGACGAGTTCGGTAGCGGCACGGAGCCCCAAATCGGCGGGGCGATCGCCGAGGCCCTTCTCGACCGTTTTAACCGTAACAAGAGCTTTGGCGTGATCACGACGCACTATCAGAACCTGAAGCATTTCGCCGAGGAGGCGGAAGGGATCGTCAATGGTGCCATGCTTTATGACCGCCATCTCATGCGACCGCTCTTCACCCTGTCGATCGGTAATCCCGGTAGCTCATTCGCCATCGAGATCGCCCGAAAGATCGGCTTGCCGGAAGAGGTGATCGCCGACGCGTCCGAGAAGGTCGGCGCCGATTACATCAACATGGATAAATACCTGCAGGACATTGTCCGCGACAAGCGCTATTGGGAAAACAAGCGGCAAAACGTCCGGCAGCAGGAGAAACGGCTGGAGGAAATCACCGCCCGCTACGAGAAGGAGCTGGCCGCGATCAACCAACAACGGAAAGAGATTATCCTCGAGGCCAAGAACGAGGCACAACGCCTGCTGACGGAAAGTAACGCCCGCATTGAGAACACGATCCGTGAGATCAAGGAGGCGCAAGCGGAAAAAGAGCAGACCAAGCTGGCCCGTCAATCCCTGCGAGACTTCAGCTCCGAGATCTCGGCCACACAAGACGAGAACGAGAAGCTGGCTCGTGAGATGGCCAAAATCAAGGCCCGCAACGAGCGCAAGAACAAACGGCAAAAAGAGGAGAAACCGAAAAGTTTCGACAAAGAGACCATTCGTGAGGGCGATCTGGTCCGTCTCAAAGGACAGACATCCGCCGGAAATGTCCTATCCATCAGCGGTAAACAGGCGGTTGTGGCTTTTGGCATGATCAAGAGCACCATTAAGCTGGAGCAATTGGAAAAGGTCAGCAACAACCAGATCAAGAAAGAGATCCCGAAGAGCACCTTCATCAGCGAGAAGACCCAGGATGAGATGCACGAGAAAAAGCTCCACTTCAAGCAGGAGATCGACGTACGAGGCATGCGGGGCGACGAGGCGTTGCAAACCGTCACCTATTTCATCGACGACGCCATCCAGGTTGGTGCCTCCAAGGTCCGTATCCTTCACGGAACCGGTAGCGGTATCTTGAGGCAGTTGATCCGTGATTACCTCAGCTCCGTACCCGGTGTCCGGCGTTATCACGACGAGCATGTCCAATTCGGCGGAGCGGGCATTACGGTTGTCGAGCTTGGCTAACCATAAAACATCAAGGCGATGAGACGAAAAGAGACCACACGAAGAAAGAAGCACATCTCCAACCGGAAACTGTCGGAGAAGTATTATTACGTTGGCGAGGAAAAGACCGTCACGGGTCTCCGTCTCACGCAATACGATGCCCATACCTACACCAGCAAAACCATCGACTCGTCAAGCCCCTCCTTCAAGAAGCTGATCAGCCCCAACCATATCAATTGGCTTGAGGTCAGAGGCTTGACAAACGACGAATTGATCTCTCGCCTGGCCAAGGAGTTTGGATTGCACAACGTCGACGCAAAAGACATCCTGACACCCCAACACGTCGCCAAAATCGAGGAATACAATGGCCACCTGCTGATCGTCATGAATACCTGCTATTATAACGAGGAACAGGAATTGTGTCCGGAGCATATTGCCCTGCTTGTTCTCGACAAGACGATCATCACCTTTACGGAACGCGACAGCGACCTGTTTGAGCCGGTACACCAGGCGATCAACAACAACCTGCTCAGCGTACGGGAGAAACCCATCGGACTTCTGACCATGTTCCTGCTCAATACGCTGGTCGCCACCTCGGTCGATCACGTCTCGAGAATAGAGGAAGCCCTTGGCGACCTGGAAGAGACCCTGCTCGATCCCAACGACGAGCAAAAGAATATCGGGCCGGCGATCCAGCGCCACCGCAGGGAATACATGCTCATCCGCCGGAACAGCCAACCGCTGAAGGAGCAGTTCCCCAAATTGCTCCGCACGGACAACGGCATCGTCACGCCGGATCTCCTGCCGGTATATTACGACTTGCAAGACCAACTGCTGTTTATCTTGCAAACAACGGAGAGCTGCCGGGAGATCACCTCCTCATTGGTCGACCTCTACATCGCCAACAACGACCTGCGCATGAACCGGATTATGAAACGGCTCACCGTCGTCTCTACGATCTTCATCCCATTGACCTTCCTGGCCGGCATCTGGGGCATGAATTTCAAGTTCATGCCCGAGCTGGACTGGCGTTACGGCTACGCCACGGCTTGGGCCATCATGATCCTGACAGCAATAGGCACCTGGCTTTATATGAAACGAAAAGACTGGTATTGAATCCCGCCTCGCAGATTTCAAAATAATGACATGAATTGACAGGAAAAGACTATCCTGCCGATCACCTTTACACTAGCTTTGCCACTCGAAATCAAAAACAAACATCATGAAAAAACATCTCTTATTTTACATCTTAATGTTATTGCCTATGATTTGCGAAGCGGCATCGTCCGGTCCGATAGAAATTAACCTTTCACACATGGACTGGCAATTCAGGGAACAGGAAAGTTCCGACAACTGGCTACCAGCGACTGTTCCAGGAACAGTGCACACCGATCTCTTCAACGCCGGTAAAATACCGGATCTATACTATCGTAACAACGAGAAGGAGCTACAATGGATCGGAGAGAAAGACTGGGAATACCGAACCCATTTCACGATATCCAAGGAGGTCTTGGAAAAGGATATTGTAGAGATGGAATTTTATGGACTGGATACCTATGCCACCATTTTCATCAACGACTACCAGGTATTGTCTACCGAGAATTTTCACAGGACCTATAAACTGGATTGCAAGCAATGGCTCAACGAAGGGAACAACACCTTGCGCATCACCTTCAAGTCGGCGGCTAAAGTTGTTGAAGAGCTCAAGAAAAGCTCTTATCTCATTCAAGATGACCGTTACGTCTATATACGCAAGCCGGCCTATCACTTTGGCTGGGATTGGGGACCCGTTTATCTAACCTGCGGTATCTGGCGACCGATCATCTTAAAAGCCTGGGACAAAGTCCAGATTGAGAATATCCAGTTCAAGCAGCTTTCCCTTACAAAAGAAAAGGCCGAATTGATGAATGTCATCGAAGTGAGATCCTGCGCCTACCAAAGAGCGACCATCTCCCTGACTTGCGTGGAGACCAATCAAACCCAGGAAATCAGCCAAAGACTGCAATACGGGAAAAATTACATCCAGATCCCTCTTACCATCAACAATCCCAAATGGTGGTGGACCAAAGGTTTGGGAGAACAGAACCTTTACCATTTCAGGATTGAGGCCAAAATCGACGGGAAGACCGTCTCGACCTTAAACGACTATACGGGCTTAAGAACCGTACAGATCATCCAGGAAAAAGACGCGTCCGGTGAGTCATTCCTGGTAGAGCTGAATGGCGAGCGAATCTTTATCAAGGGATCCGACTACATTCCCCAAGACATGTTCATCCCTAGAGCGACACAAGAGGATTATGAAGGCGTCATCAAACAGGCGACCGACGTGAACATGAATATGCTCAGGATCTGGGGCGGAGGCTTTTTCGAGAACGACCTGTTTTATGAGTTATGCGACCAAAACGGATTATTGGTCTGGCAGGATTTCATGTTCGCCTGTGCCATGTATCCGGGCGACGAGGCTTTCATAAACAATGTCCGGCAAGAGACCATTGATAACATCAAACGCCTGCGCAACCATCCCTGCATCGCCTTATGGTGTGGCAACAACGAGAACCTGATCGGCTGGAACGACTGGAATTGGCAAAAGCCTTACAGCAAAGAGACCGCCGCCCAAGTCTGGTTCGACTATGAGAAGCTTTTCCATCAAATGTTGCCCGAGGTGGTGAACCAATATGATGAGCAGCGGTTCTATTGGCCCTCATCGCCTCTTTTCGGCTGGGGATATGATGTCAGCACGGCGGGAGACTCACACAATTGGGGCGTATGGCACGCGCAAGACCCGTTCGAGAAATTGGCGGACCCAACCCAAATACCCCGTTTCATGAGCGAGTTCGGATTCCAAAGTTGTCCAGACATGAATTCAGTCAAACGCTTCACGCTTCCGGAAGACTGGTCCATCACCTCGGATGTCATGAAAACACACCAGAAACATCATATCGGTTATCCCGTGATCGACAAATACATGAATTGGTACTACAATCCCCCGAAAGATTTTGAGAGTTATCTTTATATCTCACAAGTCATGCAAGGTTGGGGCATGGAATTCGGTATCGACGTCCATCGACGGAGCCGCCCGCACTGCATGGGTACGCTCTATTGGCAAATCAACAATTGCTATCCTGTCTGCTCATGGGCGAGTGTCGACTATTACGATAGCTGGAAGGCCATGCATTACAAGGTGCGCGAATTGTATAAGGACCTGGTTGTCTCTTTCGCAAAGGATTCGGCCAACAATCGGATTGACGTCTTTATCATCTCAGACAAGCTGAAGGAGGAGAATGGTCATCTTCGGATCTATACACAAGATTTCAAGGGAAACAAACTCTTCTCCACGGAAAAACAATTACCTTTGAAACCAAATCAAGTAGAGAAGATAGCCTCTTACGACATCGCGGATCTGCTGAAAGATAAACCGGCCAACCAGGTTGTCATGACAGCGGAATTGCGTGTAGGCGACTCTCTGGCATCATGTCGGAATTACTATTTCGTGTTGCCCAAGGATTTAGATCTGGTCAAGAAAGAGGTGAAAACAAAGGTCCAGAAAACCGAGGATGGCTACCAGGTTACCCTATCAACAAAGACTCTGGTGAAAGACCTCTACGTCTCTTTCCCCGATTATCCGGGAAACTTTGACGACAACTATTTCGACCTGCTTCCTGGAAGCGTGAAGGTTATCACATTCAAAACAGGACAAACGATCCCACAGGCGGGAAAAAGGTTAAGACTGTTCTCCCTCGAGGATTCATATAATTGATCCGCCATAGTCAAGGGAACCGATCAGTCAAAGCTGATACGGTTTCCTTGACTATAGATTATTGAGTTTTCATATCATGTTTTATTACCAACAAGAAATAACGCCACTGACAGACGAGGACTTCTTCATATTGCTGAACCGCTATGATGTCCGTTTCGAATATCCGGTCCATTTCCATTCCGACTATGAGCTGAACCTGGTCATGGAAACAGACGGACAACGGATCATCGGCGATACCCAATCGGAATTCAAATCGATCGATATGGCCTTGATTGGCCCCAATCTGCCACATGCCTGGCGCGCCACCAAAATAGAGGGGAATCATGAGATCACCATCCAGTTCTCCGAAAAGATACTGGATTCATTCTGCATGCGGAAACACCTGTTCCTGCCGATCCAACGTATGTTGACCGATTCCACCAAAGGCATTATTTTCCCAACCCAAAACATGATCAACGCACGAGAGAAAATCATAAGCCTAAACACAAGCAAAGGCTTCCAGGCCGCTCTCGATTTCCTGTCGTTGCTGAATGAGCTCGCCACGTCCGACTACTCCATCGTCATCCAGAATCCCAGCGATCTCTCATCGTTCGTCCAGGCCGCCAAAAGCCGGCGGATCGCTAAAAGCTGCGCCTATATCCAACAGCACCTGCATGATAAGATCCATTTAAAGGAACTGGCAGATCTATGCCACATGTCCGAATCCGCTTTCAGCCATTTTTTCAAGAGAAAGACAAATCTCAGCGTCATTGATTACATCTTGAATTGCCGGATATCCAAGGCATGCGTCCTCTTGTCAAACAGCTCAAATACCATCGAGGAAATCAGTTATGAGTGCGGTTTCGGCAATGTCTCGAATTTCATCAGGATCTTCAAGAAGAAAAAGGGATTAACTCCAGCGAATTATCGGCTATTCATCCAAAAGAACATGACCAAACGATAACCGGCCCTTTTCCAAAGCCCCGAAACAACAAAACAGAAGGCAACAGGCCGGTTTCATGCCCTTTTTTTGTAAGTTCGCGGTATCTGAAATAAAGATCCAAGTGGAAATACAAGAATTACTGCGACAATATGCCGGCCATCCGCAAATCGCGGCGACGAGGAAACTCCTGGCCGATGAGAAGATAAACAACCTTTTCCTGCAAGGACTGAACGGATCGGGCGCGGCAATGGCCATCGCCTCGTTATTCACCAAAGGCGGCGGCGCTTTCCTTTGCCTGCTGAACGACCAGGAGGAGGCGGGTTATTTTTATCACGACCTGAACCAGCTGACCGATGGCAACGGGATCTACTTTTTCCCCTCCGCCTATCGACGGGCCATCAAGTACGGGCACATCGACCCGGCTAACGAGATCCTGAGAACCGAGACGCTGAGTCTTTTGCAAAGTCCGGACAAACCTTTTATCATCGTCTCCTATCCCGACGCGTTGGCCGAACGGGTCGCCAACCGGAAAATCCTGGAGGAGAACACGCTCAAGATCCATGTCGGCGAGAAGATCGATAATATGTTCGTCTCCGACGTACTCGACGAATATGGCTTCGAGCATGTCGATTACGTCTACGAGCCCGGACAATACGCTATCCGTGGCAGTATTCTCGATGTCTTCTCCTACTCCTGCGAGTTCCCCTATCGTATCGACTTTTTCGGTAGCGAGATCGAGACGATCCGGACCTTCGACGTGGAGACACAGCTCAGCAAGGAACGGCTGGAGAGCGTCTACATCGTCCCGGAGATCAGCAAGAAATCGGGCGAACGCTCTTCCCTGCTCGACTCCCTGCCGCCTCAGGCCATTTTGGCGACCAAGGATCTGGCCTGGTGCCGCGAGCGGATTGACAGCATCTGGAATGAGGAGCCGATCGTTGGTGACGAGGAATCGTTTGCCGACCAACAGGCGATGCGCAAGAGACTGATCACCGGAGAGCAATTCCTCCATGGGGCACTTCGCCTCAAGCGCTTACATTTCGGCCGCAAACCGTTGGGCAATCCCGATGCGACATTGACCTTCAACACGAAACTCCAACCCATCTTCCATAAGAATTTCGATCTGGTCAGTGAGACCTTCCATCATTACCTGGAGACGGGCTATACCTTATACATATTGTCCGACCAGGAAAAACAGGCCAACCGTATCCGGATGATCTTTGAGGACCGGAACGAGAGCTTGCCCTTCACCGCCATCAACCGGACCATTCACGAGGGCTTCATCGACGACAATCTCCACATGGCGCTTTTCACCGATCACCAGATCTTCGACCGTTTCCACAAGTACAGCCTCAAGAGCGACAAGGCTCGTAGCGGAAAGATCAGCCTTACGCTCAAGGAACTGAACCAATTCACCACGGGCGACTACATTGTGCACATCGATCACGGCATCGGCCAGTTCGGGGGATTGGTTCGCACGGAGGTAAACGGCAAGACACAAGAGGCCATCAAGCTGATCTACCAGAACAACGATATTATCTTCGTCAGCATCCACGCGCTTCATAAGCTCTCCAAATACAAGGGCAAAGACACGGGCGAGCCACCCAAGCTGAGCAAGCTGGGCACCGGCGCCTGGGAAAAGATGAAGGAGCGCACGAAGACGAAGGTCAAGGACATCGCCCGCGACCTGATCCTGCTCTATTCCAAACGGCGACAGGAGAAGGGCTTTGCCTACAGCCCCGACAGTTTCCTGCAACATGAGCTGGAAGCCAGCTTCATCTATGAGGATACGCCCGACCAGGAGAAGGCGACAGCCGAGGTAAAGGCCGACATGGAGAGCCAACGACCGATGGACCGCCTGATCTGTGGCGATGTCGGGTTCGGCAAGACCGAGGTGGCCATCCGGGCAGCATTCAAGGCGGTCAGCGACGACAAGCAGGTGGCCGTACTCGTGCCGACCACTGTCCTCGCCTACCAGCATTATCAAACCTTCTCAGAGCGCTTAAAAGATTTCCCGTGCAAGATCGATTACATCAGCCGGGCTCGCAGCGCCGCCCAAATCAAGGATACCCTGAAACGACTGAAAGAGGGCGAGGTCAACATCATCATCGGCACCCATCGCCTGGTCAGCAAGGATGTCAAGTTCAAGGACCTGGGCCTGCTCATTATCGACGAGGAGCAGGAGGACACCTACAAATCCGAGAGCACGCCACGCTACCACGCGCGCGACGTGGCAAAATTTCGCTGTGCGCAGCATCGCGCGCTGCTGCTGCTCGGCTCGGCGACGCCGGACGTTGTCAGCCGCTATTACGCTGAGACCGGCCGCTATCACTATTTCACGCTGCCGGATCGCTTCAACGCGCGCAAGCTCCCCGATGTCATCATTGCCGACATGAAGCAGGAGCTGCGAAACGGGAATTCCGGCTCAATCAGCTCCGTGCTCTATGCCGAGCTGGAGGAAAACCTCCGCCGCGGTGAACAGAGCATTCTGTTTCTCAATCGACGCGGTGCGAGTAAGCTCGTCACCTGTGCTGAATGCGGCGCGACGTATTCGTGTCCGAACTGCAGCGTCAGTCTGACGTACCATCAGGGCAATCAGATGCTCGTCTGCCACCACTGCGGTTACCGGCAGCGCGTCGACGACCGGTGCCCGGTCTGCGGCGGGGAGCTGCGCTTTCTCGGCGACGGAACTGAGCGCATCGAGGCAGACGT
>ERZ827150.3823-NODE-3823-length-13975-cov-2.572773_pt1 | contig 13975 bp, 9 predicted proteins | sample MGYA00519779_ERZ827150 | MGnify/ENA primary metagenome ERZ827150 (study PRJEB31778, sample SAMEA3449267) | human gut metagenome | biome: human gut; feature: human-associated habitat; material: faeces | place: United Kingdom | collected 2010/2012 ...
GAGAAAAAGGGTTATACGGGATCATGTATTGGGAATATAAATGTGACTCTGCCGGTGTGCTGACATGCTTCATTCGGGAAAAAATGGACGGACAGGCGGAAGAAAGGCGGAAATAGGAAATGGTTTCAGCGCGTTTTCAGGATTATGCCCGGAAGAAATATGCGGAAAGAGAAGTTTTTCTCGCGCCCCTTCGGGAGGAACTGGAGATTGGCTTTTCCGGCTGTACCGGCGATGAGGCGGTCTGTATGAAATTCCTCTATGGCACCATGCCGCTGCGTGACGCCGGGGAATATGCATTTTCCACATTTCTCGGTTTTGTGCGGCATGCACTGTGGCTTCGGGAAAATGTGGAATGGTGCAAAAGTCTGCCGGAGGACATTTTTGCCGATTATGTCCTTTCCTATCGGATAAATAATGAAGATATCACTGACTGCAGAGCCTTTTTTTATTCTCAGCTCAGGGATCGGATTGTCGGTTTAGAGCCGGAGGAAGCGGTAAAGGAAATTAATTACTGGTGTGCGGAAAATGCCGCTTATCAGGCATCGGATATGAGAACCGCTTCTCCCATGACCGTTTACCGGAGCGGAAAGGGACGCTGCGGGGAGGAGTCCACCTTTGCGGTAACCGCGTTACGCAGTGCCGGCATACCTGCCAGACAGGTTTATACTCCCAGATGGGCCCACTGTGATGATAATCATGCATGGGTGGAAATCTGGAGTGACGGCCAGTGGTATTTTATCGGCGGAGGGGAACCGGAACAGATTTTGAATAAGGGATGGTTTACCAACGCTTCCTCAAGGGCCATGATGGTCCATTCAAGAGTTTTTGATACCATGATCCCGGAGGGAGAAGTGATCGGCAAAGATGGTATGGTGACTATGCTCAACGAGCTGAAACGATATGCACGGACAAAAGAGATCACTGTGTCCGTAAAGGATTCACATGGAAAACCGGCAGAAGGTGCAGAAGTTTCTTTTGAGGTGCTGAATTATTCGGAATATGCCCCGATCGCAGAACTGAAAACCGACAGTCTGGGAAAAGTCAGCCTGACAACAGGGCTTGGAAGTATCCATATTTCTGCAAGGATGTATGCAGATGGAGAATGGCTGCATGCAGAAAACAGCATGGATACAAAAACAGAGGATTGTTGTGAGATCTGTCTGATGCCCGTAGGAAAGGAAAAGGGTATTTTTTATGAGGAGTGGACGGAGATCGATATGATCGCACCTCATGATGCACCTGTAAATAAAGATATGCCAACATCGGAGCAGAAGGAAAGAGGCAGCAGACGTCTGGCAGAGGCAAACGCTTACAGGGAACAGAAGGTAAGAAACCTGAGCAATCTGGAGTGTCGGAAATTCCTGGAAAAAGAAACTGGAGATTCTTCAATGAGAAAAAAACTCCTTGAAGTCCTCACAGAGAAAGACAGAACAGACTGTATCAGCCAGGTTCTGGAGGAGCACCTGAAATCTGCATTACCGTATGAAAAAAACATGGATGCAGATATTTTTGTACCATATGTACTGAACCCGAGAGTTGACGATGAAGTTTTGCAGAAATACAGAAAAACGATTCTTGAGCAACTGTCGGAAGAAGAAAAAAATATGCTGCAAAAGGAACCGGCGAAGATCTGGAAGTGGATTGAGGATAAGATCGTTTCCAGCCCGGAGAAAGAACGCAGCAGTGTGATCACCACGCCGTCCGGATGTCTGAAAACGGGAACAGGAAGTCTTCTGTCAAAGAAGATCCTTTTTGTGGCAATGGCGAGAACGCTGGGAATTCCGGCACGCCTGAACCCTCATGACCGTTCCATGGAGTATATGAAAAACGGAAAATTCATCCCGGTATCTGCGGAAACGGAGAAAAAGGCATCGATCCTTCTGAAGGCAAGTGCGGATACACAGTGGAAATATTTCCAGAACTGGAGCATCGCAAAACTGGAAGCCGGAAAATATATCACACGGAAGCTGGAAGCCGAAAATTTCAGAGATCAGGTGATGAAGCTGCCGCTGGAAGCGGGAAATTATAGGATCCTTACCTCAAACAGATTGCCAAATGGAAATATATTTGCAGCGGAGTATTATTTTGAGGTTCAGATCGGAGAAATGAAGAGGGTGGAGCTGGCATTTCGGAATGCAAACCTGGAAGATATGCTGGAGAATATCTCCATACCGGAATTTACTCTCAGAAAAGAAGATGGAAGCACCGTGAAGGCGTCAGAACTGACGGCAGATGGGAAGCATATCCTGGCGTTTCTGGAAGAGGAGAAAGAACCGACGGAGCATATCTTAAATGAGATGATGGAGCAGGAAGAAGCTTTTTCCCGATATGCGAATAGGATCATTTTTGTAGTAAAAAGCAAAAAAGCGCTGGAGACACCTACCCTTTCAAGAGCACTGGGCAAGCTTGGAGATGTTCAGATCTTATATGATGATTTTTCAGAGATCATCAATACACTGGGAAGAAGAATGTACGTAGATCCGGATAAGCTTCCGCTGATCATTGTGACAAACGGAAGCCTGAATGGGATCTATGCAACCAGCGGATACAATGTGGGAACCGGAGATATGCTGCTGAGACTGCTGTGACAGATATAACGGATATATACAGAAGGAACACAGGCCGTATCATCGACTGTGTCGGTGACGGTCTGTGCCCTTTGTAAAAGCTGTGAAATTATTGCAGTGGTTCAGATGCTCAGAATATGCGGGCAGATCGGAATGAAAATGCCTGTTGTGCTTCCCGAAATTGCCGTAATAAAAGTTGCTTTGCATTACTTAGCATCAGAAAAGAGATCACGCACGGAATCCCGGTAGATACATTCTGGCTTCAGGCGTATCGTCCTTGGAAAATCACTGTAGTCTCCGTTCATTCTGCGAAGCAGCAGATCACAGGCCTGCTCTGCCAGACCGGTCAGCGGCTGACGGACAGCGGTCAGCTGAGGAGAAAGCAGCATGGACAGTTCAAAATCATCAAAGGAGACAACAGACAGGTCTTCCGGGATCCGGATGCCAAGGCTGTAGATCGCTTCATAAATACCGAGGCATAGTGTATAGTTCGCAGAAAATACGGCAGTCGGACGTTCCGGAAGATTCCATAATTTCTGCATTGCCTGATATCCAAAGTCGTTTGTGTAATTTTCAGCGATGATATAATCGGGATTAACCGGAATATCGTAGTCTTCCAGTGCCCGGAGATAGCCTTTTTTTCGTTCACATGCAGTATAGGATGCAGGAGAACCGGTGACAAGGGCGATCTTCTGATGCCCCATTTTTATCAGATGCTCCACGATCTCGTAGGCTCCGGAGGTACAGCTGGTCTGTACACAGTCTGTACGGTGGAAATGGCTGTGTTCTTCCAGCTCCACAACAGGGATTTTGGCGTGTTCCACAGCAGAACAGATGTCCTGGTTCAGACTGAAAGAGGTAATGATAAGGCCGTCGATCCCAGAGCGGAGCATGTGAGGGACGAATTTATTGACATGATCCTTATACTTGTCGCCGCTCATAAATGTGAGAGAATAACCGTGAGCGCGCATGGTGTTTTCTATTTTGCTCAGAAGAAAAGCATTATGCGGAGTATTGGGAGGACCGGATACCAGACCGATACGGTAAGTCTTGGAGGAACGAAGTCCCCGGGCCGTGTTTCGTGGAACGTAATTCAGTTTCCGGATCGCTTCGTCGATCTGCTTTTTGTTTTGCGGCCGTACAGTTCCGCCGTTGATATATTTTGAAATGGTGGCCAATGCCAGACCGGTTTCTCTGGCAATGTCCTTGATGGTTGCACTCATAAATCAATCCTTTCCGGATGCTGTACTGTTGTGTTCGGACAGGTCTTTTACGGAGCGCCGCGGGTGGAATACAACATCCAGCATGTCTATTTTGGGAAAATCCGTATAGTCTCCATGGATCCTTTTTAAAAGTAATTCCACAGCATGTTTCCCCATGCTTGTCAGATCCTGTGAGACGCAGGTCATAGTCGCGCTCATGGTCTTGAAAAGCGGATCATCATCAAAGCACACAAAGGAAATATCCTGAGGAACGGAAATTCGTGCCTGGCTGGCAGCGCTTAAACCGCCCATTGCGGAGAGATAGCAGTCAAAAAAAACAGCAGTAGGGGGATCGGAAGAATCAATAAGCTTCTGGAAATGCAGGTTGCTCTGGGTGATCGTTTCTGCAGTGGAACCAAAAGAAACAGGGGGAAAAGAATCCTGCTGTTTCAGAAGGTCAATGCCATTTTTCTGATATACATCCACAAAGCCCTGGATCCGCTGCTCGATGGTGTAGGAGTCCAGATACTGTTCCATGATCCAGACCTTTGTGTGGCCTTTTTCCAAAAGGTGCTCTGCCAGCAGTGCACCGCCTCTGTAATTATCAGAAATAACACAGTCTACAGGAAAATGTCTCATGGAAGCAGGAATCTGATCGAGCATTACAACCGGTATGCCGGCATTCTGTAAGAGCTGGTACAGGTCATCATGCCAGCAGGATGGGAGCATGATGACTCCGTCAAAGTGCTGGGAGATAATATCCTGTATCGTATCGATCTCCTTCTGATGTTCAAAAAAGAAAGAACAGACAATAACTGTATAGCCATGATCCGTGAAATGCTTGATAATGGAGTTGACAAGTTCGCCCCAGAAATAATTACCAAGATCTGAGATCAGGATACCGATGGTATGTGTGTTTTTGGCACGGAGAAGCTGGGCATTCCGGTTTGGGGTATATCCAAGCTCCTGAATTGCCTTTTCTATAAGGATACGATTTTCTTCCCGTATTTTTTTGTGGTTTATATATTTGGAGATCGTTGCGGTGGACAGGCCTGTCGCACGGGCGATATCATTGATCGTAACGTTCATGTAAAACCTCCGGTTCTGATACATTTACAGATAATAGAGTATTTTCATATTATATCATGAAAAAGAAAATGCCTCAATACACATGGCATTTTTTACACATAAAGTATCAGAAAAAACGAGCGTATTGTACAGAAAATTGATAAAAATGAAACGTTTAACAAAACCTGATACGAAAAAGTACACAAAAACAAGACGAAATAATTGTAAAAAATAGGAAAATGATTTTTGCCCTATGATTTTACTTGAAAAGCTGCTTCGGATGCGGTAAGATAGTCTTAACAAAAAACGAAACGTTTTATGCAACAAGAAAATCAGCTATACGAAACAAGGAGAAGGTTATGGCAGACACAAAGCAGCAGTGGTATAAAGATGCCAAATACGGATTATTCATCCATTGGGGACTTTATTCCATCCTTGCAGGAGAGTGGAAAGATCCGAAGACCGGCGAGGTCACCAAGACAGACCGTATCGCAGAGTGGATCGAGAACAATCTCAACATTGACAAGGAAGATTACAGAAAGCTGAAAGATGAGTTCCATCCGGACAAATTTGACGCGGACATGTTTGTGAAAAGAGCGAAAGAACAGTGGGGTGTTAAATATATCGTTCTTACTTCCAAGCATCACGAGGGATTCGCAATGTACGATTCCAAAGTCAGTGATTTTAATGTAGTGAAGGCTGCAGGAAGAGATATCTTAAGAGAGCTTTCCGATGCTTGTAAGAAATATGACATGACAATGGGTATCTATTATTCACAGGCTCAGGACTGGGATGATGACAATGCCTATAAGAAGGATTACGAAGACAAGAACGAATGGAAGCCGGAATTCCGTACATACTTCGATGAGAAATGCAAGCCGCAGTTAAAAGAGCTTCTTGAGAATTACGATAATATTTCCCTGATCTGGTTTGATACTCCGATGGGAATGACCGCAGACGAAGCTCAGGAATTAAGAGACTGGGTTAAGGGTATTAAGCCTGACTGCATCATTAGCGGACGTATCGGACACCAGAAGGGCGATTACATGACCACCGGTGATAACTTTATCCCGCGTCTTCCATACGACGGTGACTGGGAAGTACCGGCAACTGTAAATGATACATGGGGTTATAATAAATACGATACAAACTGGAAGAATCCGGATGATATCCTGAACCTTCTTCTCAAGATCGTCGGCAGAGGCGGAAATTACCTGCTGAACGTAGGACCAATGGCAGACGGAACTGTTCCGGAAGCTTGTGTCGAGGTTATGAATGAGGTTGGTAAATACGTGACTGAGAATGCGGAAGCAATTTACGGAACCAAGAATGTTGGTATCTATCCGTATGAGATCCCGAGCATTGAATTTACAAAGAGACCACATAAGCTTTACGTACACGTCCTTGCACCGAGATATCGAGTTGAACTGCTGAACATCGGTAATCAGTTAAAGGGTGCATATGTGGTAAGCACAGGAGAAAAGCTTCCGTGCCGCGCATTAAAGTGCTGCGAAGGAAACTCGATGATAGAGGTAGAGCTTCCGGAGAAGCTTCAGGGGGCAAAGAACTACTGTGTATGCCTGGAGCTTGAGGAAGAAGAGCCGATCTTTGAGGCGATCATCGATTGATCAATTTATGAACATCAATGGGAAAACTATATAATAAAAAATCATATTAAGGGAGGATTTATTCATGAAGAAACGAATGAAAAAAGTTGCAACACTGTGTCTCGCCGGTGTAACAGCAATGTCAACAGTAGGCGTAACAGGAAGCGCTGTATTTGCAAAGGGTGACACAAACTACGATGTAGACAATATGGATTTTGAAAACGTTGAGCTTCGTGTAGCATTCAGATTTAACAACGGATCTGATACAGACGGACAGGCTAAATGGTATTACAAAGCACTTGATGAGTTCAATAAAGAGAACGAAGGAAAGATCCATGTAACAGATGAGAGTATTTCTACAGAGTCTGATTACGAAGAGAAGCTTACAACAGATTTCGCTTCCGGTAATGTACCGAACGCATTCCTTCAGTATGGCGGAAGCCGTACAAGAGAGTATGTAGATGCAGGATATATACTGGATCTGACACCATACTTCGAGCAGTATCCGGAATGGAAAGAGGGAGTTCAGGATTTTGCATGGGAGACAACACAGTTTGACGGTATTGAAGGAACCTATGGTATTCCGTGGTCCGCTTATCAGCTCTGCCTCTACTACAACAAAGATTACCTTGATCAGGTTGGTGTAGATGTTCCGGAGTCATGGGATGATCTTGTTGATGCCTGCGCGAAATTAAAAGATGCAGGAATCCAGCCATTCAACTACTCTGACAAAGATAACTATCACTTCGAGCATCTGATGAGTGCTCTTGCTCTGAAAGCTTACGGAACAAGCATCGCAGATGATCTTGCAAGCGACAAAGAAGCTTACAACGGCGAGAAGATGGTTGCAATCTATCAGAAGATGAAAGATATGATCGATGCAGGATACTGGGGAGATGGAATCCTTAGCACAGACTTCAACACAGAGAGAAATATGTTCGAGGCAGGAAAAGCTGCATTCACAGTTGACGGAACATGGAACTGCGGTAACTTCCAGAATGACTCCGATACAACTCTCTTCGATGCTCAGAAGATCGGTGTTACAAGAATTCCTTATATCGACGAAGCAAACAAGACTGTAGAGATGGGCGGCGGTTCTGATACATACTACATCACCACATTAAACAAGAGCGATGAGGAAATCGCAGCAACTGTTAAATTCATCAAGTATCTTACAAGTGTAGATTCCATCAACGAAATGTGCAAATCCAGCCCGACAACATATGCTGAGAAGGTTACGATCGATACAGGTAACTATCTGCTTGACGATGTAAATGCGATCATGGCTGAGAATACAGAGTCTAAACTTGAGATTCCTACATATGACAGCAACACAGCAGCTATGGATACAATCCGTAATTCTCTTCAGGCATTAGCGACAGGCGCAAGTGCACAGGAAGTTGGAGACGATATCGTTGACAAAATGTCTGCTTACGAATAAAGAGAATTTTGACTGAACGCATGATGTGTGGATAAGAGAAACAGGGGGGAGCATCATCTGCTTCCCCTTGTTTATTACGGAGGTATACATATGGCAGGTAAATCTGTACCAAAGGTAAAACAGAAGCTGGATAAAAAAGATCTTACGCTTTCTTTAGCGTTCCTTCTTCCGGCAATTTTAATAACTGTTATTTTTGTCATCTACCCTGTTTTTGATACCGTAGGCTTATCATTCCGTAAATGGAACGGTATGTTTGGTGCGGCAAAGCAATGGGTAGGACTTGAGAACTATCAGAAGATTTTTTCAGATAATCTGTTCTGGAATGCAATGCTCAACAGTGTGTACTTTATGATCGGTGGTTTCGTTATCCTGATGCCGCTTTCATTTGGTCTCGCAATGCTGGTAACTACAAAGATCAAGGGAACCGGATTCTTCAGAACCTGCTACTTCCTTCCGAATATGTTAGGAACAACAGCAGTAGCCCTGATGTGGACATTTATGTTAAATCCGAACTTTGGTATCTTTAATACCATTGAAAATATTTTCGGCCTTCATGGTGCGATCCCTGATGTGCTGACGATAAAGACTGTAAACGTCTGGATCGTTATCCTGGTAAATGAGTGGATGTATGCCGGATATAACATGCTGATCTTTGCAGCTGGTCTGGTAGCGATCCCGGATGAGTTAAATGAGGCAGCAGCACTGGATGGAGCTACCGGATGGCAGAGAGTTCGTTACATTACCCTGCCTCTGATGAAAAACTCCTTCAAGGTATTCTCTATTTTGTGTATCACAGGATGTCTGAAAGTATTCGATATTATCTGGGCGATGACAAGAGGAGGCCCGAACGATATCAGCTCCACGCCTTCAATTATGCTTTATACACAGGGATTCTCCTATAAGCTGTTCGGACGAAGCAGTGCATACGGTGTTATTCTGTTAGTGCTGGGTGTTGCACTGAGTCTTATAACCAATCATTTGTTCCGTGAAGATAAAGATCTTGCAATGTAGGCGGAAGGAGAAGAGACGATATGGAAAAAACAGCTAATAAACAGAAAATGCATGGAGGAAAGATAGCGCTGTACGTTATTGCGATCCTGTGGACAGTTGTTACACTGTTTCCGGTAGTAGTGACCGTAATGGCTTCCTTCAAAACAAACTCAGAGATTTACCTGAACCTGTTAAGCTTCCCTAAGAAGATTATGTTCCAGAACTATATCAGCGCAAACAAAACAGCGGATGCATTGAATACCATCAAGAACTCCCTGGTTGTAGCGACTCTGACAACTGTATTTAATACTGTAGTCGGAATGATGGCAGCATACATCTTATCAAGAAAAGATTACAAATTCCTGAAATGGGTATATGTATTCTTCATGATTGGAGTAATGGTTCCGGTCCACTGTACACTGATCCCGATCAACAACATTGCAACAGCATTAAATGCAAAGAACAACCTGTTCTTCCTGATCCTGATCTATGTTGCGTTTGGTATGTCCCAGGCAATCTTCCTTTATACAGGATTCATGGATGGAATCTCCAGGAACCTGGATGAGGCGGCGATCATTGATGGATGTAACAACTGGCAGCTGCTGTGGAAGATCCTTTTCCCTGTCTGCAAGCCGATCATCGCAACAGAGGCGATCTTCGTATTCATCTATGGATACAGTGAACTTGTATTCTCCATGATCCTGATGACAGATACCAAATATTTCACAGTTTCACGTGCGATGCTGAACTTCTCTTCCGCGCATACACAGGAGATCGGAAGTCAGTTTGCATATGTAGTAATGTCCGTAATTCCGATGCTTATCATTTACATCGTGTTCCATAAACAGATTGAAAAAGGTATGCTTTCCGGAGCTATCAAAGGCTGATGCTTTTAATCTAAACAGGAGGAAAAAATCATGTATCAGTTTGACAGAAAAGAATATGAAAAACGTATGGAGTGGTACCAGGATGCCCGCTTTGGAATGTTTATCCACTGGGGATTATATTCTATCCCTGCAAGAGGCGAGTGGGTACGAAGCGTAGAGGAAATACCTGAGGAAGAATATCTTCCGTTTATGAAAGAATTTGATGCAAGAGACTACAACCCGAAGCAGTGGGCAAAAGAGGCCAAGGCTGCAGGTATGAAATATGTAGTCCTGACAGCGAAGCATCACGACGGCTTCTGCTTATTTGACAGTAAATACACAGATTACAAGGTAACAAACACACCGGCAGGAAGAGACCTGATCAAGGAGTATGTAGAGGCACTTCGTGAGGAAGGCCTTAAGGTTGGAATCTATTTCACACTGCTTGACTGGCATCATCCGGATTATCCGCATTACGGAGACCGTATCCATCCGATGAGAAACCACAAAGAGTGCGGAAATGAGAACCGTGATTTCTCACGTTATACAGAATATCTGTATAATCAGGTAGAAGAGATCTGTACAAACTACGGACAGATCGATATCATCTGGTTTGATTTCTCCTACGACGATATGAGAGGGGAAAAATGGGGCGCAACCAAGCTGATCAACATGGTGCGCAGCTTACAGCCGCAGGTTATCATCGATAACCGTCTGGAAGCCAGCGGAGAGGGAAGAGGATCCCTGTATGAGTGTGATCCGACACCGTACCATGGCGATTTCGTAAGCCCTGAGCAGATCATCCCGCCGGAAGGAATCTGCGATAAGGAAGGCAACCCGATGGTCTGGGAAGCATGCTTCACCATGAACAACAACTGGGGATACTGTGCAAACGACCATTATTACAAACCGGCTTCCATGCTGATCAAGAAGCTGGTAGAGTGCGTTTCCAAGGGTGGAAATATGATCCTGAACGTAGGACCGGATGCCAAAGGTAAATTCCCGAAGGAATCTTCTGCGATCCTGGCTGAGATCGGCCGCTGGATGGATAAGAATCATGACAGTATCTACGGCTGTGTACCGGCTGAAAACATTCCGAAGCCGGATTACGGACGTATCACCAGAAACGGAAACAAATACTATGTGCATATTTATGAGAATACACTGGGACCACTTCCGCTTCTGGGATTTGATAAGGATAAGATCGTGAAGGTGCGTGCGCTGGATGACGGACATGAGGTGCCGATCTCCAACGCATGGATGCACAGCGATTACCCGGATATCGCATTCGTTGATCTGGGACCTGACCCGGTACTTCCTGACCCGGTAGATTATGTTCTCGAAGTAGAGATGGCTGAGTAAAAAACGAATCAATAATAAAAAAGAACAACAGGAAAAGCAGGAGATATGTGAATCTTAGTTATCCGGTTGTTCTTTTTTACCATAAGGAGAAGGGAAAAGATTATGATCATTTATACAGGAAAAGATTACTATGACGTAAGCAGAAAAGCAGCGAATATCATGTCTGCACAGATCATCATGAAGCCAAATGCCGTTCTCGGACTTGCTACAGGCTCCACACCGGTGGGAATGTACAAGCAGCTGATCGAGTGGTACAAAAAAGGAGATCTGGACTTTTCGCAGATCACATCCGTAAATCTTGATGAATACAAAGGACTTTCCGGAGACAACGATCAGAGCTATCGTTATTTTATGAACACAAATCTGTTTGATCATGTAAATATCGATAAGGCAAGAACCTATGTGCCAAACGGACTGGAAGAGGACAGTGAGAAAGCCTGCGCGGATTACAATGAGATCATCCGCAGCGTGGGTGGTATCGATATGCAGCTGCTTGGAATCGGCGGAAATGGCCACATCGGCTTCAACGAGCCGGGTGCAGCATTTGAGAAGGAGACTCACTGCGTAGACCTTACGGAGAGCACCATCAAGGCAAATGCAAGATTCTTTGAGACTATGGATGATGTGCCGAAGCAGGCATATACCATGGGTATCAAAAACATCATGACTGCAAAGAAAATCCTTCTGGTCGCTACCGGAGAGGCAAAGGCAGATGCTCTTTACAAATCTCTCTACGGACCGATCACGCCCAACGTGCCGGCATCTATCCTGCAGCTTCACCCGGATGTGACGGTAGTGGCCGATGAAGGCGCTTTAAAGCTGATCCGTGAGAAGGGACTTCTGTAAGAGATACAGAGGAAATTTCCGCGAATTAAATGAACGCAGATCACGGATATCCGTTTGAGTCAAGAGGATATCAGCGATCACTCATGGGATTTTCCCGGTTTGGTTAATAAAGAAAGCTTCGATCTAACTCTCATCGATGAGCGATGTGCTCAGAGAGTGGATCGAAGCTTTTTGTGCTTTCGGGACGTAAACCTGCAGGTGGCTGCAAACAGGCCGGTGGGCCGGACATTTGCATTCTTAGGCTTTTTTCAACGTTTTGTGATAAATCATGACAGAAACGATGGCTGTAAACACCTCTGTGATCCAGAATGCGTTCCACACGCCATCAGGACCCATAAAATGGGACAGAAGATATGCGGTGGGCATGATAACGACCACATAGCGGAAAAGGGAAATTACAAGGGACTGCGTGCCTTTTCCAAGGCCTTCCATGGCACCGGAAGTGGTAACGGATACAGCAGAAACAAGAAAGCCGGCGCTGATGATCTTCAGTGCTCTGGAGCCAGCGGCAATGGTTTCCGGGGTAGTTGTGAAAAGTCCCATAAGCTGTCCGGAAGCCAGGAGGCAGATAACGGTTCCAAAGAGCATGATCACACAGCTGGATTCCAGGGTGAGCCGGAAGATTTTTTTCACACGCTTCATCTCACGGGCACCGAAGTTATAACCGATCAGCGGGCGCATTCCCTGGATGATTCCGTTGGCCGGGAGATACAGGAAGGTCTGCAGTTTGTAATAAATGCCAAGGATCACCACATAGCTGTCCGAGTAAGCGGCCAGCACGGAGTTCAGAAAAGAGATCAGAAACGATGGCAGTGCAAGGTTCAGGATCGCAGGAACACCGATGGCATACAGGCTCAGATCCGTTACTTTGCTTGTTTTCAGGGCTTTGGGCGTTACACGTACAGGAATAGGCTTCAGGATATAAAAGACCATATAGACCGCAATGGTGAGCACCTGGCCGATGCCAGTAGCCAGAGCTGCGCCCCGGATACCCAGCTTCGGGAAAAAGCCGATTCCCCAGATCAGGAACGGGTCCAGGATGATGTTGCTGATACATCCCACAAGCAGGGCGAGCATGGATACTTTCATCCGTCCTACAGCCTGGAAAAGTTTTTCGAAGAAAAGGCTGATGGCAATTACTGTGGAAAACAGGAAAACGATGGTAGAATACTCCAGCCCCATTCGGATCACGGTTTCATCCTGGGTGAACATCTGAAGGAATACGGGCATAACAGCGATGCTGATCACAGTCATTAGGATCCCGTGGATCACAGACAGAAAAAATCCGTGGGTTGCGGCAGTGTCTGCCATTTTTTTGTCCCCTGCGCCAAGGTGATAGGAAACTCTGGCGTTGATTCCGATCCCGAAGCCAATGGCAACGGCGTTGATCATGTTCTGGACCGGATAGACAAGGGACAGGGCGGTCATGGCCTGCTCGCTGATCTGTGCCACGAAGAAGCTGTCCACAATGTTGTATAGTGAGTTTACAAGCATGGAAAAGACCATAGGCAGCGCCATGGATGCCAGCAGCGGGCCGACAGGCTTTTCCTTCATAAATGTGCTGTTCATGAAAAATCCCCCTTTATATCAGAATCGTAAGAATATCAGGTGCGGAAAACAGAGCGTGTTTTTTGTGCATAATAAAAGCCACACAATCTGTCTTCTCGAATCGGACAGATTGTGTGGCGAAAAAAGTTCAAAACTGAAAAATCCACACGTTGTTTTAGTGTTTTCACATTAACAAAAAACAGTGCTGATGTCAAGACCGCACGCATGAGAAATACCATAAAAAGCTGCAAAAAGAAAGGCTTGATATAAAATCGGAGAGGATTGGCAACATTAGACAGGTGCGTGCGGATACGGGCAATATCAGCCCTGAAAAGGTCGTTCTGGCAATATGCACAAAACTTGTCGAACCATGGTGGATAAGTGAAAAACTTTCCAAAAAGTTTTCCACATGACAAAAATCCGCAAATCCGCCAATAATCAAGTTATGCACAAATTTATCCACATTATCCACAAGGAT
>ERZ827150.3824-NODE-3824-length-13974-cov-17.653352_pt1 | contig 13974 bp, 17 predicted proteins | sample MGYA00519779_ERZ827150 | MGnify/ENA primary metagenome ERZ827150 (study PRJEB31778, sample SAMEA3449267) | human gut metagenome | biome: human gut; feature: human-associated habitat; material: faeces | place: United Kingdom | collected 2010/2012 ...
AGAACATCCCCCAGAAGCATCTGGAACACAAGCTCCTGACCGCCTCTGCCACCGTTAGCGGCAAGAAGGTCAACATGGCGGAGGACAACGGCAGCGCCAACGCCGAGGCTCCTCTGACCGTGGTCAACACCCGTGGCTTTGACCTGCCCAAGACCGGTGACAACGGAACCATGATATTCACCATCGTGGGCATTCTGTTGATGGTTGGGGCGGCGGCTGTGCTGTATGCGGTGTCCAGTAAGAAGTCTGCGTAACATGCGAGTCTTGCCTCTGCATCCCTAAAATGGAAAAGTTGTGCCATGTCGTAAAAAGTCGCTCGAAAAAGTTGGCGCTTCATAGATAAAGTCCCTTGAAAAAGTTTCTCCCTTGTGCTATGCTGTGTGTGGACTGACAGCTGATTGGAGGAATACACAATGCTGAAGCGCAAGATAGAGCGGCAGCTGGCGGAATGGAAGAACACTTCCGGCCACAAGCCGCTGATCGTCAAGGGATGCAGACAGTGCGGCAAAACATTTTCTGTGCTGGATTTCGCAAAAAAGAACTATAAGCACGTTGTCTATCTGAATTTCTTTGAAAATCCGGATTACGCTTCCGTTTTTGCGGGTTCATTGGAAATTGATAACATTGTGATGCTGCTTTCCGCACTGCTGGGCAAGGATGCTGTTTTTAAGGCAGGAGAAACGGTTTTGGTTCTGGATGAAATTCAGGATTGCCCCGAGGCAAGGACTGCACTGAAATTCTTTCGGATCGACGGTCGGTACGATGTGATCGGCACCGGCTCTCTGCTGGGCGTAAAAGGCTACGGCAAGGAGCCGAAATCGGTTCCCGTTGGCTCGGAAACTGTGATCGATATGTACCCCTTGGATTTTGAGGAATTCCTGTGGGCCAATGGCATCTCGGAGCCGGTGATCGCCATGCTGCAAAAAGCGCTGGACGCTGAAACGCCGGTGCCGGAAGCGCTCCACAGTCGGATGAAGCAGCTCCTGCTGCAATACGCCGTTGTTGGCGGGATGCCCGATGCGGTGCAAACCTTTGTGGACAGCAAGCAGATGGACGAAGTCCTCCGTATCCAGCGTGACATCGTGCGCTCCTATGAGGATGACATGGTAAAGTATGCGGAAAAGCAGGATAAGTCCCGCATCAAGGAATGTTTTCAGTCCATTCCCCGTCAGCTCGCCAAGGAGAACAAGAAATTCCAGTATTCCGTTGTCCGGAAAGGCTCCACAGCCGCCAAATATGCCGGAAGCCTGCAATGGATCGAGGACGCAGGGATCATTGCCCGCTGCTATAACCTTTCCATCACCGAACTTCCTCTGGATGGCAATGCCGAGGAGGATACATTCAAGGTGTATATGCGGGATATGGGGCTGTTTGTCAGTATGCTGGAGGACGGCACCCAATACGACATTCTTCAAGGCAATCTCTACGGCTACAAGGGCGCTATCTTTGAAAATCTGATTGCGGATATTTTCTCCAAAATGGGACGAAAGCTCTACTATTTCCACAAGGATTCTGGGCTGGAAGTGGACTTTGTGATTCGCTATAAAGGCGAGTGTACACTTGTAGAGGTAAAGGCGGCAACCGGTAATATCAAGAGTACAAAGACGATTCTGAACCATCCGGAGAAGTACCATGTAAGCAGCGCAATCAAGCTGGGAGATTACAATGTTGGGCGCATGGGGCAGGTTTTGACGCTCCCGCTGTATATGGCATTCTTACTGAGAACACTGTGAAAAACACAATCCGATGATATAAGGCAGCAGGCTATTTCGTCCTGCTGCCTTGTTTTATCCCCAATGACAGAAATCTCAGGGTATTGTTCCGCCAAGTGTCGGAATAAATTGCCGCCAATCATCGGATTTCAGCGAGAAAGACACGCAAAAATAAAAGATGGAGGATGTATTGAAAAAGAAAATAATAACGATCTGCGCCGTAGTGCTGTTTCTCACGGCTCTGGGGCTGACACTGTACCCACTTATTTCAAATTATGTCAACCAAAAGTATGCTTCTGAAATTCAGACGGCATATCAGGAGATTATCCAGCAGACAGATGATTCTACTTTGCAGGAGGCAAAACAACGAGCCGTTACTTACAACCTGGCAATCACCCCTGGTACAGCGGATGCTTACAGCGAGGAAGCCCTCGTGTCTGCCGCCGAGGATTACGATAGCCAGACGGAGCCGCCCACCTGAGCCAGACAAGCCTGCCCATCGGCGGCATGGATACCAACTGTGTGATTGCCGGTCACCGGGGGTACGGTGGAGCCAGTTATTTCCGTTATCTGGACCGGCTTCATGTAGGAGACCGGGTATCCATAACGAATCTCTGGGAAACGCTGAACTATCGGGTCTGTGAAATTCGGATCATCGACCCTAGCGACGTGGAGGAGATTTTGATTCAGCCTGGGCGGGAGCTTCTGACGCTGCTCACCTGTCACCCCTATGCCTCCGGGGGGCGGCAGCGATATGTGGTCTACTGTGAGCACTCCGAACTGACCACATTTCCCACATCTTAATCGATTGGAGGGTACTCTATGGATTTTATCTGGGACAGTATTACGGATTGGCTGAAAGAGATCCTCATCAGCGGCATTGTCAGCAATCTATCCGGTATGTTTGATTCCACCAATGAACAGGTGGGCAACATCGTCGGTCAGGTAGGCATGACACCCCAGAGCTGGAACAGCGGTATTTTTTCCATGATCCAAAGCCTGTCCAATACCGTGATCCTTCCTATCGCCGGGGCGATCCTGGCCATCGTTATGACCCTGGAGCTGATCCAGCTGGTCACAGACCGCAATAACCTGAATGATGTAGATACCTGGATGTTCTTCAAATGGGTATTCAAATCCGCCTGTGCTGTGGTCATCGTCACCCACACCTGGGATATTGTCATGGGCATTTTTGAGGCTTCCCAAAGTGTCGTCAGCAGCGCCGCTGGGGTGATCGTTGGGCAGACCAATATCGACATCTCCTCTGTGGTCGGCGGACTGGAAAGCAGACTGAATGAAATGGAATTGGGACCGCTGTTTGGACTTTGGTTCCAATCTTTGTTCGTGGGACTATGCACCTGGGCCATCACCATCTGCATTTTCATCATTACCTATGGACGAATGATTGAAGTGTTCCTCGTCACCTCCGTAGCACCCATTCCCATGGCGACTATGGTCAACCGGGAATGGGGCCAGATGGGGCAGAATTATCTGCGCACCCTCTTTTCCCTAGGCTTCCAGGCGTTTCTCATCGTGGTCTGCGTGGCGATCTACTCAGTGCTGGTGCAGAATATCTCTGTGTCCGGCGACATCAGCGCCGCTATCTGGACCTGCATGGGCTACACGGTGCTGCTCTGCTTCTGCCTGTTCAAAACCAGCAGCCTTGCCCGTTCCGTATTCAACGCCCATTAAGGAGGTGCATCTATGCCCTATGTAACCATTCCAAAAGATCTGACGAAGGTCAAAACCAAGGTGCTGTTCAACCTGACGAAACGGCAGCTGGTGTGCTTCAGTGCGGGACTGCTTGTGGGTGTCCCCCTGTTCTTTCTCACGAAAGAGCCGCTGGGGAACTCCACCGCCGCCCTGCTTATGATCCTCACCATGCTCCCTGCATTTCTGCTGGCGCTGTACGAAAAGAACGGACAGCATCTGGAAGTCATCATCCGCAATATGGTTCGGGTGCTGTTCCTGCGGCCAAAGGAACGGCCCTACCGGACCAACAATTTCTATGCCGTGCTGGCACGGCAGGACAACTTAGACAAGGAGGTATACCGGATTGTTCATCCATCGCAAAAAGCGAGAACAGGAAAAAGCGGTGCAGGCCGCTATCTCAAAGGCAAAGCGCACAGATAAAAAGGAGAAGTCTTCTCAGGACAGCATTCCGTATCTGCTCATGCGGCAGGATGGCATTTGTCAGGTGACACGGAATCACTACACAAAAACCATCCAGTTCCGGGACATCAACTACCAGCTCTCGGACAACGAGGACAAGCAGGCCATCTTTGATAGCTGGTGCGATTTCCTCAATTATTTCGACAGCTCCGTTTCCTTCCAGCTGTCCTTTATCAACCTGACCGGCCTGCGGGGCGCTGCCCTGCGGACAATCCCGGTGCGCACAGACCGGTTTGAGAGCATCCAGCGGGAGCTGTCCGGGGTTATTCAGCAGACACTTGACTATCTGCAGGCGCTCTATGAAAAGAAGCTCTGTACTTACCCCAGAACGGACAGCCGGTATCTGACGGATGATATGCTGCCCCGCGTGAAAGAGATCCTTCTGTGGGCCTCCGGTATCTGTGACCTGCCCATTACGGATGAAGTCTATGGGGAACAGCTCTGTAATTCCAAAAAGGTCACGGATCACCATGCCATCATCCCCACCAAGGCAGCCAGCTGGCAGGATTTGGAGGCACTGCCCATGGGAGAGCAGAATATCCTCAAGCTCATTTCCCGTCAGGTGATGATTGCCACCTCCGGTCCCTACTGCTATAAGGAGGTAGACGCGACGATCTCCTGCGGTGGAGCCGACTTCAAGCTTCATCTAAAAATGCCCCAGGATTACGGGTGGAAACGGTATACCGCCGAAAAGAAAGGCGGCGGCAAATGGTTTCCTGGGCTGGCCACCGGACAGACCCTTACCCCGGATACTGTTACTGTCAAGGACGGCAAGACCCAGCCGCCCAAGCCTTTTACGGAGGACACGCTGCTGTCCTCCATGGAGCGGGCCGGGTGCGAGGATATGCCGGAGGATGCAGAGCGCAAGGGGCTGGGTACTCCGGCCACCCGTGCCGGGATTCTGGAAAAGCTGGTATCCACCGGGCTTGTGGAACGGGTGAAGAAAGAGAAGAAAACTGTTCTCGTCCCCACCGCTTTGGGCAACTCCCTGATTACCGTCCTGCCGGAACAGCTGCAATCTCCGCTTTTGACTGCCGAATGGGAACAGCAGCTTTCTGGGATTCAGAAGGGCGTGTGCCTCCCGGATGATTTTCTGGACGGCATCTGCGCCATGCTGACGGAGCTGGTACAGACCTACCGCCCTGTGGCCGGTGCGGACATTCTCTTTCCCTCGGATGAAAAGGTCATTGGTAAATGCCCTCGCTGCGGCTCCAAAATCGTGGAGCGCAGCAAGGGCTATTTTTGTACCAACCGGGACTGTAAATTCGTCCTGTGGAGGGACAGCCGCTTCTTCACGCTGAAACAGAAAACCCTGGACCGGAAAACGGCGGCCAAGCTCCTGGAAAACGGCAAAGCTCCGCTGAAAGGCTGTGTTTCTCCCCGCACCGGGCAGGTCTACGATGCCACGGTACTTTTGGAGGATGACGGCACACGGCCCAGCTTCAGGCCGGTGTTTGGCAATGGATAAGCTGCCGAGATTCACCGGGAGGCAACTTCGTCAGGTGCGGTCTCTGATTCGAAAACGGTGCTGCAACTTTGACGGCGGGGCCTGCCTCCTTTTGGACGATCCCTACTGTAATGTCTGCCCCCAATGGCATTCCGGCACTCTGATCTGCAAATGGTTCCGGTATGCGGTGCTGCCCAATGACCCGGCATTGGAAGCATCGCTTCTGAACGGCACTCGCCCCACACGCCGCTGTGCGATATGTGGGGCTGCTTTTGTCCCAGGCTCCAACCGCGCCAAATACTGCCATGTGTGTTCTAAACAGGAACGTAGACGGCGAGATGCTGAAAGAAAGCGCGTCCAGTACTGGAATCTCCGCATTTAAGAAGCCAATATGTGGCTATAACCATCACTTTTTTGGGTGTCCTTTGTATCAGGTGCAATACTTACATTCGCACTTGTAAAAAGCGGCTTGTATATGCGGAGAAAATAACACTGGAGCATTATGATATTGGCTATGCCATCTAATACCGTGTAAGAGAAAATTAAGATTCCCTATTTCGGTTTTTATTCTTTACACTGACCAGGGAATGTGTTATTTTGATAAAAAATACAGGCTGAGAACAAGTGTCATGCTGGAAAAGAACAATTTGGTACTATACAGGACTGAGCAATGATTATGACCCGCCGCTCATCAATGGGAAAACGGGATCGATAGACCAAATGAATCAAATTTATCCGACCGACTATGCTTCTTATTCAGAAGATGATCTGAAAGAAATGGTTCAATTGGTTCGGGAGGGCAATGACTGGACGATACACCTTCCATCCGGGGAGGTTGTAACCTTGGACGAGTCCTTTGACTTTGAGCGTTTCCTGTGGGAATAAGATGAGTTAGCTGGATTTACATATTCGGCCATTTTCCCTCTTTGTTATATGAATTTGCAAATTCATATAATACAAAAGGAGAAAGAACATGGCGACATATTGGCTCCCACCCCCTATAAGATAAAACAGGAGGAGCAGAAGTTGGACCCGGACACCAAGCTGCCGCTGCTGGATGAAAACGGCGAGCCAGTTACCGAGGAAAAGGAAGTCACCATTACGGAGTTTATGGACGCTTGTATTGTTATGTTTCTGCTGCTTCCTGACCGCGTGCGCAAGGGAAACCATAAGTGAACAAATAACGGAAAGCACAGCAGCACAGGAGGAGACGGCCGAATCGGCGGAAATCCCAGCTACCACAGAGTCAACCGATTATGTGCCGGAAATGTCGGGAAAAATCGATTTCCGATATATTTACAGGGGCTTTACCGGAGTCCAGCTGGACAATCGGGAAGAGACCGAGAAGTTCAGGAACTTTGGGGTACAGATGATAGCCACAGAGGATGAATGGCACGCATTTATGGACACCTACTGTCCCGGAATTCCCTATAATGAATCGTGGGATTTTCAGGAGGATTACCTGCTGGCCTCTGTTACCGCCAGTGAGGATCCCGCGTTTGCGGTGGCTGACGCGGTCACAGGCTTGACCTGGGAGAACGGAAGCTTTATCCGCGAATATGAAAAGAATCCAGAGCATTATGTTTATGCCCTGAATACCGGGGAGTACACCCACTTTTATGTGGAAGTGATCGCGATCAGCAAAGAAAGCCGGAGCACAACGCCGGAGAGAACACAGACCCAACCCACAGGCGGCAATTTTGAGACCCTTTACAGAGGGTTTACCCTGGTATCCCTGGAAGACAGGGATACCTTTGATAAATTTATGCAGTTCGGAACCCAGATCATCGGGACAGCGGAGGACTTTGCCGCGTTTTTGGATTTCTATTGCCCAGGGAATCCTTGTGATATGCCCCTGGATTCCTCTGAAGAATGCGTTATCGCGACGATTATGCTTGGCGCAAAGCCGGGCTACGCCATGACCCACAAAAGCCTGGGGATCGACCCGGAAACCGGGTACCTGAACATTGAGGTGGATCAGCTGGACCCTGTATATGCTCTGAATTCCGGAGAGTATGGTCACTATTTTGTAGAACTCATAAAAGTAAACAGGTCGGAGCTGCCTGATAACACGGATTCGTGGACATACCATTCCTAATGAGAAAATCGCGAAACGACGATATGAATTCTGAACATTTCTTTTGAAATGACCTGAATTATGCAATTAAGATTTATACTGAACCCAAGTGTTTAAAAGATAATCGGCACATAAGGTACCTGGCAGCATATGGATACTACGAATCCGGTGGTGGAGACAAGACGGTAGAGATAGCGAGGGCCAAACCGATGAACTCCGAGACTGATTTGCTGCCAGACACTCCGTGAGCGTGAATGCTTACAGGGATATACGCCGGATGGAGAATTAATTATGGGAGCCTATGATTCAGCCTGTTATGAGACGATGTAATACGCTATCAATATTGGAATTTTAGGTTGCAGCTCGAGGTGAAATGATGTAGAACGATATTGAGCAAAAGATAATACCAAATTCGATTGCATATAAAACTGCGTGACCGTCAATGGCATTTCGCCAGAAGCCGATCACGCAGTTTTTACTGGGTGCAGATTTTATTGTGGGAATACTTAGTGGTGAGGATATCCCGTTGCTTCTTTGAAGTGATGTACGTTATACCGGAGCTGTTATGATATGAAAGTCTATTTCTCTAGCCAAACTGAAAATGGTGGTTATGGTACCAAAGCGAATCGTATGCAGCAGCTGTCCGACAAGGTAAAAACCAAGTTGAAGGCGAAGAAGCATACATATTGCGCTTTTGGTCTGCCGCAATATGTGGTAGACTTTTTCTGACAGCTTCAGTTCCTATGTTGTTTACTTCACTCAAGTGCCCTGCGAATCTTATTTAGTGCTCGATTCTTTGCTTGATTAACGGCTTGCCTACTGATATTCAATTGCTGCGATATTTCTTCTATAGAGTATTCATTTACGAAGAACTGCTGAAGGATTATCCTTTCGCGCTCGGACAGTTTGTTTTCTGATGGAAAAAATGAGGAAATGTCTACACTATCATCCGTGGCGGCAATTTGTTCAACAAAAGCCATTTGCTTTTCAGACATATCTGAAAGTGTGTCCTCTCTGCGAGAATTTCGTGCTTTTGACAGGGCTATATATTGATTCTTCACAGATTTTGATATATAGCTCACAGCATATCCATCACTATCGCTACAGAGCCTTTTTCGCTTCAGTTTCTCCAATAGTTCAAAGAAAAAGAGGCGCAGTTCTTCATAAGCATCCTCTGTTCCAAGTAGTCTGGCATATTTCTTCAATAACTTATCAAACATTTCAAGTAGCTGCAGGGCTGCGTCATCATCGGGAAGCCTGTCGATCAGGGCCGTTATCATAGGTTTATCTCCTTTTTTCAAGAAAGGAGATAAATCAATTTATTTTGTAAACCCGCGATTTAAATATTTATGCCGCTCTATTACTTTACAGTTTTCATAAATTATTCTCTTTCTCATGTATAGCACAGCAGGAAAGGAGGGCTACCATGAGCAATCTACATGAGACCGTGAAAGACATATACAGGTTAACGGTAATGTGGGCGGCCTCTGCCACAAATACGCTGTTTGGTGGTACAGATGGCATTTTTCTTACCCTGATCATTTTCATGTCCGCAGATTATATCACTGGGGTCTGTGCGGCAATTGTAAACAAACAAGTTTCTAGCCGTATCGGTGCAAGAGGCTTGGCCAAGAAAATGGGGATTCTTTGTGTTGTTGCGCTGGCAACGCTCATTGAGAAAAATGTCATTGACACTACAGCACTGAGAACTGCCGTAATCCTGTATTATATCTCTAATGAGGGCATCTCGATTTTCGAGAACATTACACGCATGGGGGTTCCAGTTCCAAAAAAAATGAAGGAACTGTTGAGCCATCTTACGGATGACTCACCGCAGTGATCATGGCATATTGGAATGGAAATACAATGGGGTGTAGAACATATTATTCAAGTCCACAAAAGATTTCAACAGTGGTTGTAAAACTATCAAGAAAAACTGCAAAAAAACCACCCTCCGTTCTTGGAGGGTGGACAAGTCGGCTTCTATATCGCAACAGTCTTTTCCTGTAATATCGTGTCAATCATCACAGTCATCGTAAATATGTTTTCATCTTTATCATAATCCCAGTGCAAATCTCCACGATATTTTTTTGAGACATTTGGCAACACTCTTTAACCCGAAGCCATGAACGGATCGATCCGACTTGGATGTTTGTAGGTGGCCATAAGATTCTTTGGGTGGTAAACTACTGTTTTGAATTACAATGACCTGGTAGGCATTCCGCAAGGAGGTTTCCAGGTATACGTTTTTTGCCTGACTCTTTTCAGCAGCTTCCAAAGCGTTGTCCAGGAGATTGCCGAGGATTGCTACCAGATCTATATCTTCGATGCCCATGAGGTTACAAACTTTCACATCATATTCGAAGTGTAGTCCCCGTTTTTTACACTCCAGAACATACCGATTTAGAATCACATCCAGCAGTTTGTTGCCGCTGCGGCAGCTCTGAGTGTATCTGTCCAACTCACCAGACAGTTTGTCTACATAATCCCGAATTTTTGAATCGTCACTCAAGCCTCGAATTGCTGCCATGTGATTTTTCGCATCATGGGCGTAAATCATAAGCTGTTGATTCTGCTTATCCAGAATATCATAATAGCTTATTTCCTGCTTCACCCGAGCAAGCTCACTACGTATGCGAAGATACTCCTCGTGCTGTTCTGCTTGATAAATACTTACAAAAACCAAAACAACAGTCGCAACGAAAACAACAATGCTGATAACACCCAGCAGATATTGTCCCTTTATTGAGATTGGTTCATTCATGCAAATATAGTGGAATACAACCAGATTTGTCAAAATTACAGTAGGGTACAGTAAAGTGCTCATCGGATAATTTCCCGAAGTACTTGATTTACTTATTCTGCTGATTGCGTTTGAAAGAAGCAAACACGAAATCAGGTAGAGAGACTTACTGATCGTAAAGTCAAATGCGAAAAGGAGCATATTGTTTTCATGGTCAACAGGACGTCCTCCGGTCAAAACAGACATGAGTAAAATCGGTGCAACCTCTAAAGCTGCACAAAGGGCAGACAATATGACGGTATAGAAAACATTGGACTGCAGTTTCAGAAAAAAGCATAAAGAGACAAACAGAACATGCATAGTCAACATGAGAAAGGAATTGACAAGTAAATCATTTTTGAAAAGAAGGTTTATGGCGGCTCCTATGCCAAAGATGAGTGAGCCTAGCCCTAATGATACAGCAACAGAGTGTTTTCTTGCAGAAATTCTCGAAAAAAACATATATGCGATTATCATTTCAAGAAAGTAGGTGCTGAAGGCAATTGCGGGATTTGTCATGACTGTCTTCCTCCCAAATAGGCAAACCAAAATTTCCGAAAGGCTGCACGTTTTTTCGGTGCAATCGGGATTTTTGCCCCATTATCCAGGAGTAATTCCGAGTAGGAGTACCTCCTGACATAATGCAGATTCACCAAAAACGATTTATGCACGGAATAGAAAAACAGATGCGGCAGTTTCTCACACCACTGCTCCATGGTGTCTCGGGTATAGAAGGAACCACGTTTTGAAACCATCAGCACTTTTCTGTTTTCTATTGTGATGTATAAAATATCATCTACTAAAAACTTCTCCTGCTGACTGTTGCTGGTGAAAAAAACTTCTACATAAGCACCGTCGATGTACTCCATTGCCTTGTCAAGTCCCGCATACAGTCGCTGTACATTAAATGGCTTTTTGAAAAAACGAAATGCCTGCAGATCCATGGCATCATCTTGATATTCGTCATAATTGGTAATAAAGAAAAGTGCCAGTTTGGGGTTCCGCTTCCGTAGTTCCTTAGCAAGGGTTAAACCATCTGCACCAGGCATCTGAATATCCAGAAATGCCAAGTCGAATACTTTACTGCTTTGCAAAATTGAGACAGGATCGTCTGACAAGGTTATGATGCAAGGAATATACCTATTTTTCATGTATTCCTGAATGTGTAGATACAAAACGTCTAAAAATGCCACCTCGTCATCACAGATTAAGATATTCATAGTCCCTCCTAAATCATAACCACCGGCCATGCCGGTGGTTTGCACAAGCCCCTTAGGGCCTTTTACCACCCGTGCTGGTGGCTTTTTACCAAAAATATGGACGTACAGCATAATTGCAGTACGTCCATTCTATCACTTAATTCCAAATACGTCAAATTTCGCAACTTTAATTGCCTTAATGTGTATTGTCTGAATAGTATAATCATCCGTTGGCCTGTTTATCAGCAACATAAAGCTTAAGCATGCGACAATACATATTCTGCTCTGCCGGGGGCAAATATCGAATCAACCCCGCAATTTCCTCAGATTCCTTAGAAATATGCCCAATCAGATAATAGTCTGGTGTTTCACCAAGCACAGTGCATATTTTGAAAAGGAACTGTAAGGTAATCGTATATTTCCCGCATTCTACACCTGAAAGATGATTCTTAGAGTAGCCAATTTTCTCCGCTAATTCCTCTTGCGTCAAACTATGGGCTTTTCTTTGCTGCATGATACGAATTCCAATTAATTTCCTATCGATTTCCATATTTATCACCACTCGCCCAAATCATATCATGCGTAAATCCCAAAATGAACAATACAATACAGAACTTATCTGCCTTGTATGTCATTTGTACATATTTCTATTGATGATTCTGCGAAATCAGTATTTTAGTTCATTCTTCTCGATTTTATATTGATTTTGCATTTGCTATTGCATTAGGAAACTAATATGCTACTATGTGCCAGAAAGGAGGCGAATCTGATGAAAAAAACTAAAAGAATAATATTAAAATTAGCAGAGAAGGTGGCAGAACAAACGCTAGCACACAATGCAAACAGTACTACATGCTTTACAATATACCAGCCTCGCACGCCAAAAAGCTTAGAACAATTTAAGAGCAAATATCATGATTTCCAAATTAGCACAAAAAATAACAAATAAGTTCTTTCCGGGTATTGAACCCGAAAAAGCGGAACTATGCACCTACTTTTTCTTTATTCTATTCTCTAAGTGGTTAAGTTTTGCTGAAGTGCTTTTGAGTGGAGTTATTCTGCGCAATACTTGGAATGCTATTGTGTTTTTCCTCGTGTTCACACCCCTCCGTGAGTATTCAGGAGGAATTCATGCCAAGAAGGAAATAATCTGCGTATTTTGTACTGCCCTTGCGCTTTCCCTTTCGACAGCCGGAATCAAGCTCTTGGAGATCACAGTGGGGTGTGTCATTCAAGCAGTTTTATTGATCGTTGGTACATCTGCTATTTTTCTCTTTAGCCCTCTGGATACTCCAGAAAAACCTCTTGACGAAGATGAGCGTATAGCATTCGGACGAAAGTCCAAATGTCTCTCTATAGCAGCAGATTTGTTTGCTGTCTTGTCCTACATGCTTGGCCTTAACGGTATAATGAATGCTATATCCATGGGATTGGCACTAGAAGGTATCCTCCTGATAGCCGGGAAAATCCAGAGTAAATCTCATTTTAAACGTCAAACAAATTAAGGCTACTTTTTGACATGAAAAATCGACATTTCCGCAAAACCCATTGAATACTCCTGGGAAACATGCTATTTTGGCTTCGAGAGAAGCCCGGGCGGTGGGTGACTTCTGTCATCCACCGCCTATCAGTTCAACACATACAGAAGAATTAATTAAAAAGTATTTTATGGCCGATTATCAGACGGATTTCTTTTCCGTTCTCGGCTTGCTAACGATGCTGCCCATCAAAACGATTCGGTAAATAAAATCTCATTTTGTGAATCTGCCTGATCAGCAGCTCACATATATCCTGGGTTTTTGGAACGGTGCACATCTGAAAATTCGCTTTATGTTTGTCATAGGCCTTCAGTGGCAAAGGATGCAAGTTGAAGGCAGTCAAATGCAGTCAATGGAGGTTAATTTATGAAAAAGTACATTTCTTTTTTCCTGTGTGTAGTTTTACTATTCGGTGCACTCCCTTTTCAGGTATCCGCCGCAGAAAATACCAGCACACATGATGAGCTGATTGCCTTGGCATGTGAGGTATTTCCGGAATATGCCGACATTCTTCGCAACCCGCCTGTTGTCGTGTACGCTCGTTCTTCAGAAGATAAAGTGATTTTCCGAGAAACTCGTGATATTTCGGATAACCACAATGTTAGTATTGTTATATACCAAAGTGGTTTATCCATTATCTCGGACTCGGTTTGTGATGTTGAAGTGACTGATTCATCTGGCAATACAGATGGTAGTAACTATCTTGGAACCGCATCTTACAGGGTAACCTGTCCCGGCTCAGGCGGCACGTTTGAATTGAGCAATGTCAAATATAAAATTCGGAGAGGAGGATCCGGAATTTTCACTAGTTATGGAACCTATTCAACAGATAAGGACTGTGCAACTGGCGACGTTAGTCGGTCTTCCACCTCTATGAGTTATTGCTTAACATTTAATATGGCTGGTGCCGGTGCGACACGCACCTCAACAACTTTTAAGGTGTATTTTGCTGGAGGCGCAATTCAAGCAGAGACAGCGGATTAAGGACTACTTAAGGCAACACCGCATAAACACCAAAATCCGCATTATACAATAGGTGCCAAATAA
>ERZ827150.3827-NODE-3827-length-13963-cov-23.622088_pt1 | contig 13963 bp, 14 predicted proteins | sample MGYA00519779_ERZ827150 | MGnify/ENA primary metagenome ERZ827150 (study PRJEB31778, sample SAMEA3449267) | human gut metagenome | biome: human gut; feature: human-associated habitat; material: faeces | place: United Kingdom | collected 2010/2012 ...
ACGGACGACACCGTGACTTGCAGCCGCATTCCGGAGATCGTCGCAAGACCGTATAACGGGGTGTTGCGGGGAATCACCGTATCGTCGATGCGCACGGCTTCCAGCAGCCGCAGCTGTACCGTGCTTCCGGCACGTATGACCTGTGTCTGAGCTACGCAGGCTTTGACGGTCGGAATATCGGCATGCTCAACGCCACCTGCCGCCGTGAGAAATCCCAAGTTACGTTCGACGGCGAAATCCGCCCGCGGATCGAGCGTCGAGGCTTCGACCTCACCTTCCCGAACGGGCCGCATGACCGACAGGCGCGAATCATTCCGCTGCTTCGTCGGCTCAACAGCTTCTTCATCTACGGCTGCTCCGCCGCCGAGATACTTCCGTGCGAGCTTGTATTGCTCCTCGGCCAGTTCCAGCGGATCGGGCTGTTGCCGTTCAGCGTCAAGCTGGGATTGCAGGGCCGCGACCTGCTCTTTCAGGGCTTCGACCTCGGCATTGCGCTGCGGAGCGGCGTAGAAGCCCTGCACCTGCCGCTGCATGGCCCTGTTGGCCTCGGCGGCCCGCTGTGCGGGGTCGTCCGCCGGTGCGGGTTCCTCGGTGGGTTTGAGCCCGTCGTCCAGCAGCGAGAACGAGTTGTCGCCGAGGGTCATCATGCGTTTCTGCTGCTGTTCCTCGCTGCGAAGTTGTTCCGCGGCTTTGCGTTTGTCGCTGACGGTGGCCTGTGCCTTGCCGTCCGGAACCGACGTGTTGATCCCCGCGGCCCCTTCTTGAGGCTTGACGGGCGCAGGGCGGAATATAAGCCACATCGCGACGAGGAATATACATCCGAGGATCGCCGCGAAGAGCAGCACCTTGCGCTTGCGCAGCCGTTCGAACTCCGCCGAGGGGTCGTTTCCCGAATTCTTGTTTTCTGTCATAACGTTTACGGTTTTGGATGTAATAATTCGGGATGCCCGATCTCCAGTTCCGGTACCATGTCCGTAGCGAAGAGGAGCCAAAGATAAAGGAGCAGCAGCAGGACGAGCGCCGCGAGTACGATCCGTTCCCGGATGCGGGGCGCGAGCGTGTCGTGGCGGCGCCGCAGCAACCGCCGCACCCAGCGGATGCGGCAGCGCAGGGAGTGCGGTTTAGCGGTCATAGGTCGCAATGTCTTTGTTCTCGACGATGTTCAGCGCCTCGACCATGAATCCCTGCGGATTGTTGTCCGAGCGGGAAACGTTCACCAGACGGCATGTCGTGACGAGCGACCGCTCCGTAACGGTGCTTTCGCGCAGGATACGCTGCCGTGCAAAGGTCGTAACCTCGTAAGGATAACGGTCGAAATCGCAGCGGATGCTGTCGACCTTGACCATTTGCGAGACGTTGCCTGCGATCAGGCGGTTGAAGAATCCCTTCTCCTGCAAGACCTTGTAGTAGGACAAGGCGCTTTTGTCGGCCATCTGCAAAGCGCGTCCGACATTGGACTCGATGGCTGCCTTGTCGGGCGAGAGGGTGAAGAAGAGCTCGTGGAAGCGCCGCACATGCTCGCGGGCTTCGACGGGCCGGTTCTGCGCGAGGTCCTGCGAGAGCGCCACCATCAGCGAGCGGCCGTTGTCCAGCACGTAGATCTTCTGCCGCTGCCGCTCGGCAAAGGAGTAGGACATCCAGACTGCCGCCACGGTTACGACGGCGCAGATTCCGGTGAAGACGAGCGCGTACATGCGCAGCTGCCGAAACGATGTTTCGATGTTCGTTAAACACTTGAATTCCATAATAACGGGTTATTTTATTTTCTGAAAATAAGCCGGGCGCCGTTCATGATACCACGCCCCACGGCCTTACCGCCGGACCATGCCGCCTTACCGACACCCTTTGTTCCGGCCCATGTCTTACCCATCGTCCATCCGGCTCCGGCGCTTACGAGCGAGGTCATCTTCGAGACGGTTTTGTTATAAGCGGCGAATCCGTTCGCCTGCACGACCCACGAGGCGATCGAGGGGATGCAGAGGTATCCGCACACGGCCACGAGCATGAAGATCAGGTTCAGGCTGTTCGACCAGTCCACATACCAGTTGTAGCCTTCGGCCATCAGGTCGGCGTCGTGGCGCATCGAAAGGGTTTGCAGACGTGCGATGATCGCCGAGAAAAGGTCCGAGATCGGCAGCCACAGGTAGATCGAGACATACTTCGTGAGCCATTGCGTCAGCGTGGACTGGAATCCGTCGAACACGGAGATGGCGAAGGCGATGGGCCCCAGCAGCGACAGCACGACCAGATAGAAGGTTCTCAGCACGTCGAGTATGACGCTCGCTGCCGCGAAGAGCAGTTCGAGTATCCACGCCAAGCCTTTGAAGATAAGTCCCTTTACCGACCATGAGGATCGCTCCTCGTTCATGCGGTCGAGGGTCTGCTGCGTCCGGTCGTCCACGCCCAGTTCGCTGAGTTCGCGCTCCATCTCCTCGTCCTCGGCGTAGTAGCTGTCCGGGGGCATCTGCTCGCGGCCTTCGAGTTCGAGCCGCTCACGCCGCTCCTGCCATTGTTCCATGTCGAGCGTCTGCCCGGCCATGAGCGAATGCGTGGCCTTTACCAGCGGCGAGAGAATGCCGTTCAGGGTGCCCAGTACGAGCGTCGGAAAGAACAGAATGCAGATTCCGATGGCGAAAGGCCGCATGAGGGGAAAGAGGTCGATAGGTTCGGCCTGAGCCAGCGACTGCCAGACGCGGTAAGCGATGTAAAGCAGCGCCCCGATTCCTGCGATGGCCATTGCGACCTGCGACATCGGGTAGCACAACGCCATCATATCGTCGTATAACACCCGGAGAATCGTGTGCAGGTTCTCCGTGAGGGAAAGCATGCGTACCATATTACCAGTAGCGTTGTTCGTCGCTTCCGTACAATGAGAGCACACCCTCCATGTCCCGCTTCCGGGCAGCCCGCAGCAGGGATATGGAGATGTTCTTGCGCGTGTAGTAACGTGCGAGGTCGCGGTGACGCCGCAGGACGCCGTAGACGCGCTGCACCACGTCGATACGATCCTTGTCCGTCAGGGACATGTCCGTAGGATTCACGATGTCCTGCAACTCCTTCAATTCCCCGGCCGACTCCTCGATGATTTTGGCGTAGCCTGCGGCGATGGCCGCCAGCTCCGCGGGCGTGAAGTTTTCGTCGGAGACCATGCGGCGATAACCGCCGACGTAGATGTCCGAGATTTCGCCCACGAGCAGGATGCACTGCTGCACCTTGCGGGCCGAGCGGATGAGGTTGCTGACGGATTTCAGGGCGTCGTAGTATTTGCGGCCCTGCTCATAGATTTTCACCGTTTCCTGAAAGCTCTGGAGCATGGTCTGGCCGTTCTTGGCGGCTTCGACGACCTGCTTGGTGGAGTTGACGATCCCCTGCGCGAGGTTCGTGGGATCCGAGACGACCCACTGGGCGTATGTGCTGCGGCCTGTGCAGACGAGGCACAGACACAGCAGGATGATTTTATGTTTCATTTTTAGGTTCGTTGATAATGTTTTTGAGAGGACAGCCCGTCCGAAAACAGGCATCAGCGTTTTATCCGACGGCCCGGAGCCTGCGGATCGGTGCTTTCCTTCCGTACCGGGACGATCTCCTGAGCATGTTTCTCCGGCTTCGGGCCTTTCTGCCGCAGGAACTCGAACAGATCGTCGGCGTAGGGCTGCCGCCCGGTCATGCGGATAAGGCGTGCATCCAGCTCGCGGAAGGCTTTCTCGACCTGCCCGTATTGCTCGGCTGGTGATATGCCAGGAAGAATCCTGTATTTGTCGAGCAGCTGCCGGTTAATACGGCTGTCGTCGATTCGCTCCGGGAATCGTGCTAACCATCCCAACGTCTGCAACTCGGCATCGAGTTTTTCGATGTAGGTTTGCCGCAGGGGAATTTCCGGATCACTCTCCAATATCCTCTCGGCTTCCCGCACCATGCGGTTCTCGGTCTTCCAGATTCGCTCCCGGAGCTGCTGCACCTGCTGCGGATTGTCCGCACATGCCGGGCCGTCCAGCCGCCCGCGCATCTTCTGCAACCGGCCCATGTCGGCGTCCCAGTCGTAGAGGCGTACGACGTAACAGGAGGGCATATAACGTCCTCTCGTTTCTGCCAGATGGCGCAGCTCGCGGAATGTCTCGGCGCGGAACTGCCGGTCGATGATATGCGCTGCGGCCTGCAACTCGTCCATCGGAGGCTGCCGGAGCCCACTGTCGGGATGCTGCTCCAAATAAGCATCCAAGAGAAAGGTGTGCATGGCCAGCAGGCCGTGCAGGGAGTGGGCGGTGTTTGCCGGAACGTCCGCGAGGCGGCACCCGATCTTTTTCGCAAACGGCGTTCCGCGCAGGGCCTCCATCAGCGCCAGTACATCTTCTCCGGCCGCATCTTCGGGCGTCCTGAGAAAGCAGGATGTTGCTGTATTCATTGTCAGCCCGATTCCGGCAATGGTCAGATCCGATTTCCGGTGCCGTCGTACGAGGTCCGTCATACTGCGTATATCCCGCTCCCGGAGCAGATTTTCAGCATGACGGGCAATGAGCGTGCGTCGATGCTCCTTTTCCCATTCCGGCTTGCGGCGGAATAACTGCGCAATCCTATTTTTCCATTCCATAACCGTCGGATTTGAGGACGTATGATTGTGGGCGGAGCCCGCCGAAGGGCTGCCCCGACAAGCAGGGGCAGCCCGGAAATACCGAACGCGGTTCCATTATTCGGCCGGTTCGTTGAAAGGTTCTGCGGCAATAATTTCGTCGTCGTCCCGGCGGCGGATGCTGTCCTCCGGAACGAAGCGCCCGTAGCAGCCGATGGTGAGCGTTTCGGCAGTTGCGTCGTAGATCACGCGGTTACCCTCGTCGGCTCCGAGCCAGAGGCGGTGACGGTGCAGTGAGATGATGCCGTCCTGTATGAGGCGTTTGTAGCAGAGCGCATGGTCGAGGACGAGGATGCGCCACGTTCCTTCGCCGATGCGGCGTATCGAGGCCGAGAGGTTGTTTTCCGCCGAGAGCCACGCCCCGCAAATGCGGTCGGCATCGAGTTGTTCCCGAAGATCCGCCAAGATGCGGATGACCTCGGTGCGGGTTCTGATCTCCTGCTGCAAGGCCGCTACGGCCGACACAGGCGTCGATTGATTACTGTTCATTGTGTTTGAGTTTTGAGGTTCGTTTGAAAGCGCCGCCCGGCACGAGAAGCAACGCATCGGCCGAGGGCGTGTAAAAGAGATCGACCCGGCGTTCGCCGTAGGCCGTAAAATAGACGCAATCCTTGTAGTGCAGGAGGTGCGTTTCGGACGTGCCGCGGTGCGTGAGGGTGATTCGGAATTCGTCGCCGCACGGCTCGATCACCAGCCGCGTATCGTCGAGCGTCGAATGCCATGCTCCGCACAACGGACCGATTTTGTGGTATTCGTAATCGCAGAAGAGGTGAAACGCTCCGAGCATGGCGGTAAACGTCAGCAGGATGCCGGCGCATATCCAAAGCAACTGTTTCATAACAGGATGAATTAAGATTCGGTTTTCGTTTCGCGTTCGCGTGCCAGCTGGCGGATGGCGGCCTTGATGTCGCCGCCGAGCTTCCCGGCAAGCTCCATCACCTGCATCTTTTCCGACTCCTCGGTGGTATAGGTCAGATATTCTTCGACCGAGGTTTCCGTGGCATAAACCGCCGACTGCACGCCTCCGAGTCCGATCCAGACCTCTTTATAGAGGCGTTTGGGGTCGTTCGAGAGGTTGATCGAGAGAATCTGCGCCCGCTCCTTGTCCGTCAGCCCCAGCAGACGTTGTATGCCATCGAATTTCGAGAGGTATTTGCGCTGGTCCAAAAGAATCTTGCAGTCGGCGTTGTTGATGATCGACTCCTTGACGATGGGCGACGAGATGATGTCGTCCACCTCCTGCGTCACCACGACCGCCTCGCCGAAATACTTGCGAACGGTTTTAAACAAATACCTAATATATGCACTCATATTGGCCGAGGTGAGGGCCTTCCAGCACTCCTCGATGAGAATCATCTTGCGGACGCCTTTCAGCCGCCGCATCTTCGAAATGAAGGTCTCCATGATGATGAGCGTCACCACCGGCAGCAGCGTCCGGTTCGAGGAGATGTTGTCCAGCTCGAAGACGATGAAACGCTTGTCCAGCAAATCAAGCTGTTTGTCGGAGTTCAGCAGGTAGTCGTATTCGCCGCCCTTATAGTAAGGTTCCAGCACGTTCAGGAAATTTTCGAGGTCGAAATCCTTCTCGCGCACGCGCTTCTGCTCCAGAAGCCGCCGGTAGTCGGTTTCGACGAACTCGTAAAAGGTATCGAACGAGGGGACGATGGAGCGGTCGGTGCGGAGCTTCGAGAGGTAGAGGTTCACGGCGTTCGAGAGCGCCACCTCCTCCGAGCGCGTCGGCTCCTCGGATTCGCGTTTCCAAAGGGTCAGCAGCAGCGTCTTGAGCGACTCGCGCTTCTCCACGTCGTACACTCCGTCCTCGACATAGAAGGGATTGAAGGCGATGGGCGCCTCCTCGGTATAGGTGAAATACACCCCGTCGCGGCCCTTGGTCTTGGCGTGAATCAGCGAGCAGAGCCCTTGGTAGGAGTTGCCCGTGTCGACCAGCAGGATATGCGAACCCTGCTCCCAGTACTGACGAACCAGATGGTTCGTCAGATAACTCTTGCCCGAGCCCGACGGTCCGAGGATAAATTTATTCCGATTCGTGATGACGCCGCGCTTCATCGGAAGATCCGAGATATCCAGATGAATCGGAATGCCCGACAGGCGGTCGGACATCTTGATTCCGAAGGGCGAGAGCGACGAGCGGTAGTTGGTCTCCCCGTTGAAAAGACAGAGGGCCTGATCGAGAAAGGTGTAGAAACTCTCCTCGGCAGGGAAGTCGGCCTCGTTGCCGGGAATCGCCGCCCAGAACAGCACCGGCACGTCCACCGTGTTGTGATGCGGCGTGCATCCCATCAGCGCGAGCTGCGAGCCCACGTCGTTGCGGATGCGCTTCAGCTCCGCTTCGTTCTCGGCCCATGCCATGACGTTGCAGTGGCACCTTACGGAGCGCAGCCCCTGCGAATGCGCCTCATTGAGGTACATTTCGATCCACTCGCGGTTGATGGCGTTCGAGCGCGAATAGGCCGCCAGCGAGTTCATGTTCCGGGCCGAGGCTTCGAGACGCTTGAGCGTTTCGTCGTGGTCGTCGAGGAAGATCACCTGATTGTAGACATGGTTGCAGGAGAGCAGCAGTCCCACGGGCGCCGCGAACGAAAGCCGGCAGTCCGAGCGGTCGGTCGAGAGGCGCTCGTAGCGGAAATCCGTCGCCACGCTCTGCGGCAGCACGTCCAGATCGGAGAGCGTGTGCATCGAGAGGTACTTGTCCCCGATGCGCATCGTCCCCGGGTCGAGACGGATATCCTCGTTGACGACCGGACGCCGCTCGTCCGAGAGGGCGAAGTAACGTGCCAGCAGCCCCGCATCGTCCGCCGTGCCGACGATCTCGGCTTCCGTAAGCCGCTCGACACGTACGAGGCCCGAATCGTTCAGAATGCGCTCCATCTGCTCCGCGGCTTCCAGAAAGCGCGTCACGGCATCCGTGTCGCGCATCTCCCGCGGGACGATGAAGCCCCGGCACAAGACGGACGAAGCGCTCGTCTGACGCATCCGCTCAGGTGTGGTCTTCGTAACGAACAGGTAGCACGTGTGGCGCAGGTAAGGCCGCTCGTTGAAATGACGCTCGTAGGAACGCGCGAGAAAGCTCCTCTCGGAACCGTCGTTCGGAGTCTCGTATCGCTCCTCGATAAAGAAATCCTGCTTGTGGACGACGGTGTAATCCGGCAGCACCTTCAGGGCTTTGAGCCATGCGCCGTGCAGCGCTTCGTACTCCTCGCCCGTGAGGGTGAAGAGTTCGGGCAGCGTGACGCGGTAGGCCGCGGTGATGTCGGCGAATTTGGAGACGATGCAGTTGTTCTCGACACGCAGCAAAGGGAATTTCGATTCCAAGGTCGAGGTTTTCAATGTTCCGCGCATAAACTTATGGTTTTACGGTTCGACGAAAACGCAACAGCCGTCCGACGGCCCGGCGATGAACGATACGCCGCGGATGCCGGCGCGAGGCCATGAGTTTTTGAAGCCCGTGGGGGCCGAAACGGCGGTTCAGGTAGAAGGTGCCGCCCGTGACGGCAAGGCCGGCCGTGAGGGCGAAGAGGATGCACAGGCCCTGCGGGACGCCGCTCATGTACATTCCGGCGAAGCAGACGAAGACGCCCAGAAGCCCCGCGACGAACAGCACGAGGTACTGCGCCGTGAGACGTAGGCTAAGAACCCGGTGCCTTGCCGTATTTCTACGGTAGGTTTCCAAGAACTCGCCTCCGAACCGTGCTTGCACCTCTCGGCGCACACGGCTCTCCACTAACATATTCAGTCTATTATCCCGTGATGTATCTTGTTGTGACAGGGAATACATACAGCTAACGTCTTTCTCTGACGTCCAATCATTTGGATTTTCCATGGCTCTTTGCCTTTTAAGTCTTTGAGTCTTTTGACGTGGTGTATTTCAATGTTTTCCGTTGCGCCACACAATTCACACTTACCCGCTTTTAACCTTTGTATAAGGCTTGATACAGTGGTATTGAAAATCGTGTTGGCTACATAATCACAACTCGCGTCCATCGCGGTTGTTTTACGCTTAAAGCTCCCGTTGAAGAATACCCGCATCTTCTTTCCTCCTTTCTTGTCCTCATAGAAAACCGCAAAATCTTTGTGATGTCGATACTTTGCGATAATCTTTCGGGCTGTCGTACTGTACTTTCGTGCAAAAGTCTTATACAGACTGTATTGCATGATGTACTTGAAAGAATTCAGGTGTGAACTGTTATTTGCGATAGAAAAATAGTTTGCAAAACCTCGGATTTCTCTGTTATAGGCATCCAGTATTTCGAGGTCGTCCAGATGTAGCAACTTTGTCCGGCTTGTGGGTTTCCATTTCGCTTTACCCTCGAATTGATGAATTTCCATCGCCTCGTAGTAGAGAAGTTTATCCCGCATTGTGAACATTGGCACTTCCAACACTACCTTTTTGCCGTAAGCCTTAATAAGTACTCCCGATTTCTCGCCTCTTAACGTCTTATCCGTGAATGGTCGGACATAGATTTCATAGCCGAGGAATTTTGCCTTTCTATTGCCGTGCGTGATCAAGGTCTTTTCTTCGGAGAGCGTCAATTTCAGTTTCTCGCCGAGGAAATTCTTAATATCCTCTTTGATCGCCTCACAGTCCGATTTACTGCCAATCACTCCGATAATAAAATCATCGGCATACCTCACATACTTAATCCGTCTATATCCCTCGTCCATTTCATCGACAGAGGGTAAGTGCATCCTGTTTTTCTGATGTTGCTTAATCGCGTCAATCAGTTCCTTCCGAGTATCTTTATCCTCGGTTTGCTTCAGTTTTGTGCCGAGCCACCAAATTTTCCTGGAATACCGTTTGTACTCAAGGTTCATTGCCCGTCTGTCGCCTCTATCGAATTGACAGGCATACTCTTTCATGTACTTATCCAGCTTGTCGAGATAGATATTAGCCAGTATCGGGCTAATGATGCCACCTTGCGGTGTTCCGCTGTATGTTCTATGAAATGTCCAATCTTCGATGTAGCCAGCTTTCAAAAATTTCCACATTAGCCGGATAAAGCGGTCGTCTGCGATACGTTCTTTCAAGATTCCGATAAGTACATCATGGTTGATGTTATCGAAGAATCCTTCAATGTCGCCCTCGATAAACCACTTGGCCGCAGTAAAATTCTTCTGCACCTGTATCAGTGCGGTGTGGCAGCTGCGTTTGGGTCGGAAGCCGTGCGAGGTGTTCTCAAAACTACCTTCATAAATTGCTTCCAACAGCATTCGCAATACCTCCTGCACTAATTTGTCGTCGATAGACGGTATGCCGAGAGGTCGCATGTTCCCGTTTTTCTTCGGGATGTACGTCCTTCTTGCCGGTTTTGGTTGGTACGACTCATCTTTGAGCGCATCAATCAAATTTTCAATCCGTTTCAGGCTCATTCCGTCGATAGTTTTACCGTCGGAACCTTCCGTCATATTTCCCTGCCTACCTTGTATATTATGGTAGGCGAGGAGAAACATCTCCGAATTGAATAGAACCCTGTAGAGCCGTTCAAACTTGTAGCTCGAAACTTTGCTGTGCTCTGACAGACTGTTTAATACTCTCTCTGGATTTCTCATAATGTCTCACACATTATCCGTTAATTTGTATTAAAAATGTTAGCTGCCACCCTTCGCCATGTACGAGGCTTTCCCTCGCTCGGACTACTACGGTGGCTCCGTTGCCATACCGGATTTTCATAGGTCTGAAACCTAATAGCCTTTCGGCATTCCGGGTTAGGCAATCCACGTTTAATTCTTCGGCAACATAGCTTTGATAGATTGTCGGATACGACTTTCATCCGTTTCTGCTTATCGCAGTTGTGCTGTAACCTGTTCTGCACCCAACCCTCCAAGGTCGAATCGAGTGTGTTACAGTATGGCGTCTGTAGTTACCTTCCGCCACAGTTTCGAGTTGTGCCACTTGGACTATCGTTCAATCAATCCAGACTTTATCCTCGTATCTATCTTTCATCTCCTGATTCAGTCGCATACTTGGTAACTGTATGACTTATCAGTTTATCGGCAGGCTATACTCCCCGTCCGGTTTCCCTTTCGGATAAGCCGATCGATGATAGGCTATCGAACACTTGCCTAACGTCTTGCTATCGACGCATTTGCCAAAGAACCATTACGTGCGCGCCCTGAAACTCGACTTGACGGCCGACTCCCTTGTTCACTTGGTATTCCGCCATCGTTTAGAGGAAGAACGAACGTAAGACCGTACCGACGATCACCAGAAAGACGCATGAGAGAAACAGCGCCGTGGCGGATTTCGAAGCGTCCGGGTCACCCGACGAGAATTTCGAGTAGACGCGCACGCCGCCGACCAGTCCGAGGATTGCCGCGACGGCGAAGATCAGTTTCGTGAGCGGGTCGAAATAGGACGTTACCATGTTCGTGGCCTCGCTGATGCCGGCCATGCCGTTGCCCTGTGCAAAGCAGGCGAGTGCGGAGCACAGGGAGAAAATCATGAAAATTGCTCTTTTTTTCATCGTTCAAGTAGTTTGGTTAAGGGTGTGAAAAAGGCCGCAGCCTGCTTTGGGAGCATTCTGCGACCGGATACATCGTATTTCCTGCTGCGGAAAAGGCGTCAGCCGTATTCGTTATTCCATTTCATGTCGTAGGTCGTTTTTAATTAAGCATAGGCCCGGATGTCGAAGTTGGCGATGGCCTGCCGTTCCTCGGCCGTGGCATCGCCCATGACGGCGCTCTCTCCGAAGTCCAGCTCTCCGAGCATCGCATGAACCTCCGCGTCACGGAGTTCTGCTCTGGCGGGGAGAGCCGGAAGCGGGAATCGGGCGCCGGCGGGCGCTTCGGGCTCCGAGAGTTCGCCGTCTTCGCCGATCGAGGGCCGCACGACAAGGGTGTTCCACCCCTGCATCGCGGACTTCTCTTCCGAAGCCGGGGCAAATATAGCGTCTCCGCCTGCCGGGGCGGTGCCGATGTCCGCTCCAGTCCGCTCCAGTCCGCACCGATAGGATTTTGACACGAGAATTTCAGGAGTTTGACGGGGTGCAGTACCGGCATTCGGCGTGTGAGGGGCAGCGTTATGCCCGGTGTGTTTTTTCTTCGGGCCTTTCAGATTGTCGACGACATATGACGCGAGCCGCCCCCGGAAAAACAACTGATCCAGACATACGGCGCAGGCGGCAATAAGAATTATGCTGTTCATGGCAGAAAGAATTTAGACGATGTTATGGTAATTCTGTTCTTGATGTATGCAGTTGATCTCGTCGCGGAACATTTCGAGATGGTGCCGTAGGATATTATCTACATAAGATGTTGCGGTCAGTCGCTCGCCGCCGATTTTTTTCAGGACTTCAAGGATTTTCCGTTTCGTAGGGGCACTGACATAAAGCGAGGCGCGGAGGTCGTAATCCACCCGGACAAGAAATGTTTTTTTGTAGTCGGGCAATGTCATCGAACGTCGCCATCGTATGTCCGGTACGGGAACACACTCCGGCTTCACATCCTGCTTTTCGGATACGACCGTTTCGGAAGGCGGAGAATCGAGATTTGAAGAATCTTCAGGTGCAGCGACAACGGATACAAGTTCAGTTGTCTGAGGTTGTTCCATCGAGGGCCATCCATCGCTATTTTCCGTTTGCACGGCAGGCATTGCACAATCGTCAGGTTGCTCCGAAAAGTGTCCGGCTTTATTATGACCTCGTCGCTTCCCGAGGTGCAGCAGCCCTAAGATTGACAAAACGATAATGCCTGTGCTAAGAGCGAGTAATGAAATGTCGAGGACACCGGACTCGGATAAAAAGCTGTAAAGCATAATTAGAAATTTTTAAGTCATTGTTAAACAAGTTTTTCAAAATTCCGCTTACGATCGAGCCGGTTTATATCGTCACGGAAAGTTTCGATGTGGTGCTGTAGAATATTATCCACATATGATGTCGCGGATAATCGTTCACCTCCGATTCTTTTAAGTATCTCCAGAATCTTACGCTTCGTCGATGCATTGACATAAAGTGTGGCTCGGATGCCGTATTCCACAGGAGTGAGAAACATTCGTTCATAATCGGACAAGGGTGGTGTTCTCCGACGGCGTGGCTCTTGTGCTGCGGGCACAGACGGGGTTTCATCCGGAATCTTTTCTGTGTCGATCTCCGGAACAGAGGGCGGTTCGGCGGGAATTGCGTCCGTAGCGGTTCCGGATGGGATCTGTTCCGGAATTACCCGTGTGACCTTTGTAGTGATAGGTAACTGCCCTGCGATCACCTGTTTTACAAGACTTTCGTCTACTTCGATTTTGGGTTTCTTGGCCATTGTTATCGGATTTTGAGGAGTGTAAGAATTTCTTCTGTGAGGATTTCGAGTTGCGCCTCACACGCAAAGGTTCGCGCCGGAGCCAGAAGTGTCGAGCGGCCGACTCCTGTATTGTCCGCAAGCAGCTCCTTGTTGAACTTCGAGCGGTAAGGAATGTGAGTTGTCATAAGCGACAACCCGAGCTTGCGGATAACGGCCTCGTATCGATCGTAAAGCGGCGTTCGTTCACGACGGTCTATCATCGTCCAGAAAAGATAGACGCTTTGTAAAGTAAGGGTCGGATCTTGGGCAAGGTTAGTGGTGAGACTCCGGGCAAAGGAGAGCGTACTTTCCATGACGACCTTGTCGGCTTTCATGGGCACAAAGACAGCGTCCAGCGACGCGAGCAGCCGAATGACACCTTCGGCATTGACCGTTCCCGGCAAGTCGTAGAGAATGATACGGGGATGGTAGCCGCTTTGCAGCAGCCGCTCGACTTCTTCGGGGGCTTCAGGCGGCATACATTTCAGCACAGGCCAGAGCTTGCGGCCCGTCGCTTTGAATTGACGTACCAGCAACAGCTTGTGGTAATCGTCATGCTCGATGAGCGACAGTTCCCGCTCACGTTGCGCCTGAACGGACCATTGGGGATAGTCGCAGTCTACGACCAGCACGTCATAGCCTAATGTGTAGTGCAGATGACTGGCGAGTAACATCGTAAATGTCGATTTCCCGATGCCCCCTTTTTGATTGCAGATCGAAATGCTTGCTTGTTTCATTGCTTGTGTGTTTAAATGGTTGTTTGGGTAACTATGCGTCTGTCAAATCATTTATATATACTACCTTATATTTGGACGAATAATTGGATGATTATTCGGTCTGCCGCCCTTTCGTTCCTTTGCGCAGATACTCGGTTAAAGATTCGGGTATCCGTCTGAACCGATACTTATTTTGCGATTCGCGCAGTTGCCCGAATAATCAATCCTGCCGCAATATACAACAGGGTAAAACGCTTCGGTTCCGATGTCCGCTCCAGTCCGCTCCAGTCCGCACCGATGGCTTTTTTTTGCCCCGAAACGGTTGTAATATTGC
>ERZ827150.3830-NODE-3830-length-13952-cov-3.009498_pt1 | contig 13952 bp, 7 predicted proteins | sample MGYA00519779_ERZ827150 | MGnify/ENA primary metagenome ERZ827150 (study PRJEB31778, sample SAMEA3449267) | human gut metagenome | biome: human gut; feature: human-associated habitat; material: faeces | place: United Kingdom | collected 2010/2012 ...
GATATTTGCAGGCAAGATCGAGGTAGGGACCATTTGAGGAAAGAGTTTTTCCCTCCTTCTCACTGTGAGGTGCGCAGAAATTTACCGCGATGACCGTCTTTGTTGCCGTGAGCTGCCTAGTTCATGGGTAACGACGACTGTCTTCGTGGCGATGAAGTCCCTTGTTATGGCGATGACGACCGTCTTTGTGGTGATAAACGGCAAATAGAGAGCGAAAACCTCGTCTTGTCCAAGAAAAAGCGATGTCTGAATTTATTCTATCCTTAAATTAGTAGAATGTTAAATAACCCTTTAATTACAATAAGGGGGTGGAAGAAAAGATGCCAATTGGGAGAGATTTGCTTTACTCAACATAAGGTAAACCTGCTTCTTTTAATTGTTAAAAAGCCCCCTTAAAATAAAAATAGAACCTTCCCGTAAGTAAATATCCCGGATAAATCGTCTATACTTGTAGAAACGTTTCTTTGTTAACATGCGTGATGGATAGACCAAAGGAAGAAGATCGAGAATTAATTGAGTTCAAGGAGTTATATAAATCAAATGCTCCGATGCTGATTTTCTATGCAGGAAAGTATGTAAATGCTATTGCTGCAGAAGATTTGGTACAGGATGTGTTTTTTAAAATCTGGCAAAAGAGGACTTTTTTGTTTTTGAAAGAAGGGATTAGAACTTATTTGTATCGCTCCGTTCAGCATGCCTGTCTGGATTACCTGAAGCATCAGGAGGTAAAAGGTGATTATATCAATACCGTCACCACCCAATTAAAAATAGAAGAGATATATTATAATGACGATCCGCAATCCCTGTTTGCGGAAGACGAACGTCTGGAACTTATCTATAAAGAGATGGATAAGTTGCCGGAGAAGTGTCGTGAAGTCTTTACCATGTCCTATCTGGAAGAACGAAAAACGTCCGAAATAGCTGTACTGCTCAATATATCCCCCCGTACAGTAGAGGCACAACTTTATAAGGCATTGAAGATTTTACGAGGTATTTTGCTTAGTTGTTTGATTTTTCTTTCAAATTTTTGAGAATTGCGTAAGTAGATCTGAAGAGATAATCGTGTATAATATAAATGAGTATCGGAATGTCTGAAAAATACAACATAGAAGAATTAATAATCCGTTTCCTGCAACAGGATATCAACGAAGAAGAACTTCGTTACTTAGAGTCCTGGCTGGAAGAAGATGCGGAACATAAATCTTATTTCTTTGGGCTGAAGGGTATCTCGGATTCCAGTCGACGTTCTTTTTTCTCGAAGGAAGAGGTGAATGAGGCAAGTTGGCAACGAATGCTTGCACGCATAGAAAAAGATAATATGGAGATTTCTTCCTATGATAAATCTCATACATATAATTTGTGGTTATCACTAATTAAGTATGTGGCTGTTGTGGCTATAGCTGTCGGAGTAGGTTGGGGAATTAAAAAAATTCAGGGAAATACCTATTTATCCAATAGTAAAGAAAAGGAAGTTGTGTATAATGAAATACATGTTCAAAAAGGAGGACGTGCTAATACGTTAGTTCTTTCCGATGGAACTAAAGTTATATTAAATGCAGCAACAACTTTTAGATATCCAACCAGTTTTGGTGAAAAGAACAGGATGGTTTATTTAGAAGGAGAGGCCTACTTTGAGGTGGCGAAAGATAGCGAACATCCTTTTATCGTACACATTTCCAGGGGAGCGATTGAGGTGTTGGGTACGGGGTTTAACGTTCGGGATTACCGGGAAGAACAAAAAACCGTTACAACATTGGTGCAGGGAAAGGTGGTGTACCGACCGGAGAGACAACCGGGTCGGGAAATCATGTTGGAACCTGGTTTTCAGATAAAGGATGAAGAAGGAGGAAGTCTTCAGCCCCGGAAAGTAGATGTTATTTTATATACCGGCTGGAAAGACGGAAAATATGTTTTTGAAAATGCAACACTGGAAGAAATCATGCAAGTATTGTCCAGGTGGTATGATATTGCCGTTTTTTATAAACGCGAAGAAGTCAAAAAATTACATTTTACAGGTGATCTGGAACGTTATAAGACAATCAACGATTTTCTGGAATTTATGGAAATCGGTGGAAATGTCCGGTTTAGCATAAAAGGCAAGACTGTTTTGATAGAATAAAAAATAAAGGAGCGGATGTCAGCGCCAACCTTCATCCGCATCCGAGCAGTTAATTTCAGTATTCACTAAAACTAAAACAAAGTTATGAAAAAAAACGAAGTGTATGGGCGTAGTGTACCCATTAATTTTAATCCTTTATTCCGGGTTATGAAATTATGCCTTTTGTTTACTGTGATGTTGAATCTTTCGGTAGTTGCTGCAACAAATGCACAATTGAAAAAGGTTTCCCTGATCATGGAGAACGCAGAGTTGCGTCAGGTATTTAAAAAAATAAAACAACAAACCGGTGTCCGTTTTTTTTATAATGAGGAGAAATTGAAAAATATCGGGAACCGCCGGATCGAAATTCATGATCTGGAATTAGAGAAGGCATTGGATGAGATATTGGAGGGGACGGAACTTACTTACACTTTCCTGCGGGATGTTGTGGTAATCAAAGACAGGGAAAACAGTCGGGAGGTGCTGGAAACTCTGATGCAACAGAAAAGGCTGATCCGGGGAATTGTCAAAGATGAAAAAGGAATTACCCTTCCCGGAGTTTCTGTTATAGTGAAAGGTACCCAGACAGGTGTTGCGACCGATATCAATGGTCGGTTTGAGATCAAAGTGGACGATGAGCCCAACCTGATTTTGCAATTTTCTTTTGTGGGCATGAAAACGAAGGAAATAAAAATCGGAAACAATCAGGAATTGAAAGTGGTCTTGGAAAGCGCTGCCGAAAGTCTCGATGAGGTGATTGTTACAGGTTACCAAACTATCTCGAAAGAACGGACTACCGGTTCGTTCGGAGTGATAACTCCCCGGAATATCGAGACAAAATTACAGTCGAATCTGAGTTCTGTCCTGGAAGGACAGGCCACTGGAGTTGTACTGGATAAAGACGGTAAAATAGAAATCCGTGGTGTGTCAACTTTCAATGCGGAAAACGAGCCTTTGGTGGTGTTGGACGGTTATCCTATCGAGGGGGGGCTCGAATCGATTAATCCTGAGAATATTGAGAATATTACAGTGCTGAAAGATGGGGTCGCTGCCTCTATCTATGGGTCCAGAGCTGCTAATGGTGTGATTGTAGTAACGACTACCCGTGGGGCTGCCGATCGTTTTAACGTATCTTATAAAGGAATTGTAAGTACGATTTTAAAGCCTCAATTATCTAAATTGAACCGGGCGTCGACTTCGGATTATATCGATGCGGAATTAGATTTGTATTACCAGAATCCGAACCGTCCCAGTACGCAATCCGTTAGCAATATGAGTAAAGTGACCTGGCTGATGATGCAGGCACGGGAAGGAAATATGACTGAGGCAGAAGCTTTGGCTGAAATCGATAAATTGCGGAATATAAACGGTTTGAAGCAGGCGGAGAAATACTTTTACCGCAATCAGCTCAGCCATCAGCATAATATAGCCATCAATGGCGGTACGGAGAAAAACCGGTTTAATGCAGCTGTCAATTATATGTATAATCGGGGAAATATGATTCATTCCGACAATTCCCGTCTGATTTTCGATTTGAAGAACGACTGGAAACCGTCCAAATACATTTCGTTGGGATTAATGGCTAATGTCGTATATACTAAAGATGAACATCCGGTAAGAGGTTGGAGCGATTTGTTGGGTTATACCAATACTTCGTTGATACAGCCTTATGATAATCTGGTCGATCCGGAGACGGGCAAACCGACGACGGTATTTTCGACCAGTACTTATAAAATTGCCAATTATGAGAAAATCGCTAATATGAAGGACTGGAGCTATAATCCGATTGAGGATGTGGGTAAGGAGACGACCGATACGGAAGATATTCAGACTCGTTTGGGAGGAACCTTAAAGATATATATTATCGATGGATTGAATATCGAGACCGGAGGGATTTGGACCAGAGGAAATAAAGTGGAGAAAACGACTTATGACCGGGATGCTTATCGTATCAGGATTCAATACAATGATGCAACCTCCAAGACAAACAACGCCAGTCATTATTTTCCGGACGGAGCAATGATCGATGAATGGCGTAACATCAATGAAAGCTGGACACTCCGGACTCAGATCAACTTTAACCGTTCGTTTCTGAATGACAGGCACCGGGTGACCTTCCTTGCCGGAAATGAAGTACGCAAAAGTACTTATAGTAATAATCAGTATGCGACCCGTTTGGGATATAATCCGACGGCAGGATCTTTCATCCCGGTAAATATAAAAGATTGGAATTCAGGTTTGAATAAGGCGGATATGTTGTTCGGCTCGACTACGGTTTATTCTTTAAAAAACGGGGCGTATAATTTGCGGGATAACCGTTTTGTTTCCTGGTATGGAAACGGTTCTTACGAATTCGACAGCCGTTATCTGGTTAGCGGAAGTGTACGGTTGGATTTGACCAATTTCTTCGGAACAGATTCGAAATACCGGTATAAACCGTTATGGTCGGTGGGAGCAACCTGGAAATTGGCTGAAGAGAAATTCTTCTCCGTCTCCTGGATCGATCGTTTAAATCTGCGGGCTTCTTACGGAATCAACGGAAATATTTCTTTAAGCGAAGGTCCGTACCTGATGCTTGCGGCAGGCTCTTATCAGGAAATGACCGGTGGAGTTTCTTATAGTATTGCTTCTCCTCCAAACAATCAATTGCGTTGGGAAAAGACAAAAACGACCAATATCGGTGCCGATATCGCTTTATTCGATAACCGTATAAATCTGACTTTCGATTATTATTTGAAGAACAGCTCCGATTTGTTGGCCAGAGATGCCATCGACCCGACGACCGGATTCAGCAGTCTGACAAAAAATGTCGGGGAAATGCAGAACAATGGTGTAGAATTTTCTGTTAATGCCGATATTATCAAAAAACAGGATTTCGTCTGGAATTCGGTTTTCAATTTCAGTTATAATAAAAATAAAGTTAAAACATATAATGTAACCCGGATGTATACCAGCCAATGGGCCAGTATGGCACCTATTTTAGCTGAAGGTTACCCTGCCGACGCTATGTTTGGATTTAAATATGCGGGTCTGAACGATAAAGGAGAAGCTTTGGGGTATTCGGCAAACGGAGAGAAAGACCGGCTCGCTAACTTGACTACCGATGATATTATATATTTGGGTACGGTACGTCCGAAATATGATTTGTCGTTTACCAATGCGTTCAAATATAAAAACATTCAGCTTTCTTTTATGTTTATCGCCAAATTAGGGCATCAATACCGTAAAGACGGTTTCTATGGTATGAATTATCAGAATCGTCATGTTGCCGACCGTTGGCAAAAGCCGGGAGATGAAGCTACCAAAAAATATCCCCAACTCCGGAGTGGAAGTACGGAACATTGGTATTTCCCTTATACCGATTTCCTGACCGGAAACGCCAGTTATATGAAATTGAGGGATGTGACGCTTGCCTATACCTTCCCTAAACATTGGTTGTCTTCTGTAGGAGGAGTAAACAATGTTCGGGCTTACTTCCAGGCACGCAATATTTGGACTGTGACGGCTAAGGGGACGGATATAGACCCGGAAACTGCTCAGGTGAATATGACAGGAGCATATAATAATTTTACGGAACAGGGATTCACGTCATTGCCATTGCGTCCTGAATTTTATTTTGGTTTATCATTTTCATTCTAAATATATATACTTATGAAAGCGAAATTATTGACTATTTCTTTAATGGTGGGCTTGTTTATGGGGTGTCATGATTTTTTGGATGTCAAGCCTGTCGGAAAATTGATTCCTACGGAAGTAGAAGAGTTTGAGAATATACTCAATAATACGTATACGGTAGATTGGTACTATATGGACAATAATAAAGGTACGCTTCTCGCTTCTTTGGGAGATAACCTGCAAATCAGTGAGAATAGTGCCAATTATAATTATACCGCAACCCATCCGAACATTAACCGCTACGCTGCCTATACGTTTAAATTGCCTTACGGTAATCCTGAAAAACCCGATTATTTTTGGGAATGGGGTACTTATCGTGCCGTCGGTTTGTTGAACAATGTGATTGACGGGGTAAATGACGTAAAGAATGAAAAGACGGCGAAATTGGCTGAGGAATTGTCGGCACAGGCCCGGGCTGCCCGGGCGTGGTCTTATCTGACAATGGCCATGATTTACGGACCTGTTTATGATCCTGCCGGAGCTAACGATACAAAAACGATTCCTTATCGTACCGCAGCTTCTCCTACAGAAGCTAATCCGGCATTATCCACAACGGCCGAGGTGTTCGGGCTGGCCAAAGCGGATATCGATTTCGCTCTGAAGAGTGTTCCCGATAATGTAAACCATCCTGCCCGTATGAATCGATGTGCAGTACAGACTTTGATGGCTTATTATTACATGTTTGCACGTGATTTCGGAAAAATGCTGGAATATGCAGATATGGCCTGGACATCGGCCTTAGCTCAGCAAGGTTCGGTGGATAATTTGATTTATAATTACAACGATTTCTACTATGAACCCGATCCGGAGGCCAGTCCTTCTCCGGGTACTGATGTGGAGGTATCATTGGATTTGAAGGGCCAGGACGATTATTTGGGACAGACCTATCACCGGGAAATGTTGTTCTATCGGGTTGCTCCTTCAGGAGGGATGGGAAGCAGTGGTTATCCTTCGGTAGAGTTTATCTCTCTTTTCGATAAAAATACGGATTTGAGATACCGGTTGTTTATGCTGAAGGATTTAGGATATGCGACGACTGTAGGGGATACGAAGTATGATGACGGGATTGTCTTACAATATTATCGGGATGTAAAAATAAAAATGACACAAGGATTCAGTTATCCTGAACTGTTGTTGATGAGAGCAGAAGCATACGCCCGGAACAGTCGGAAAACAGAAGCTTTGTCTGACCTGAATACCCTCAGGAAATACAGGTATGACAATACGCAGGGAAGTACGGACCTTCCCAATGGAGCTGCCCTGACTGAAGATCAGTTGTTGGAGGAAATCCTGAAAGAACGCCGCAGGGAATTACCGATTGCAACTTTCCAGCGTGTGCTCGATCTGAAACGTTTGGCATTGGATAATGGCAAGCCGTGGTGTAAAACCACTATCGAGCACAAAATCGGAACTCAGACTTATTCGGCTTCGATAAATTCCGAATATTACGTTCTCCCTATTCCGAATAACATTATAAAATATAATCCGCAGTGGGGATTGCCGTTGGATACCCGGCCCTATAATCCGAAATAGACCGGGGAAAGAAAAGATCGAAAGTGTTTTGATGAAACCAGGGGCTGTCTAAGAAATGAAGTGCCCTCAAAAAGTTGGACATAAAACTTTTGGGGGCATTTCACTTTTAGACAGTTCTTTTTTTATTGTTTTTCAACGGGATTGTGACGGATTATTTGATTTTTTGTGTCTCCACTTTCCTTTTTGTGTATTATAGTCTTCGATTTTTTATACATTATCCAGTTGTAAACAGAGAGGATTGGACAGGTTTCCATCCCCATATTCCCTCCGTCTATTTTTGGATGTAAGTTATCGGAGATGAAGCGTGGAATCCAATGAATAGAGGATGAAGATAAAAAGGAGAAGCTTGAAAAATTAAAGAAATTGGATAAATTTGTATTTATAAAATACAGAGAGTAGTGCATTTTAAATCATAATGGGGTGGAAGATAAAATTAAATATGAAAAACATTGGCTGAAACTGTTGGTAGAAGGAGATGAGAAGGCTTATAAACGTTTGTTTGATTTATATTATTCCTCATTGGTCATGTTTGCTGCAAAATATTTGAGAGATACCGATCTGGCAGAGGATTTGGTACAGGATGTCATTTATGATTTCTGGAAACAGAGGCAGCATCTTTCGGAACTTTCTTCTTTGAAATCCTGGTTGTATATATCAGTGAGAAACCGGTGTATCAATTATTTGGAACATGATAAGGTGAAGAAAAAATACTTACAATTAAACGGGGAAGCTGAAGCTGATTTTTTTCTATCGCAGATCATCGAAGAAGAGGTGTATCTGGCATTGAAACAGGCAATTGATATTTTACCCCCTAAAATCAGGACTATCTTTTATCTGATACTGGAGAGGAAAACCAATGCGGAGATCGCCTCTTTGTTGGGGATAACCGAAGAGGCTGTAAAGGCTTATAGAAAGAGAGGTATGAAGATGCTGCGGATACGGTTGAGTAATTTCTGGATATTAGCATTGTTAATTTTTTAAATTTTTGCCCACTTTTTAGTTTTTTCCTGTCTTTATACAAAAGGCAGAAAATATGGAATTAAAAAGTGAGAAAGCATTTCGGATTGCTGATTTGATTTTGCGTTATCAGGAGGAGACTATCTCAGAAGAGGAGATGGAAGAACTCAGGCTTTGGCTGAAGAAATCAACGGAACATCAGCAACAATTTGAAAATCTGAATGATCGTGACTATATCAGGCGGAAACGCGAACTGGATTTGTCTATAAATCCGGCTGCTGCGTATACTGCTTTTTCTGAAAGAATAGCAAGGGAACGTCCATGGTCTTACAGGAAGTTGCGTGGGTTAGCTGCTGTGGCAGCTGTATGTCTGATTGCAATAGGAATTTACTGGTGCTGGCTCCGGGAAGACAGGAACGGTACGCTTGTTCCTCAGGTATCGACATCTGTCATTCCTGCTGGTAGTAGTAAGGCTGTCCTTACCTTGGCCAACGGGGAACAGATTCATTTGTGCGGAGATACTGCCACTTCTATAAAGCAGCAGGACGGTTCTGTAGCTAAGGCTTCGTCTGCCTCTTTAGTGTATCAGAATATTCCGTCTTTGCCGGAAGAGCTATTGTATAATTCTTTGAGTATTCCCCGTAAGGGAGAATTTGTACTTATACTGTCCGACGGAACGAAAATCTGGCTGAACTCGGAGAGTGAAGTGGAATATCCGATTGTTTTTCCCTCCGGGGAACGAAGGATACGTTTGCAGGGAGAGGCTTATTTTCAGGTGGCCTCTGATAAATCGTCCCCTTTTATTATAGAGATGGGAAAGGTGCAGGTACAGGTGTTGGGAACCTCTTTTAATCTCCGGGCTTATCAGGATGAAGAAATGATTCAGACCACCCTGGTGGAAGGGAGGGTATGCATGTTCACCGGCAAAAAACGGATATTGTTGTACCCGAATGAACAGGGGGCTATAGAGCTGAAGACTGGTAATTTAGTTAAAAAGCAAGTGGATGTACAGGCATATATCGGTTGGAAAAACGGGAGGTTTATATTCGAACGTCAGACTCTGGAAGATATTATGAGGACTTTGTCGCGCTGGTATGATGTGCAGGTGGTGTTTCAGTCGGAAAAAGCCCGGCATATTGAATTTACCGGTAATTTAAGACGTTATGATGATTTCGGACAGATCGTATCGATGCTGGCTCTGGCTTGTCCCGCAAAATTTAATGTTTCAGGAACTACTATTTATATCGCAGAATAAAAGACAGGTAGCCGATGTAGGGAATCGGCCGCCTGTCCGTTCTGGTATTTATTTACTTATAAGTCAAACAAAGTTATGAAAAAAACGAAAAACAGGAAATTTCCCGGTGTATTTCTCCCGGGACGAATGATGCGGACGATGAAGCTGATGACTTTATTACTTGTGTTACAAACTTTTCAAGTGACTGCGAAAGGATATTCGCAGGAAAATATCACATTGAAAATGAAGAATGTGACCTTTGCAGAGGTCGTTAAAGAGATTGAACGCCAATCCAAAGTGACTTTCCTTTATAATCATGATTATGTACGTGAGCTGGATCGTCTGAATCCGGATTACTCGAATTTGAATCTTCAGGAAGTATTGGATCATATTTTGACAGGAACCAATTTGGAATACAAGTTGATCGATAATACGGTGGTCATTACTGCTAAACAGGGACAGGATCAGTTTGAGCAGGAGATACAGACCATAAAAGGAAAAGTTGTAGATGTACAGGGACATACCTTGCCCGGAGTGACTGTCGTTATCAAGGGTACGAACCTGGGGGTTGCTACGGATATGGATGGAAGATTTTCTATTCAGGTACCCCGTGGCAAGGCTGTCGTCCTGGTGTGTACCTTTGTTGGAATGCGTAAAAAGGAGGTGAATTATGTGGAAGGGAAAGAATTGACTATCGTCATGGAGGAGGAGGCTGCAGAGATGGACGAAGTGATTGTGACGGGGTATTTCCAGAAATCGAAAGAGAGTTTTACAGGTTCGGAGGTAACCATCAATACCGAGGAACTGAAAAAAGTCGGGGCTTTGAATATGATTCAGGCGTTGAATGCTTTCGATCCTTCTATCCGCTTGAACGAGAGCCTTACACAAGGGTCTAACCCCAATGTGATACCGGATATTACGATCCGGGGAGAGAATGGTTTTGACCTGAGGGCCAATGCTGACGATGCGACGACAAACCCCAATGCCCCGCTTTATATTCTGGATGGAGTGGAGGTTTCGGCAGAACGGATCTATGATATGGACCTGAACCGGGTGGAATCCACGACTATCCTGAAAGATGCCAGTGCAACGGCTTTATATGGGTCTCGGGGTGCCAACGGAGTGATTGTCATTACGACTATCCGTCCGAAAGCCGGACAAATCCGGATAAACCTGAATGCCAATTACAACGTTTCAATCCCGGATTTGAGGGATTATAATTTGATGAATGCTGCGGAAAAACTGGAATATGAACGCCGGGCCGGTGTATATACCGATCCTGTTTATTCAGAACAGGTACGACTGGAAGAACTTTATAATTCACGTTTGGAAGAGGTGAAAAGAGGGGTGGATACTTATTGGTTGTCCCAGCCTCTGACTACTTCGTTAAATCAGCGTTATTCGCTCAATTTTGAAGGAGGAGATCAATATTTCCGTTATGGCGTGGATTTACGATATGATACGGATAAAGGAGTCATGAAGAAATCCGGACGGGACCGGTTGGGGATTAACTTGACTTTCAATTACAATATCGGTTCCAGCTTTTTTATCCGGAATGACTTGTCGGTCGATAATGTGAAAGCGAAGAATTCTCCGTACAATGAATTCTCTTTGTATGCCAACCAGAATCCGTATGACCGGATTTATGACGAAAACGGAGAGTTTGTGGAAAAACTTTCTTCGGGTGACTGGAATCCGTTGGTCAGTGCCAATCTGCCCAAGCGTAATACCAGCACTTATACCTCTGTTCAGGATAATTTCAATATCGACTGGAGGATTATTCCGGCTTTGCGTTTACAGGGGCGTTTCAGTTATACCAGGCAGTTTGACCGGCGGGATTTGTTTAAATCTCCGGAATCACTGGATTACAGTACAGAAACGGATCCGAAAAAGAAGGGGAGTTATTATCTGGTAAATTCCCGGAGTGACCGGTTTGACGGTAATTTGACACTGGCTTATAATAAGACGATAGATAAACACATGCTGAATGTCGGGGTCGGAAGCAATATCATGCAATCGGAGACGGAAGGTGAGTCTTTTACCGGAGTCGGGTTTATCAATCCGGACATGATTTTTATCGGTGCAGCCAATGCTTTTCAGGAAAATACCAGTCCTCAGGGAACCTATGATAAATCGAGATTGGTAGGATTTTTTACCAATGTAAATTATGGGTACGGCAATCGTTACTTCCTGGACTTTTCTTTTCGTTCGGACGGTTCCAGTAAATTCGGACGTAATTCGCGTTTTGCTCCTTTCTGGTCATTGGGGGTAGCCTGGAATGTGCACAATGAGTCTTTTTGGCATGCTCATGAGAAAAACGCATTGAAGCTGAGGGCTTCGGTGGGAAGTACGGGGACAACTAATTTTTCATCTACCCAGGCGCTGACAACTTATTTGTATGATTTTAGCAGGGAATATAACGGAAATTTCGGAGTTAGTCTGGCCGGATACGGTAATTCGAGTTTGAAGTGGCAGACAACCCTTTCTTATAATGTGGGAGTGGATTTTACTTTCTTGCACGGCTTGGTGGTGTTTAACGGAGATTTTTACATTAAAAATACCCGTAGTCTGCTGTTGCCTGTAACTGTAGCTCCTTCGACGGGATTTATCGATTATGTGGAGAATATCGGGAAATTGAGAAATACGGGTGTGGAAGCCCGTTTGCGTTTCAACCTGATCCAGGATGCAGTCAAAGATCTGAGATGGAATGTCACCTTGTCCGCTTTCCATAACCAGAGTAAGATTACCCAATTATCCAATCAGTTGGAAACCATCAATCAATATGCCAACGATGACCGGGCAAACCAGGGAACGGTGGTATATCGTCAGTTCGAGGCGGGACGTTCACAGACGGCTTTGATGGTGGTGCGTTCCGGAGGAATCGATCCGGCTACCGGGAATGAAATTTATATTAAGCGTAACGGGGAAATGACTTTTGAATATAACCATAACGATAAGATCGAATGTGGGGATATGAAGCCTAAAATCGAAGGAAATGTGAACACTAATCTGAACTGGAAAGGATTCAATCTGTATATGCTGTTTAAATATCAGTACGGTGGAAAAATATATAATGCTACCCTGGCCTCGAAAGTGGAAGGGGCTAATCCGCTTAAGAATGCTGATAAACGGGTATTGTACGACCGTTGGAAAGAACCGGGGGATCATGCGAAATTCAGACGTATCGACGATACGAGTGCGCCCTATCAGACAACCCGCCTGGTATTTGATAACAATTTGCTGGCTTTGCAAAGTGTCTCCCTGTCATATGAGTTGCCTCGTAAGATTTCCCAGAAAATGTATATGGAAAGAGTGAAGCTGCTGTTGAGTTCTACCGATCTGTTCCGCTTGTCCTCGGTAAAACAGGAACGGGGGACGAGTTATCCCTTTGCACGTACTTTCAGTATCGGTTTGAATGTTACTTTTTAGTCGTTAACAGATAAAGATAGAACTTATGAAAATGAAAAATAGCATATGGAATTTAGTTTGGGTGTGTTTGTTATGCTCCTGTAATTCCTGGTTGGATATTAAATTGATAAACCAGAGCGAAGAATCGGAATTGTTCAGTACGGAACGCGGATTTTCCGAAGCGTTGGCCGGGGTGTATTATGATATGTCGGCGGCGGGACTATATGGTCAGACCCTTTCATTCGGCATGCTGGATGTGATGTCGCGTACTTATGATTATTCCCGGGTGCCGAATGCCATGAAAATATTCAGGGATTATGATTATGAAGACAAGGATATGGAGGCTTATATCTATTCCATATGGTATGCTTTATATGCTAATATTGCAGCCATCAATAATATATTGGAGTGGAGTGATAAAAATGCTTCTGTCCTGTCGGATGCCCGGCGTAATCAGGTCCGGGGTGAGGCATTGGCATTAAGGGCAATGCATCATTTCGATATTTACCGTTTGTTTGCTCCCGATGTGAAGCTGGATAAGGCTGCCCGGATTTTACCTTATCAGCTGAAGTTCGGAGTGGAGACACCTGCTGTATATACGACACAGGAATATCTGAATCTGGTGGTCGGGGATTTAGAAAACGCTTTGGAATGCCTGAAAGATGATCCCATTTGTTCGGTGGTACCCTATGAATTAGGAAACGGGGTGGATGAAAATAAAGATCAGGCTGACCAGTATGTTGCACGAATGAATTATTATGCTGCAAAGGCTTTATTGGCCCGGGTTTATCTGGATATGGGGGGAGAATATAAAAAAGAAGCCCGTCGTTTGGCTGAAGAGGTGATTGAAAGTAAAAAATTCGCCTTATTGGATTATGAGAAAAGTTTGAATGTGGATATGGCCGATAAAGATTTGCTTTTTTCTAGTGAGCATATCTTTTCACTACGGAACCAGGCTATAAAAACAGGTGCTGAAGCGATACATAAACGGGTGACTGGTTCGGACGGTAATTTACAGATGGCTGTAGGGTTTCAGAGTAGCATATA
>ERZ827150.3833-NODE-3833-length-13944-cov-2.864713_pt1 | contig 13944 bp, 8 predicted proteins | sample MGYA00519779_ERZ827150 | MGnify/ENA primary metagenome ERZ827150 (study PRJEB31778, sample SAMEA3449267) | human gut metagenome | biome: human gut; feature: human-associated habitat; material: faeces | place: United Kingdom | collected 2010/2012 ...
CATTACTTTCGCTAGTGGGTCCATTTCTGTTTTATATATATCACTAACGATGAATGCCATTGGATTAAGTTTATTACCTGTTCCCATTGAAGAAATAATTGGTACATTTTCCTTTTTGGCTTTTAAAATAATTGCAATTTTTCCAGAAACTGTATCAATGGCATCAACCACATAATCAAAATGCGTAAAATCAAATTGATCTTGATTTGTTGGAAGAAAAAAGCATTTATAAGTATCTACAATTGCTTCGGGATTAATACTTAAAATTCTTTCTTTCATAACATCAACTTTATCTAATCCTACTGTTTTGGTAGTGGCAATTATTTGACGATTGCAATTACTTAAAGATACTTTATCATTATCAATAATAGTAAAATGACCGATGCCGCTTCTTACTAATGCTTCAACAACATATCCTCCAACTCCACCAATACCAAAAACGGCAACATGAGCATTTTTAAGTATTTCAATGGCTTTAGAGCCTAATAATAATTCAGTTCTAGAAAATTGATTAATCATAAGTACCTACTTTCTAATAAGATTATAATCTTATAGAAAGTAAGTTTCAATTATTTTAATATTGAGTTTGTTAGGTGTTTTTATGAGTATTTACCCAAAAATTTAATAATTGCACAATCTTACTTATGTTATGACAATTGATAAATATTACTGCAATTATAGCTTCGATAGCGTCAGAAAGATATTTATTCTTTTTTTTCACTATTAATGTAGTTGTTAGACTCTTTTTTATTGCTTTTTCAAAAATATTCATGACATTTACCATTAATAATATAGTTATGGTTCCTTAAAAACTAGAAAAAAATCTGGATTTTACACCAGATTTATTTAATGTAACGGTCAATATAATAACCAGCAATATAAAATAGATCAATAACAAATGTTGAACTTACTGATATAATTGAAGAAACATCCTTTATGGAAATAGCAAATATAATTAAGGCGATGAAGCAAACTGTTAAAAATATTGCATAGGGTCCAACGAATTTTCCAAGTTTACCATTTCCACCCAAATAACGTGATATTCCACCTAATCCCGCAAGTAAAGATACAATCGCAGATAAGAAACTTACCATAATAAATGTTGTCATTGAATTTGTTTCAATTGTTCCAGAAGAAATTCCTTTATATAAAGCATAAAGAGAATAAAAAGACATAAATATAAAGGCAAAACTTGATATTAACATAAAGTATTTACCAACTCTTTTTATTTTTTCTTCATTCTCCCATTTACCAAATATTGCTTTGGATTTTTCAATTGCTAAAGGCTTCTTTTCTCCTTTTTTATACATGGCAATTTGAGATACTTTTTGTCTAATTCTTAAAGCAAATTTAGTTTGTTCAGAATGTTCTAAGAATAAAATAGTAACTGCTTCCCAAATAAACACCCAAGCGGATATATCAATAACTTCAGTAATGATGTCAGCTTTAACTCCTTCACCAAACCAACCATCGGAGTTTCCCACAACCATTAAAAATAGGATGATTACACCTATTAAAATTAAAATGGATGATAGTAATTCTTTTCCTTGTCTACGTTTACGAGCGTTATATTGACTTAACTCTAAAGTATCATTAAATGCTTCAATCATATCTTTAGGTTTATAGTCTTCATAATCTTCAATTTCAAAATTAATTTCTACTTTATATCCAGTAGGAGCATTTTCAGTTATAGATTTTACTTTATCTAGTGCTTCATTAGAAAATTGAGGATATTTAGGATTGCCAACATTTGTCGTTAAGATATCACTTGCTTTTTCATAATGAAGAGAAACACTGATAGTTTTAGTTTCTTTATTAACGCCATAATATTTATCTAATAATTCCATTTGACGCTTATTTTGCTCGAAATTTATTTTATAGTTATCTTTCATAATAAGTCACCTTTTACAAGGATAATTGTATATGAATAATTAGTTAAAGTCTATAAACAAATAAAAGCGTATTGTAAGAAATTATATATTATAACTATTTTAGTTTAACATGCTGTGATATGCTTAAATTGCATTGATATGTTTTATTTATTATTTTATAAAATTCTCCATAGTCCACCCTCGGGGTAAATGGATAAGAATTATCTTTTTTATATTTAACTATGCTTCCAACAATCTTATTTAATGATGAAAAACCAACAGTTGTATTAATTCTATCTAAAAAAAGTTCGTTGCAATATCTAGTTTCTTTTTTATTTAATTTTTTAACTTCATAAATGTATTTATCGTTTTCATTATAAACTAGAAATAATTGATTTTGCTGTTCTATATATTCAACTCTATTAGGAAAAAACAAATTTTTATTTGGTATCATTGTTAAATCATTTAAATTTGGCATTTTAAAGTAAGAATTGTATGTGAACATAAATTTATAAAAAGGGGAAATTTCGACAATCATCCTTTTTGATGATAACGGAAACATCATAAAATTTTCGTGAAAGCAAGCACATAGTTGCAATTGATTTAACAAAACAACACGCATGTTTTCGTCATTTTCTTTGCTGATTAAATCAATTAGAAAGCCGGTTTTTTTTATGTTGTTGTTTGCAATTCCATCCCAGCCTATTTCATTTTCTGATGTCATGCCAACATCAGTAATTACAAATTCATCATGGATAAATTCTGAATCCCAAAATGCTAAATATCCGCTATTGATAACTTCGGCCCATCTATAAGCTGGATATGTTGCGAGTGGATGCTTCACAATTTCTTCTTTAGTGCCATTTGTATCAAGTACAACATTTATTGTCCTCATCCAATAATCAAATGGCGTCTCATTTTTGATTTCTTTTTCAATAAAAGGTGGATCTATGTTTTCCCATTTTATTTTATTATTGACTGATAATTTATTACCTATGTTATTTAAATCGTCATAAAAATATTTTTCTTTTTGTATTAATTCTTCACTTCCTAGACTTCTAATAACTGAAATTAAAAGAAATTTTTTTATTAAATATAATTCTTCTCGGCTTAAAACAATAGTGGACTTGCTTGCTAAAAGTTTGGCTTTTGACAATTTAGAAAATTCCATTTCAATTTTATTATTTAATTCTTTTTCCACTTGTTCAGAGTAAAAATCTCTAGCAGCGAAGGCTTTACTTATATTGGCGTTTTCTTTATATTCTCTAGTCTTAATATTATAAATACATAGTTTTTCAGAAAAATTTTTTAATATGAATCTTGGAACGTAATGTGACCAAACCATTTTGCTGTCTCCTTATTTATTTTATATAAATTTGTTTTGACTGATTTTTTTCCAATCCTATTATGATAATAAATTTTTGAATGAACTCTATTGAGAGATTTTTCTAATTTCATTATATAATGTTTGTCTTATGAAACATAGAATTTTGTTTATATTTTTGTTAAATTTGATAATGTGTTGCTAAATAAGAGGATATTTGTGCTGTTTTTATGTTATTCTATATTTAACAAAGGATTGATAAGAGTATGGGTAGAAGAAAAACATATCAAAAATGGATAGATAAATTTATGGATAAGCATCCTATTGTTGCTGCTTTTGTGCTTAGTTTGCTACTATTTGTATCAACGATTATTTTAATTACAGTTATAGGGTTTAATTGGTTTACAATATTTTGCTTAGGACTTGCAATTATGCTATTAATAATAGGAATTATTATGGCAATTAAATATCAAAAAAAGCGAAAAAGAAAAAAGAAAATTAAACAAAGATTAGATGATCTTAATGTTGAAGAGATTGATAGGTTGCTTCCATATGAATTCGAAGATTGGATAACTGATTTTTTAAATGAAAATGGTTTTAATGCTGAGCACACAAAATATAGTGGTGATTTTGGTGCAGATATAATTGCTATACGTGGAGGTATTAAATATGCGATTAGTTGCAAAAAATATAGTAATGGACTAGGCGTTCGTTCCGTTCAAGAAATCATTGCTGCTATGGACTATTATCATGCTGATATAGGATGGGTAGTTAGTACCGCTCCATATTTCACTAGTCAAGCATATGAATTAGCTAAAACTAGACATGTAAAATTATTTACCAAAAATGAACTATTAGAAAAATTAAGTGAACTAAAAAACAAGCAAAGTGTATAGAATATAAAAAAAACTCTTACAAACTTGATGTAAAAGTTTTTCAAATATTTAAGTAATTATTTTTTTAAAGCAGCCTTAATAAATCCTACAAATAAAGGATGAGCTTTTAAAGGACGAGATTTAAATTCCGGATGGAATTGACAAGCAATAAAGAAAGGATGATCCTTTAATTCAATAATTTCACAAAGCTTTGTTTGAGGATTGATACCACTAAATACAACACCATTCTTTTCAAATAAAGATTTATATTTGTTATTGAATTCATATCTATGACGATGTCTTTCTCTAATAAGCGATTTTTGATACAAAGAGTAAGCAAGCGTATTAGGCAATACTTTACAATCATATTCGCCTAAGCGCATTGTTCCACCTAATTTAATTCCTTTATATTGATCTGGTAAATAATCAATAATTTTATTGGTTGTATCAGGATTAAATTCTGTTGAATTAGCATCTTTTAATTTCAAGGCATTTTGTGCAAATTCAATTAAAGCTAATTGCATACCTAAACATAATCCTAAGAATGGTATATTATGTGTTCTAGCATAGTTTATAGCTTTTTTCTTACCTTCTGTACCTCTTGTGCCAAAGCCACCAGGGACTAATATACCTTTAACATCTTTAAACACTTCTTCGGGATTTTCACTTTCTAGTTTTTCACTATCAACCCATTTAATATTAACTTTAGTATTAAAAACATATCCAGCATATTTAAGCGATTCATATACTGATAAGTAAGCATCATGAAGTTGTACATATTTACCCACTAACGCGATAGTAACTTCTTTTTTAATGCTTTTAATTCTTTTAATTAAAGCAATCCAATCAGCCATATCTGCTTCAGGTTTACATTCTAAACGTAAATGATTAACAATTAAGTCATCTAAATGTTGCTTTTTAAGATTTAACGCTACTTCATAGATAATATCAACGTTTTTAACACTGATAACGGATTCATCACTAACATTACAAAATAATGCAACTTTCTTTTTACTATTTTTATCAATATCAACTTCAGAACGAAGAAGTAAAGCATCAGGTTGAATTCCTAAAGCTGTTAATTCTTTTACACTATGTTGCGTTGGCTTTGTTTTAATTTCTCCACTTGATTTTAAGAAAGGAACTAAAGTGGTATGCATAAAGAAGGTATTATCATATCCTAATTCTCTTCTTACTTGTCTAATGGCTTCTAAGAATGGAAGAGACTCAATATCACCTACAGTGCCCCCAATTTCTACGATACATACATCTGTATCACTTTTAGCATTAAAAGCATCATACATTCTTTTCTTAATCTCATTAGTGATATGTGGAATAATTTGGATTGTGGCACCTAAGAATTCTCCATTTCTTTCTTTATCTAAAACAGTTGTATATACTTTTCCGCTAGTAACGCTACTTTCTTTAGTTAAAGAAGTGTTAATAATTCTTTCATAGTGACCTAAGTCTAAATCAGTTTCTGCACCATCCTTAGTAACGAAAACTTCACCATGTTGATAAGGAGACATGGTTCCTGGATCAATATTTAAATAAGGATCTAGTTTCATAGAGAAGATATGTAATCCTCTTCTTTTTAATAATCTTCCAATACTTGCAGCACTTATTCCTTTACCTAAACTAGAAACAACTCCGCCAGTGACAAATATAAATTTCATTTTCTTTTTCATTGGTATTCTCTTTAAAAACAACGATATTACTATACTATATTTTTCAATAAATATTAAGTGTAAGTTGTTAAAAAAACATAAAAAAGCACTAGCATAATGTAGCGCTAGTGCTAATAGACTTAATTATTTGACTTCTTGAATTGTTGTTTGGCCAAGTAATTCGATTTTGTCAAAATCAGGGAATTGAGGATTTGCACAATCTTTAGAAATAAATTTAATAGTATTAATGCCTTGTTCTAATTCGATAATTCCTAATTCTATGGTTACAAAATCACATTTATATGGCGCATCATGTGATTCATTTTGGTCTTTTGGCAACATTTTGTTATATTCATAAGTTACGCCATTAATGTTAATTTCTACATATTGATGTAGTGGGAAATCCCAAGGCATCATTCTAAATGTTGCTTTCAATAATGCTTTTCCTTTTGCGTTTGCTTCTAGATTAAACATTATATAGGCATTTCCTAAATTATATACATCTTTGGTGAATGTATTACCATTTTCATCTGTTGATAAAGTTAAAGAACCACCATCTGCTTTTTTGCGTTCAACGCTATCAGACTCTACTTCAACAACTGTAGTTGTACAATTACATTTATCTTTACAAACAACTTCATCATCGCAAGTTAAATTTTGACATTTGCCGCAAATAGGACAAACACTTAAACATTTATGAGTATATTCTTCCATGCTAGCAACGCTAGTGAGTGTTATTTTATCAAAGTCAGGACAAGCTGAATATAATCCATCACCATCATTTACAATGAATTTAATTGTGTTATAACCTTTTTTAATGTTAATTGTACCTAAATCTAAATTCATGAATGCCCATTCGTTATGTGGCGTTTGTTCAGTAGAGTTTGTGTCTTTTGGTAAATCTTTGTTATGCTCATAATTTACATCATTGACTTCAATGCTAACATATTTTTTAAGTTCAAATACCCATGGCATTTGACGCAATGTGGCGTTTAAAGAAGCCTCTCCTGCTATTGAAGAAATAAAGGCAAACTTCAAATAGGCATTACCATAATCTTGTGCATTATTACTACCATCGCCTGATAAGTCTTTAACGAAAGTTACACCATTATATGTTTCCGTATTAAGTGCTTTTCCATCAGCGGTCATTCTTTCAACATAGTCAGATTCGGCTTCAATCGTTAATTTGTTAAAGTTATCAGTAACTGATGTAGTCTTGCTAGCAATTTCAACATCATTTACTTTTAAAGTAAGACTAATATTTTTATTAATAAATTCGCTACCTTTATTAAATTTAATTGTATAGCAAGTCCAATAATAATTGCCTTTTAATGATACATCGCTAGAAGCATTTTGTGTTGCTTCATCATAATATAAGGTTTCTCCATTTGCGCTTATTCCATAATAAACAACACTAGAACTTACTTCTTTGTCATCTTTTCCTTCAACTTTTCTTGAATAATTAATAGTGTTTATATCACCTTTAACTGCAGTAGCAAATCTTAAGAAATAACTTTCGCTTACTTCATCATAAGCAGCTTGAGAAAACATTTTAGAATATGATAATCCATTATTCTCACTTGCTTTGCGCACATGATTTAGTGTTACATAGTTATCATCATCTAATAATGTAGTCTCTTGAAAGTCTTTATTAGTTTTGTTTACTACTCCTAAAGATAATAATGAAGCACTTAATAAAAGATATCCAAATATTTTTTTCATATTGTTCACCTACATTTCTTCGTCAAATCCACCAGTGATTTCATTATTTTCCACGGCGGAGACTAATATTACATCTTCTAAAACTATTTTTATTTCGTCTACTTTAGGCTCAACATATTTCTTTTTCATAAATTTTTCCTTCTTTCTTTTAGACGCTTTTTTCAATTATATTGGCGTTACCATATAATTCAATTTTATCCATCATTAATCCTTGCCATCCTTTCGCTTGGAATGTGATAGTATTGTCGCCTGAATTTAGATGAATAACACCAAGCTTGATTCTTACAAAGTATTCAGCCCAATGATTATCTTCTAATGATTCATCTTTTAAGGCTTTTTCACTTGTATAAGTAATTGTTTCTCCATTAACAATTAAATCAAATTGCTCATTTAAGGCGTAGTCAATGTATTTTTTAGGTGTTACATAAGCATATATTGCAACATCTATATCTTGATTAGAATTAACATTGAATGTAAAACTTGAACCACCATTATCATTTTCAACCTTAATGTAACCTGTATTAGTGGCTTCATAATTACCTTTACTTACTCCGCCCCATTTTGGTTCACTTGCTTGAGTAATAGTTACGCTAGTAGACTCAGCTTCTAAAGTTGTTATTTTGCATTCACATTTATCCTTACAATTGATAGGATCTTGACAATTCAAATCTTGACATTTTCCGCATTCTGGACACTTGCTTTCACAAACATGGGTGTATTCACTTACTTCAGTTGGACCAGTAAGGGTGATTTTATCAAAATCAGGACATTGAGGATAAGATCCTTCAATAACGGTGAATTTAATGATATTTACACCTTTTACTAAGTTGATTTCTCCAATAGATACACTAGCGAAACTGCATTCATTTGGATTTGTATGTGTTTCATCACTATCTTTTGGTAATATTTTATTATAGACATATTCTTCGCCATTAATTGTAATGCCCACATATTTATGAAGTTCAAATTCCCAAGGTAAGGAACGAACTGTTAATGAAAGAATTACTTTAGATTCTTCGCTGGAATTAAAGATGAATGATAATGTCGCTCCGCCATTGCCGTTTAAATCTTTGACATAGGTAATACCTTTTTCTTCATCTAAGGCAATGTTAAGTTCTTTTCCATCTTTTGTTTTACGTTCAACAAAATTAGATTCAGCTTCAATTGAAGTGTTTTTACATTCACACTTTTCTTTACAAACAATATTTGTACAGTCTTTATCTAAACACTTTCCACATAATGGACATTTACTTTCGCAAGTATGATTGATTTCATTGATATCAATGCTTCCTAATAAAGAAATTTTATCAAGGTCAGGGCATTGAGGATATGAGCCATCTTTAACATAGATTGTAATATCATTTAAGCCTTCTTTTAATTCAATAATACCAATATCAACTGTTGCAAAGTCGCATTTTGAAGGTTGATCATGTGTTTCATCTTCATCTTTTGGTAACATTTTGCTATATTCGTATTCTTCGTTATTAACTTTAATACCAACATATTGATGAAGAGGGAATGCCCAAGGCATACTTCTAAATGTCGCTTTTAGCATTGCTTTGCCAGCTTCTTTAGATTCGACTTTAAAGTTTATTTTTGCATTAGCGTTACTATTTAAGTCTTTAACAAAGCTAATGCCTTTTTCTTCGTCAACTCCGATATTTAATGGTTTATCATCGCTTGTTTTGCGTTCGACATATTCAGACTCTGCTTCAATACTAATTGAGTTACAAGTACATTTATCTTTGCAAACAATTGGATCATCACAGTCTTTATTTGTGCATTTTCCACATATTGGACACTTACTATGGCATAAGTGTTGATATTCATTAATAACACTATTAGAAATTAATGTAATTTTATCAAAGTTAGGACATTGTCCACCGGCTTTTTCACCAACTTCGAATGTGATAACATTTAATCCTTCATTAATTTCAAAGTTACGAATATCGAATGATTGGAAATCACCCTTTCCGTCACTTCCATCATCACTATGATAGTCACCATTTTCCACTGTTCCTTTAAGCGTTTGTTCATAGTCGATTTTTTCACCATTTATAAAAACATTTACGAACTCATCAATATCAAAACTCCAAGGTCTTCTTCTAATAGTGGCATTTAGTAAGGCTCTTCCTTTTTGATTAGCTAAGAATTTAAAGTTAAGCTTAGCACCACTATTACCATCTAAGCCACCAATATAAGAAAGATTTCTTTCTTCATCTTTTCCAACATGCATATTACCCCATAAAGCTTTACCATCAATTCTTTCGACATATTCAGACTCAGCTTCAATGGTTATTGTTGTACATTTACATTTAATAGCGCATGCTGGCTTATCACAAGTTAAATCTACACAATTACCACATACTGGGCAATGGTGATTACATATATGTACTTCGCCATTACCTTGATATCCTTTTAACGCTGGATCTTTAGCAAAGAATTTAGCAGAAGCAATAATTGTACTAACTATAAATACAAATGCTAAACTTCCAGCCGTGATTGCATTTAATTTTTTAATAGTTAATTTGGGCTTTTTTTTCTTTTTTTCTTTGTCATCATTATTATCGTTAGGACTATTTGATGTTTCATTAACTATTTTTTTATTCTTTATACTGCTATTAATATTGGTGTTACTACCATTATCAGTATTTCCTTCTATAGCAAGAATATTTTTTGATTTAAATACAAAACTTAATATTGCCATTGCTAATGATAAGACTAAAGCCACAATCATTAGAGTTGTTAATAAATTAAGTGTTGATTGCCACCATGGTGTTATTTTTACCATCTTTGTATTAACAGTTACACCATTAATCGCAGCACTATGAAGTTGAGTATATAAGACACGATGACAAGCTTCACGTAAAGCAAGCATTACTGTTGGGTTGTTTTTGCTATCATCTAGCATTGTTTCTGAGCTACGTGACATCCAAACATCGTTTCCCGCTACTAAGCCTTCTGCAACAGCCCATTTATCTTCCATGTGTGGCGTAATAGCAGCACCAGAGCAAGCATCAGTTTCAACAACACCAATGAATCCCCATTCTTTTCTTAATATGTCAGTAAGTAAGCCTTTATGTCTTCCTGTCCAGGTAGTGCCAATACGGTTGAATGATGACATTAAACCATTCATTCCACCTTCACGAACACCTATTTCAAATACTTTTAAGTATACTTCTCTTGCACTTTGCTCATTAAAGAATGTAGCAACACCATATCTATTAGTTTCTTGATCGTTAAATGCAAAGTGTTTAGAACAAACAATAATACCACGATTATTCATGCCTTTTACTTGACTTGCAAGCATTTTGCCACCTAATACGCCATCTTCAGAATAATATTCAAAGTTACGACCAGAATATAAACTACGATGAATATTGCCTCCAGGTGCATAAACAAGAGAATAACCAGCATGCAATGCTTCATGAGCGTAAGCATCACCTAAATTTTTAACTAATTCTTCATTAAAACTTGCGGCACTCATGACTGGTGAAGGGAAAGCATATTTAGTAATATAAATACCTTGAGGTCCATCAGTAGCTTTTAGTCCAGGAGCGCCAATACTTTCTGCACCTGCTAAGAAGCCCATGCCATAATTCATCATGATGACTTGTTCTTTATAAGACATTTGATTTAATAAATCTTCCCATAACGGATCATCATATTTTAATTCTTCCATCATTGCAAGATTTAAAGCACCAACTGATGAAGTAACTGTTTCATATTTTGGCATTTTATCATCTTTATTAACTTCTACTTCATGACCATATTGCATATCATAAACCATTGTGTCGTTTTTACATTCTAGCTTAACTTCACTTAATGGATATGTACCTTGCCAATCTTTGCGTGATAAGTAAGTGATGTTTTGATCATCTTTTGTTCCACTATATAAATTTAAATCAGCATTTTCAAATCTATTAGTGATTTGTTCGCCAGTTTCTGAAGTTGCATAAGTTGTATAATCATCTTCGTTAATAGTGATTTTATATGTCATATTAACGTCACCAACATTATCCATACGATTATTAGTGTTAGTAGGATTATATCCTTTTGCAGCTAGAACATTATTTAAAGCATCATGTGCATCGGTGCCAATACTTAGGTAATAATTGCCTTTTTCTAAGATATAAGTTTTTTTACCATAAGAATCATAAGTGCGTAAATCTTCTTTATCAATTTCTACTTTTAATGTTTGTGCTTCACTATTAACTTCAAGAATATTAGTTTTAGCAAAACCAACTAATTCAATCGCAGATTTTTCTACATTGTTTGCTTGATCATATTCTGTATATGGTTTAGACAAGTATACTTGAAGAGTATCTTTTCCAACATATTTATCACCAATGTTTTTAATATCAAGGGTAACAATATATTTATCATCAGATTCGCTAAATGTTGGATTTGTTCTTTCAAATTCGGTATAAGATAAACCATAACCAAATGGGAAAGCTACTTCGTTTTTATAGTTCCAAGATGTTCCATCAAAGCTACCATTACTTCCACTAGCGTTATAGCGATCTAAGACATAATCTTCATAACGAGTTTCAAAATATTTATAACCAACATAAATTCCTTCTTGATAAGCAATATATTTTAAGTTATGTGTTTGATAATAGTATTTATATTCATCATTTAAATAAGGAATATCTTTTAATCTTTCTTTGATGTCATCATTTGTCCAAGTGTAATCACCGAAGTTGGCGTTACTTGGGGCAAGATGGTTATTCATTAATAATGTATCAGGAGTATGACCAGACATTACATAATTAGAATTAGATAATACATCCGCCACTTGAACTAAAGATTCACTTCCGCCAATACCAGTCCATACACAAGCGTCAATTGCATATTTATCTTTGACAATTTCTTTACATTGTAATGGATTAGCGGTATTAAGTAGTAAGACAATTTTTTTAACTTTTCCTTGAGCTTTCTTTTCTGCTAGTTTATTAAGAATTTCAGCTTCATCCTTAGTTAATTCAAGGTGATTCATACCGCCATCGACATCAGTTTCATTGTTTTCAACATTATCGATAATATCTTGGTCTTCCCCAGCACGGCGAGAAATCACATAAACAGCAGTATCATAAGTTGTGATTGTTTCATTAACAACACTTTCGACTTCTTTCCAAGGAACTTCGTTTACACAATATACAGGTTTATAGTTACTATTTGGCCATCTACCAGCATGTAAGCCATAAGCAAAGTTACCTTTTTTAATTGATTCATCAGTAAAATATTCATATTTTTGATCTAATTTATCATTAACATCAAATCCACGAGTTTTTAAAGCACTGGATAATTTGCCTTCAGTTGGATCAGCTTTTACTTCACCAGATCCATAGCCACTAACGGCATATTTTCCTTTAGCGCTAGCGATACCAAATAAAGAAACTTTTTCACTTGTTTGAAGCGGTAAAGCTTCATTATTGTTCCATAATAAAACTGTTCCTTCTACAGCGACTTGCTCTGAAACTTTTTTGGAGTTTTCGCGCATTGTTTTATTGTTTTTAATTGTGGATTTATTACCACTAGAATCAGTTTGATAAATTGGTGTACCATCAGCATTTCTTTCAATAAATTCTGAAGAGTATCTTTCCGCTTTTTCTCCTGCTCCTTCTCCAGTTTGTACTTTTACATAAGGATCAACACCAAGTGTTTTGTTAATTGGTGCTTCGTTATCTTTAGCAATACTTGTTCCGACTCCTAAAAATGTAGCAAGTAATGAGAAAAATATTGTAAGCATAACCCAAACGGAACAAGAATAAATTGTTTTTGTTGTTTTTGTACTATCTTCTTTTTTACTTTCTGAACTATTTTTTAGACAATATAGAACTAATGTTCCTATAGCAATAACTACGGATATTAAAGCAACAACAAATAATAACGTTTGCCACCATGTTTCAAAAATTGTGACAGTCTTATTTGTTTGCGCAGCAATACCACTAGAAATAACATAAGCAATAATAATTCCAATTATGCTAAAAAATGCGACAATTCCACTTGCTCCACTAATGATGCCTAGAGGCATCTTCTTTACTTTGTTAAGCAATTGGTTTTTGTTGCTAGTTTTCATATGTTTTTTCCTCCTTTAAATTGGATCTCAAGTAATGAAACCCCTACCAAGAAATTATATTATTAATATAAAATTAGCAACTTAATTACTTATTCCGTATGGTCAATTACTTATTCTACACATCATTTCGTAAAAATAATATATTCAAATTGAAGACATTATCTTCAACGGCAATAGATAAGTTACCATTATATTTATCAACAATATAAGATATACTTTTCATACCAAATCCATGATAATTCTTGTCTGGATTAGTGGTAATTGGTAATCCATCTTTTCCGAATGTAATTTCTCCTTCATAAGAATTTTTAATGTTGATAGAAACAAAGCCATTTGCTTTATGTACTTTTAAGTTAATTAAGCGTTCTTCAGGATCTTTTACTTTTAAAGTTGCATAAATTGC
>ERZ827150.3841-NODE-3841-length-13929-cov-5.746432_pt1 | contig 13929 bp, 10 predicted proteins | sample MGYA00519779_ERZ827150 | MGnify/ENA primary metagenome ERZ827150 (study PRJEB31778, sample SAMEA3449267) | human gut metagenome | biome: human gut; feature: human-associated habitat; material: faeces | place: United Kingdom | collected 2010/2012 ...
ACGCAGAATTTTCCCTGCCACGGGGGCGGGGCGGCAGGTGGCCAGGGCCACTCCCTGTTTTCATCCAATTGGCTTTTACGTCACACATAGGTTCTTTGGTACTTTCTTGACTCAAGAAAGTACCGTAATCCCCGTTTCTCCCCGCGTTTCCCCGCACCAAAACGCGCCCGGACGCATCAGCGCCGGGCGCAATGAATTTGCACTGGAAGCCGCAGTAGAAGGCGCTGCCCTTACAGCATATGCACGCAGCCCTCGCGGAAGGACAGATAGGCCGTGTCGCCCACTCTGAACACGCGGCGGCCAACAGGGCAGTAATCGGCCAGCTTGACCAGCGTGTCGCCCACCATGACGTGGTAGTTCTGATACGCGCCCATGAAGCAGGACAGCACCACCTTGCAGGGCAGATCGCCCGTCTCGGCCAGCACGCCCGCCTCGGGGCGCAGCACCACCTTGCAGCGCTTACCCACGGGGAAGCCACTGGGGTTATCCACCGTCACCTTGTGATTGCCGATGGCCAGCACGCAGTTATCGCCCTGCACGGACACGATATCGCCCATGAGGAAATTGGCCTCGCCGATGAAATCCGCCACAAACTCGCTCTGCGGGTGATAGTAGATTTCCTCCGGCGTGCCCATCTGGGCGATCACGCCGCCGTGCATGATGATGATCTTATCCGAAATGGACATGGCCTCGGACTGATCGTGGGTGACGTACACCGCCGTGATGCCCAGCGCCTGCTGGATGCGGCGAATCTCCGTGCGCATGGATACGCGCAGCTTGGCGTCCAGGTTGGACAGCGGCTCGTCAAACAGCAGTACGCTCGGCTCCACCACCAGGGCGCGGGCCAGGGCCACGCGCTGCTGCTGGCCGCCGGAAAGCTGATTGGTCATGCGCGATTCCATGCCGGACAGCTCCACAAGCGAGAGGATCCTTTCAATGCGCTGCTGTGCCTCGGCCTTGGGCACCTTGCGCAGCTTCAGGCCGTAGGCCACGTTGTCGTATACATTGTAGTGCGGAAACAGCGCGTAGCTTTGGAACACCATCGCGGTATCGCGCTTGTTGGGGGTCAGCTCGTTAATGGGCTGGCCGCCCAGGTAGATTTCGCCCTCGTCCGGGCTTTCAAAGCCGGCGATCATGCGCAGCGTGGTGGTCTTGCCGCAGCCGGAGGGGCCCAGCAGCGTCACAAAACTGCCCGGCTCAATATCCAGTGATACGTCGTGCACGGCGTAAAAATCCTTGCCCGTCTTGGGATCCTTATAAATCTTTGAAATATGATCCAGGCGAACGCCTTTCTTTTCCTTATCCGCCATGTTGCTTCACTCTCCCTTTTGACTCAGGCGCACCTGTTTGCTGGTGCCAAAGTATTTGATGCCAAGGTTCATGATCAGGATCGCCGCGTATACGATCAGTATCAGGATGGTGGCGTAGGCGCAGGCCACGCCGTAAGCGCCCTTCTCGGCAAACTCGTTGATGCGGCAGGTGATCAGCAGGTAGCGCGGCGTCACCAGCAGGATGATGGCGCTGATGGCGGTGATGGAGCGCACAAAGGTGGTCACCAGACCCGAGAAGAAGGAATCCTTGATCAGCGGCAGGGTGACGGTCATGAACACGCGCCCGCTGCCCGCGCCCAGATCGTAGGCTGATTCCTCAATGGACTTGTCAATCTGCCGCAAGGCCGAAATGCCGCTGCGCGTGCCAACCGGCAGCGAGCGCACCACAAACACGATCACCAGGATGGCGCCCGTGCCGTACAGCCCCTGCAGGAAGCCCGTGCGGAACACGCCGTTGGCAAAGCCGCGGATAAAGCCCACGCCCAGCACCGTGCCGGGCACGGCCATGGCCAGGATGGAGGTGAACTCGATAAAGCCCTTGGCCTTGAACTTCTTTTTGACCACCAGGTAGGAGATGACCATGGACAGCAGCGCCGTGATGGGCGAGGCGATCAGGGACAGGATGAAGGAGTCCTTAAAGGCCTTGAAGCCATCATCACGGAACAGCTGCGCAAACCACTTGGTGCTCAGCGAGTAATCACGCCCCCACAGCTTAAAGAACGCGCCGAAGGGAATGGCCACATACATCATGATGACGAACACCGAGATCACGCAGCACAGGGTCGTCAGCGGCACCCGCACGCTGCGATCGGTGATGAGCATGCGCGCGCGGCTGGCCTTGCCCGTCAGGGTGGCGGTGGTCTTGCTTTCCAGATAGTACTTCTGGATCAGGAACAGGAAGATTGTCAGCGACAGCAGCACCACGGCCATGGCCGCCGCGCCCGTCACATCGTAGGTGCCGCCGGTGATGCGCAGATAGATGGTGGTGGCCAGTGTGTCAAAGCTGCCGCCGATCATCATGGGGTTGGCAAAGTCCGCCACGGACTCAATAAACGTGACCAGGAAGGCGTTGCCCAGACCCGGCAGCATCAGCGGCAGGGTGACGGTGGTGAACACCTTCCAGCGGGACGCGCCCATATCGCGCGCGGCTTCCTCCATGGAGGGATCGATGTTCTTGAGCAGACCCTTGAGCATCATGTAGCACACGGGGAAGAAGGTCATGATCTGCACGATGGCGATGCCCTTGAGGCCATACACATTGGAATCATAAATGTGCAGCAGCTGGCGGGTAATCAGGCCGCCGCGGCCAAAGAGCAGAATCATCGACAGCGACAGCACAAAGGGCGGCGACACGACGGGCAGCATGGATACCACGTCGAACAGTTTTTTCATCACCCTGGAGCGCACGCGCACATAGCAATCCACATAGGCAAACAGCAGACCGATGAGCGTGGAGCCAAAGCCCACGATCACGCCCAGCAGCAGCGTATTGCGGAAGGCCTGGTTGAATGTGTAATCCTGGAAGATGCGCGGAAAGGCCGCGAAGGTGAGATGGTTGTCGTTCACCTTGATGTAAACGTTGCCCATTTCCAGCGCGTCGGCAGCCTTGATGGCGCGGCCGTTCTGCTTAAACAGCGTCAGCTGCGCCTGCAGCTCGCTCAGCGGCGCCAGCACGGTTTTGCCCTTATTGTTCACAATGCGCAGCGCCGGGGTGGCGGTATCGGCCTGGCGCACCTGCATGGCGCGCGGGAACAAGCCCTTCTGGGCCGCGTCATACACAGGCACCAGCTGCTCGCCATCCTCCGAAAGCAGCTTTACATAGGCGGGCTGCTTGGCGTCCGCGGCGGCCGGGGAGCCGTCCTCCAGATAATAGACAATCTTTTCGCTGCTGAGCAGGCTTTGCGCCCCTAACAGCTTGGTATCGCGCACATATACGCTGTCGATCATCAGCATCGCCAGCGGATACAGGATGAACAGGCTTAAAAACACGATCAGTACGAAGATCGCGCCCAGCATGACCGGATCGGCAAAAAACTTTTTGCGGTCAAGCCGCGCGCTTTGACGGCGATTCATCCGCGCTCCCTCCTTTTTGTTTATTTGTATGCTTTTGTGATGAGAAAAAGATGGCCGGGGTGTGGAATAGGGGGCATTGACAGGCGTATAAGCAATGTTTGCGTGGCGCATTCCCTCTCATCCGTCTCGCTATTCGCTCGACACCTTCTCCCGTTTGGGAGAAGGCTTTTATGGTCGCGTGCTTTTGTCGATCTGCGAAAATACATCGCTGCATTGACAAAGCCAACGGAAGCGCCAGGAAATCAAGCAAGTGCAGCAAAGAAGAAGGGGACGGGGCGTTTGCCCTATCCCCTTATCGTTGATACCTTCGTGATTATTCGGTCTTGAAGCGGCTGTCGGCGGCAGCGCCCAGCGCATTAAAGAAGTCCTGCACATACTTGGAGGTGTTGGCCTTCGCATCTTCGAAGTTGTATTTCATCACGTTGTCGGGATCCAGACCGAAGGGCTCAACCACAGCGGGCTGCTGCGCGTTGGTGATGACCAGGAACTGATAGCTCTGCGCATCGTCGGCCAGCTCAACGCAATCCGGGCTCAGGGCGTACTCGATCCACAGCTTGGCGGCGTTTTCATGGGCGCAGCCTTCAAAGATGGCGGTGGAGCCGATTTCAAAGGAGGTGCCTTCCTCGGGGATGATCAGGGCGATGTTGTCGTAACCATCCAGAATCTGGGTGATGCCGTCATGCAGGAAACCGATGGCGATGACGCACTCGCCGATGCCAACCTTCTTGGAGGGGCCGGAGCCAGACTTGGTGTACTGGGCGATGTTCTTGTCCAGCTCCACAAAGTACTTCATGGCTTCGTCGTGGCCCTTGAGCTGCACCAGGGTGTTGATGACCAGCTTGGCGGTGCCGGCGGTGTTGGGGTTGGACAGCCAGATCTTATCCTTGTATTCGGGCTTGAGCAGATCGTCCCAGCCCTTGGGGGCTTCCAGGTTCAGGCGCTTGAGCTCCTCGGTGTTTACCATGAAGCCCAGGATGCCCTTGTAAATGCCGTACCAGTAGCCGTCCGCATCGCGATACATGGGGCTGGCCAGGTTCTTGGCGTTCTTGGCTTCGTAGGCCATCAGCAGGCCCAGCTTGGCGCTCTCATTGTAGGGATCGTTGGTGCCGCCGAACCACACGTCAGCGGAGGGATTGCCCTTTTCCTCGGTGATCTTGGCCTGCACTTCGCCGGTGGACAGGCGCAGGTAGGATACCTTGATGCCAAATTCCTTTTCAAAGTTCTTGGCGGCCGCAGCCAGGTAAGGCTCTTCGCAGGAGCCGTATACCGTCAGCTCGCCCTCCGCCTGCGCGGCGGCGACCAGCTCGGGGTCAAAATCTTCCTTGGCGGCGAAAGCGACGCTAGACATGGAAACCAGCAGGGCCAGAGCCAGCAGGAGGGATACGAGTTTCTTCATATTAAGTTACATCCTTTCTTGATAGAACTGCATTGGCCATTTCAATCATTCAATTAAACGGTCAATTTCTGGTCTCATTATACATTCATGCAGCCATTCTGTCAAGCATTTTGGGTAGTTCTGCCTGATTTTGCTTTCGCGCCGGTTACTTCATGGCGGCCTTGGTGTAGCCGCTGAGCATCTGTTTCTGGAAAATGGCAAACATCACCAGCACCGGCAGGATGGAAATGAGCGCGCCAGCCATGATTTCATGGTAGTTGCGGATGGACTCGCCCGAGAAGGACTGCTTGAGGTGCATCAGTCCCAGCGTCAGCACGCGCACATTGACGCTGTCATTGGCGATGATGCTGGGCCAGAAGTAGGTGTTCCAGCCGCCGATGAAGGACATGAGCACCATCGTGACCAGCGTGGGCTTGCACATGGGCACCATGATGCGGAAGATCACGCCCAGCTTGCCCATGCCGTCCACGCGCGCGGCGTCCAGATAGCTTTCATCCACGCCCATAAACGCCTGGCGCAGCATGAAGATGGTATAGGGCGATACCGCGCCCACGATGATCAGGCCCAGATAGGTGTTTTTCAGCCCTACGCGGGCAATCATCACATACAGGGGCACAAACGTCACCTGGATGGGCACCATCATCGCGCCCAGCACAAAGATGAACATGGCGTGCTTGCCGCGATACCTGCCGCGGGCAAAGGAATACGCGGCCAGGATGCCCGTGCTCAGCTCCAGCAGCATGCTGCCGGCCGTGACGATGGCGGTGTTGAGCATATAGCGCAGGAAGGGCTCCTTGCGCATGACGGTGGCATAGTTGGAAAACTGCCATTTGACGGGCAGCAGGGTCTGGGTGGCGTTGAGCACCTCATCCTCAGGCTTGAGCGAGGTGGAGACCATCCAGAAGATGGGAAAGATAAAGACCAGCGTAATCAGCAGCGCAAAGATAAAGCGCACGGTGTTTTTGGCCTGCTTTACGGCGCGCACGTGGGTGTTGAGCGCGTTGCGGTCGTTTACGGTTTTTACAGTCATGCTTCGGCCCCCCTTACGCATCGTAATGCACGTTCTTATTGGTGATGCGGATGGTGGACGCGGTGACCACCAGCAGGATCACAAAGAACAGCAGGGCGTTAACCGACGCGCGATCAATGCGGAAATCACGGAAGGCCAGACGATAGATATAGTACACGAACACCTCGGTGGAATTGTAGGGGCCGCCGCCGGTCAGCACGTCTACCGACTGGAACACCTTCATGGAGGAAATGAACGTGGTGATCAGCAGGAACAGCGTAGTGGGCGACAGCAGCGGCAGGGTGATATAGCGGAAGGTCTGCACGCCGCTTGCGCCGTCCAGCTCAGCCGCCTCAAAGTAATCGCGGGAGATGCCCAGCATGGCCGACAGATAGATCATCATGCCGTAGCCCACGCCGTGCCAGCCGGTAAGCACCAGCACGGATACCATGGCCATGCGGCGATCCTCCAGCCAGGGCACGCCCTGCAATCCCATCTTGCGCAGGGTGACGTTGATGATGCCGTAATCGGCGTTGAGCATCCACAGGAAGATCACGCCGCAGGTGGACATGGCGATGTAGCGGGGCATGAAGATGATGGCGCGCATCACGCTGTAGGGCTTGGTGAGCTTTTTGTACAAAAGCGCCAGCAGCATGCCGAAGATCAGCACCATGGCAATGTGGCAAACAGTGTATATGCCCGTCACCTTAAGGGTGTTGAACATGTAGCGCTTGCCCACGGTGCTGGTGAACAGCCAGTTCCAGTTTTTAAAGCCCACATATTCCCACGTGGGCTTGAGCAGGTTCCAGTTGGTAAAGCTGATCTGCACCAGCTTGCACAGGGGATAATAGGTAAGCACCGCCAGCAGCAGCACGGCAGGCAGGGCGCAGGCCATATCCGACCAGGAATGCCGCTCCTTGAGCACGACCTCATGGTCGCCGATCTTTACGCGGTTGGGATTGCTCTTTTTCATGGTGTTCTCCAAAAAGTTAATTAGTGAAAATTTGGGGTGGGGATGAAAACACAGGAAAAGTCTGATGGAAGGAAGTTTCCTCATCCGTCTCGCTGCGGCTCGACACCTTGTCCCGAGGGAGAAGGCTTTTATAGCTGTGCGGCTGGCAAGCAATGCAGTATGTGATTACATTCTTGCGGCCAAGCAAAAGGCTTCTCCTTGAGGAGAAGCTGTCGGGCCTGTCCCGACTGATGAGGTGTAGCCGCCGAAGCGGCGTTGCCTTTTAATTAGTCATGATAACGGCTACTTCGTAGCCTCCACCTCACCACCGCCTGCGGCGGAGCTATGACTCAAGAAAGAAACGTCACCCTCGTTTCCCCTCCCCCGCATAAAAGCGGCCCTGCCCCGCTTGAACAGGGCAGGGCCGCCAGGATGCAGGCGATTGAATTAGTTCTGATCCGCCAGGTATTCGTTCATTTCTTCGATCATCATTTCCCAGGCGGTATCCACGTCCAGCTGACGCTCCACCATGATCTGACCCATGTAGTTTTCAAAGATGTCGCCCACGCTGTCAAAGGCCGCGCTCTGGGGCTTCTTCTCAAAGCTGCTCAGATACTTGATCACGGGCGGCATGGCGGGCATGGCCTCGTAGAAGCGCGCCATATCGGCCTCGTTCTCCAGGCAGCTCATGCGGGTGGGGAAGTAGGAGGTGGCGATGCAGAAATCGATGGTGTACTTGCCGCTGGTGAACCAGTTGATGAACTGGAAGGCGGCGTTCTTGATCTGCTGATCGTTGTTGGCGGGGATGATGAAGGTGCCGCCGGCAACCAGCTGGTTGTTCTTGCCCGTCTTCATGGCCGGGGGAACCGCCATGGCCACGGTGAACTCGGACTTGGACTGCAGGTTGTCATAGTTGGCGGTGGTGTAGAGCATGATGCCGGCGCTGTCGCCGCCCGTGAAGGCCGCGCGGCAGGAGGAGGCGTCATGGAACCAGTTGATCCAGCCCTTATCAGTCCACTCGCGCATCTGGCGGGTAACGGCCAGCGCGTCCTCGGTGTCCAGACCGGTCACTTCTTCGCCCTTTTCATTGGTGGTGATCATGTAGGCGTTCAGGTTGCTGTAGATGGGATAGAAGTAGGCGTTGTCCCACTCAGGCAGGGAGATGGCGGGCTTGCCGGTGGCGGTGAACACCTTTTCCAGGTAAGCGTCCATATCCTCCCACTTTTCGGGGAAGGTGATGTCCAGCTCCTTGAGCAGGTCGGCGTTGTAGTACGCCACCTGGCCGGACTGCATCACGGGGAAGGCCACCTGATGGCCGTCCACCTGCATGGCGTCCAGGAAGCCCTGCACGAAGTCGCTCATATCCACGCCGTAATGGGCGATATAGGGATTCAGGTTTTCAATCACGCCGTTGTCGGCATAGGCCTTCAGACGGGGCACGTTGATGAAGGCGCAGCCAGGCACGTCCACATTGGCCACGTTGGCGGCGGCCAGGGCTTCGTTTACCTTGTTGTAGCTGGCATAGTATACCGGCTCGATGGTGATGAGGGGATGCTCGGCTTCAAATTCCTTGATGATGCGCTGAAGCAAATCGGCGTCGTCGTCATCGTTGAGCGTGTGCCAGAAGACCACCTTGGTGGGCTCGGTCACGTCGTAATTGATTTCATCGGCGGCGGCGATACCGGCCATGCCCAGCAGCATGATCGCGGCGAGCAGGAGGGACAACAGTTTTTTCATTTTGAGAAGCTCCTTTACATTGTTATGATCGGCGCTTGTCGCGCATTTTATTGGCTATATTATACTGGTTTCATTTACATATGTCAATCGTTTTATTCCATATTGCACAACTTTAATTTTTGTTTTGCCGATCGCTATCTATTATTTTGTACCGTATGGTAAGTGTATCGTTTTTCTTGACAGGGCCGCCTTTGTGCTTTATGCTATGCTTAGCGATTGCAGGAAGGCGAGAGAAAAAAATGATTGATTTTCGTATTTTATCCCCGATGGAGAAGGTGTTTCTGGATACCGCGCCTGCGGCGGACGCGCGGCAAACCCGCTTTGAGGGCTTTCAAAACGAGTGCGTTTCCTTTCAGGCGGCGGTGATGAGCGACGACGCGCCCGCCCGCCTGCCGGTGATGCTGCGGGCGCAATCGCCCCTGGGCAGCCGCGTGCGCGTGCGGAGCGTGCGCAGCGTGCCCGTCACGCTGGCCACCCTGCCCGGCGCGGACGACAACTATTTGCGCAAAACCCCCGGCCTGTACCCCGATCTGCTCAGCGACCGGCTGCGCACGCACCTGCAAGCCGGGCTGTGGCACGCCTTCTGGGTGGAGGTAACGCCCGAGGGCGCGGCCGCGGGGGACTATGAAATCCAGCTGCAGCTATTGCACGCGGACACGGGCGAGGTGCTCAGCCAGGCCAGCGCGTGCGTGCGCATTCTGCCCGGCTTTCTGCCCGAGCAGACGCTGCGGCGCACCAGCTGGTTTCACAGCGACTGCCTGGCGCAATACTATCGCGTGCCCGTGTTTTCCGCCGAGCATTGGCAGCTGATCGAGCGCTTTATGGCCGTGGCCGCGCGCCGGGGCGTCAATATGATCCTGACCCCGCTGTTCACCCCGCCGCTGGATACCGCCGTGGGCGGCGAGCGCCCCACGGTGCAGCTGGTGGGCGTGCGCCAAAGCCCGGAGGGCTGGCAGTTTGATTTTTCGCTTCTGCGCCGCTGGGTGGCCGCGGCGCGGCGCGCGGGGATGGAATACTTTGAAATGTCGCACCTGTTCACGCAGTGGGGCGCGCTGCATGCGCCCAAGATCATGGCGGATACGGACGCGGGCCCGGTGCGCGTATTCGGCTGGGAAACCGCCGCGTGCAGCCCGGAATACGCGGGCTTTCTGCGTGCGCTGCTGCCGCAGCTGATGGACGAGCTGCGGGCGCTGGGCATTGCGGATCATACCTATTTTCATATTTCGGATGAGCCGTGCGAATCCATGCTGGAGGATTACGCCGCGGCGCGCGCTTTGGTGGCGCCCTATGTGGATGGCTGCCCCATCATCGACGCGCTGTCGAGCCTGAAATTCTACGCCTCGGGAATCGTCAAAAAGCCCATTCCCGGCATCAACCACCTGCAGGAATTTGTGGATGCGGGCGTGCCTGGGCTATGGACGTATTACTGCGTCAGCCAATATAAAGCTGTAAGCAATCTGTTCATGGCCATGCCTGCCGCGCGCACGCGCATGCTGGGCGCGCAGCTATACAAATATGATATCGAGGGCTTTTTGCAATGGGGCTACAATTTCTACAATTCACAATACTCGCTGTACCCCATTGATCCCTACGCGGTGACGGATGCGGATGGGGTATTTCCGGCGGGCGATGCGTTTCAGGTTTATCCCGGCGCAAACGGGGAGCCGGAGGAATCCATTCGCCTGCTGCTATGCCACATGGCCATGCAGGATCTGCGCGCGCTGCGCTGGCTGGAATCGCTGACCAGCCGCGCGCATGTGCTCTCGCTCCTGTCCGATTGCGCGGGCGGCCCGCTGACGCTGGTGGATTATCCGCGCAGCGCGGACTTCTTTGCCCGTCTGCGCGCCGCCGTGAACCGCGAAATATTGGAGCGGAAAGGGCTTGCGTTTCATTCTTGAGCCATAGCGCTGCCGCTGTGTACCCCGCGGCACAACCATCATGGAAAACGAAAAGTTGCCTGGGTGGGAGCTTGCTCCTAACCAGGCAGCTTCAGTTTTTACGGAGACAACGGGTGGTCAGAACCACTTTAATTCAACTGACTTTTACGTCACAACGCAGCCTTCTTTGTTGCTTTCCTTGTACGCCCCGCGCCTTACTTTGCCAGCGCGTTTTCAGTCTGGCTCACATGCTGGCTCAGCGAGGTCAAAAAGGCCGGCAGCGCAGCCGTGCGCACGGCGTCCTCCTGCCCCAGATATTCCTTGCAGCACAGCAGCATATCGCCCACCGCGTGGCTCAGCTCATCGTAGCGCAGCAGCGCCATATCCAGCCGCACGCGCAGCCGATCGCCCTGCACCTGCGGATCGTTGCTGATCGCGCGATCCATCAGCGCGTTTATGCCCGTCAGCATGCGCTGCACATCGGGATCGCCCAGCGCGCCCGCCTTGACGGCAATCTGATTGCGCAGCGCCGCCGCGTCCTCGCCCGCAGGCCTGATGGGGCTTTCGCAGGCAACGCCCTCGGCTTCCAGCTCCCGGCAGATTTCCGCCACCAGCTCCGGGCGCTTTTTCAGCAGGGAGCGGTACTTGTTCTGATACCGCAGCATCCGCGCGTGATCGCCCTGCGACAGCGCCATCACGCACGCGCGCACCGATTGCCCCTGCGCCCGGGCGCGCAGCACGGATTTGAGCAGGCTGCGCACCTCGGCCTCGGTAAAGGTTTCAAAGGGCTGGGCGCGGCGCAGGGTATCGCCCTCCTGCCCGCGCAGCTGCATGTAGTAGTAATTGCGCACGCTGTTGGGCTTGCGCCCCAGGCGGCCGCCCATCTCCTCAAACACGCTGCGCAGCGGCTGACCGCTGGCGTTGGCGCGCTGAATCTCGCGCCACAGCTGATCGATTTCATCCTCGCGCCAGCCGGAGCGCGGGCCCCTCACCATCGTCTGTTCCATTGTTTTCCCCTCCATTATGGCGTCCTTACTCCACATAGTATGCACACCTGCCCGGGCGGATATGCGTAATCATACGACATAAAAAAGACGAAACAGAAAATTTTGTTAATAATTTGTGAACGAATGCAACAAACCTATCATGTATTTCGTCTATATGGGTGAGGTGATGAAAATGCTGTATCAGTATCCCTTTGATTACCGGCGAGGAATCAGCATGGATCCCGCTATGTGCTGTGTCAATCTTTATGGTCATGATTACCGCCTGACGCAGCAGGAGTATTTGCTTTTTGATGAATTGCTTAAAAGCGCCCTGACCTCGTGCAGCCGCGGGCAGCCCGTGCGCGCCATGAGCCGGGGCGAGCTGCTGCGCACCGCCTGGGGCAGCGCGTCGGATTATGAGACCCGCACGGTGGATGTGCACGTGCAGCGCCTGCGCGCCAAGCTGGGCAACGATGTGATCAGCACGGTATACCGCAAGGGATACTGCCTGAACCCCACCGCGCTGGGCCGGCTGGCCCGGACGATGTAATAACGCGGAAGACGAGGGGGACGAGGGGAACGTTACTTTCTTCGGTCATAGCGCCGCCGCAGGCGGCTGAGGGCGCGCAATTTTGCAAATTGCCGCCCGAAACCCGCGCTTGCCGTAAGGCAGTAGCGCGGGGCGTACAAGGAAAGTAACAAAGAACCTGTGTGTGACGTAAAAGCTGCTTGTGTTAAACTGGGTGTGGCTCTAGCCATCTGCGGGGCAGGTGAAAGTTGAGTGCGGAAACCGAGCGCAATGATTGGTGCCAGTTGGCAAGAGCATCCACCAAAAGCCTTCTCCCAAGCACGAGGGATGAGAGAGAACCCAACACTTTGCTCATATTGGAAAACACAGCCAAGCAAAGGAGACTTTCCATGAAAAAGCATCTATGCCTGTTTGTTTTGTTGCTGCTCGCCCTTGCCCTGCCCTGCGCGCTGGCGGACGCGACCGTGCCGCAGGAGGTGCTTGACCTGTGCGCCACTGCGCATCCGGGCTACACCGTGGCTGCGGCCGACGGGGCGGCGGGGCAGTACGCGCTGGTATTGACCAACGGCAGCGAGAACCGCCTGTGCATCGCCGAGCGCGAAGCAGGCGGGGATTACGCGCTGACCATCGACAATCCCACCGCGCTGCGGCAGGGTGAGGATATCCCCGAGCTCCTGATCGACGCCGCCGGGGACGCGCTGTTTTACACCTATCACGGCGGAGAAGACGGTCAATACGAATACGCCGAATACACCTATCACGCCGTCAAGCAGAATGGCGCGTGGGGCACGGTGGATATGACCATGCGCTACTCTCACGAAGAACTCGCCGCCTGGGTACAGGATGGCAAGCTGTGCCGATCTGTTTCGCGCTTCGATAAAGAGGATAACCTTTTCCTCCAGAATATCTACCTGCCCATGCCCTTGGCTGGGCTGGACAATCAGCTGACGCTGGCGGACTTCGACATCTCCCTGCTGCCCACCGGTGAATATGCCAATCCTCCCGAGGCAATGATACGCGCGGCGCTGAGCCTGCCCGAGGACGCGACGCTGGAGCGCACGCTGCATGGCCCGTATCTGTTTGCCGAGTACTTTGCGCCGGATGGCACGCGCCGTGTCGCTGCATGCAGCTATGATGAAAAGGACGGCTATCGCACGGTCAGCTCGCAGCCACTGCCGGAGGGCTGGATTCTGGATGATTTTCATTCCTGGTCTAAAATGAACATCAGCAATTTTATGGATATTACCTGCGCGTTTGCACCATACTGCAATAGCGCCTGGAAATTGGCTTGGGTGCAAACAGATGAGCTTTTTTCTGTATTCCCCAATGCGATTATACCTTCTATTGATGACACTATCCTCTATGCCGGCGATCTGCCCGATTTTGATCTGAGCACGGTCGATCTGGCCGACCTGCCCAAATCGCAGGCTGAAGTCTTTGCCGCCATGGACAGCACCAACTGGCGCGTGGTTAACAATCCCATTCCTACCGATCGGCTGCGCCTGCGCGACGCGCCGGGCGGCAAGGAGCTGGGACGCTATTACAACGGTACGCCCGTGCAGGTATTGGGCGAGAAAGGCGAGTGGTCGCATGTGCGCATCGGCCATGTGGAGGGCTACATGATGTCGGCCTACCTGGCCCCTGGTGATCAGGGCGTGGAGGTGCGGGGCGTGCAGCTTTCTGTGCGCGAGGAGCTGGTTGGCCAGGACATTCCGCTCTATACCCAGCCCGATGAAAGCTCGGCCGTGGTGGCTCAGGTGCACAATCCTGGCCATATGCCTTGGGACGGCGAGCTGTTCTGCGGCACTGCCGGGGATGGATGGATTCACGTTCTCTCGCTGCGCGATGGCATTTCGGGCTACATTCAGGAGAAATACCTGTGGGCCGGGAATGGATGATGGAGGACGGGGGTACGAGGAGACAAAGGGGACGTTACTTTCTTCAGTGAAGAAAGTAACAAAGAACCTGTGTTGTAGACGTAAAAGATACTTATTTTAAGCTGGAAGGCGGCAGTGCCGCCTTCCAGTTTTATTAACTTG
>ERZ827150.3845-NODE-3845-length-13927-cov-5.300822_pt1 | contig 13927 bp, 7 predicted proteins | sample MGYA00519779_ERZ827150 | MGnify/ENA primary metagenome ERZ827150 (study PRJEB31778, sample SAMEA3449267) | human gut metagenome | biome: human gut; feature: human-associated habitat; material: faeces | place: United Kingdom | collected 2010/2012 ...
GCACCCGGGGTTATATAAGAATCTTCGAGAGGGCGCGCGAAGGGTTATAGGGGCGACCGCAAAGCCCCTATATGCAATCGGCGGCAAGGATAGAAGCCTTGACCGCCGTTTTTGACAAAGAATGGAGGAAAAGAGAATGGCAAATATCAATACGACGGCGACGATGAAAAAGACGAGCGCGATGCTTTCCAGCAAGTGCAAAAAGACGCAGGAAAATCTGAAAAAGCTAATGGCCGACGCGGGCTGCGCGGACGGCGAGGTGGTGAAGGTGAGCCTGCCGCTGGCACCGGGCAGCCGGGACGACGTGGTTTTTGCAGGGCTGAACGGCGTGAGCTTTTACTTTATGCGCGGGACGGTCTGCGAAATGCCGACGGCGGTGGTGGAAATTCTGAAGAACTGCGGGGAGATGTGATCAGTTGACGCTTTCACAATTGATCGCGCACGCGCTTCGTCAACTGGACGAGGACGCGGAGGACGTGAGCGAATACGAAGAGAGTTTCAAGGTATACGCGAACATGGGCTATGACATCGCGGTTCGCGAATACCTGAAACCGCGCCGGATTTTTTATACGGATGTGGACGAGAAAGGGAACGCACCCGTTCCGAGAATGTTGGTCACGCGCGTGGTGGAGCTGCGGGACGAATACGGCTACGACGTGGGCTACGACCTTGACCCGGACGGGCGCGGCCTGCACATCTGGAGGGTCGATCTGGCGGGAAAGACGCTGCGCGCCGTATGCGAGGTGGCGTTTTACCCGATGGAGGACGGGAGCGACGAGCCGCAAATTCCGGAATGTGCGCAGGCATATCTGGCGGACTACATCTGTTACCGGCATCTATCCAACGGAAATCCGGTTAAGCAGAGACAGGCGCAGTTCTATCTGAACAGCTTCCTCCGGGGCATGCAGCGGCTGAGGCCGCAGGGCATGGGCAGCGTGACGCATCTCAAGCACATTTATGATGTTACGGATGCGAGGTATTGCAGGTGAAGGCGTTGGCCGCCTGCGGGAACTCCTTCCGGTCGCTGCGGCGACCACCTCCCTCGGGGAGGGAGGCGAGGGGGGCGAAACTCCTTCCGGTCGCTGCGGCGACCACCTCCCTCGGGGAGGGAGGCATAGGGGAAAAATATCGAATGAAGGGACGAAGGAGGGAGCAAAGGTGAGCATTTCAGACAGCGATTATCAGGGGCGGTTCACAATCCCCACGCCGAAGGGCGTCTATCAGGCGGCGGGCGACACGAACATCAACACCGACTACGCCTACCTTGCGCAGAACATCCGCACGGAGCGCGGGCTTTTGGCTTCGAGCTACGGCACGAGCCGCGCGTTTCCGGCGCTGGGCGCACAGATTGAGACGCTGGCGCGGTTCTATCGGCGAACGAGGCCGGACGACGCGGACGTATACGTTGCGGCGGCGGGCGGCGCGATTTACACCTACACGATGGGCACGGAGGGCTGGGTGAAGCGCTCGGAGGGGTACAAGAGCGACGTGTGGTCTTCCGTCACCTACGAGACGACGGAGGGCGGGGCGACGGTGGATATCCTGATCCTCTCCAACGCGAAGGACGGCATGATCGCGGTATACGGAAGCGACCTTCGGGTAGAAAAGAAGGCGCTGACGATTGGAGACGCATACGCCGAGGTGAAGTTCGCGACGCTGGGGCGGCACGCGGAGCGCATCTGGGGAACGGGCGCGGAAGGATATCCGGACAGCATCTTTTATTCGCGGCCGTACGACCCGTTCAACTGGACGAATGTTGCTGAAACGCCGGAGCTGGGCGGCGGCGTGATTAACCAGCCGACATGGGACGGCGACAAGTTTATCGCGCTGGAACCCTTCGGCGGGTATCTGCTGGCGGTGAAGGAGCAGACGATCTTCGAAATTCGCGGCACCGACCCGAGCAGCTTCACGATCACGGAGGCCTACGGCACGGATGGCCCCGTCGAAGAGCGGAGCATCTGCACGGACAGGACGAGCATGCTGTACCTGTCGCAGAACGGAATCGGCCTGTACGACGGAAACACGCTGCGGCTGCTCAGCCGGGACGCGCTGTATGAAACGATGCGGATGCGCATGGAGGGGATGGACGGCGCGGCGAGAGCCTGCGTATGCAACCACATCTACTATCTGGCGATGTGCATCAAGGAAAGCGAGAGCGACGTTCTGAGCGAAAACAACACGGTGCTCGAATACGACACGGAGCGCGGGACGTTCATGGTTCGAAAGGGCATGCGCGTCAAGGACTTCTTTTCCGTCGGCGGGACGGTGTACTTCACGCAGGCGGACGAGCCGTTTGAGGTGCTGCGCTACGGCGACCCGGAGAGCGGCGGCTATCTGGGCGCGCCGATGGAATGTCTGTGGGAAACGCCGTGGCTGGATTTGGGCAAGGCCTATATGAAGCGCGACTTTGTGCTGCGGTTTACCGCCGACGCGGACGAGAACGACGTGCCGGTTGAAATGACGATCAAGACCGAGCGCAGGGAAAAGACGCGGGTGGTTCTGCTGCAAAGGCAGAGGAAGGACTACCGGGTGAAGATTCAGGTGAGCGGCGTTCGGATGAAGCTGAAAATCAGAAGCCACGCGAAGGCGGCGGGCTGGCGGATTTACGGCGGGGTGCAGGCGGAATATTCGCTTGACGAGGTTTAACTCCTTCCGGTCGCTGCGGCGACCACCTCCCTCGAAGAGGGAGGCAGGGGATGGTTAAAAGAAGGTATGCGATGAACAAAAGAGGCGTAAAGGCGCAAAGAAGACCTCCCTCTTTGAGGGAGGTGTCAGCGAAGCTGACGGAGGGAGTTTATCATGGCATTTAAGCAACCGAGAGTTCCGCAGGAGACGGGCGGGACGCTTGCGGCATACGTTCGAAACCTGACGATGTTCCTGCGCGATTTCTGTATGGCGAGCTGGAACGCGGACAGGCTCAAGGACGCGGAGATCGAGAAGATCAAAAAGCGGTTAGACGCGCTGGAAGGGAAGTGAGAACATGGCGAAAAGAACGACGACGGAGACGTTTCAATCCTCGACGACAAACAGCAGAGAGCACAGTCAGAGCCAGAGCCAAAGCCAGAGCCAGAGCACGACAAAGAAGCTGCTGGACAGCGAATTGCTGAACCAGATTCTCGGCGGGCTGGCCGGGAACATGACGGACAAGGAGATTGCGGCGTTTGCGGAAAACCTGCTGCGGCCGCAGCTCAACGCGGGGATTGAGGCCAGCCGGCAGAATTTTGAAACGACGAAGCTGAGCAAGGAGCAGGAGATCGCGAACCTTGCGGCCAACCTGACGCGCGCCATCGACGAGCAAAACAGCGCCTACCGCCAGAGCAAGGCGAACGTGGAGACGGCGGCGCTGAACCGGGGCATGGGCAGGAGCAGCTACACGCTGCAAACGCTCGCCAACCAGGGCGACGCGCTGGCGAAGGCTGTACGGGAGCTGACGGACGAGAACGCGCGCAAGACCGGGCAGATTCAAGACCAGATCACGCAGGCGACGAAACAGAACAGCCAGACGCAGGGACGGCTGAACACGGACTTTGCCAGCCAGTTGGCGGCGAAGGTGCAGGAGCTGAAGGACACGCAGCGCCGGGAATACAACAGCAACTACCTGACGGCCATTTCCGCCGCGATGGGACAGCAGACGACCGGCACCCAGCAGACGACCGGCACGACCGACACGACGGGCACGACCGACACGACGAGCCACACGACGAGCACGACGGGTTCAGGAGGTTCGGGGAGCGGCGGAAGCAGCAGAAAGAAAAAGGCAAGCGGCGACGTTGACGCGATTTCATACGGATAAGGAGAGCCTATGAGCAAGTGGAATGACCGAAAAAAGAAGGACGACGAGCAGAACGCGCAGATCAAAAAGCCGGAAGAATCGGCGGTGAAGGATTACAGCGCGGGCGCAATCGGAAAAGCATATGCGAATACCGAACGCCCGGCGATGAAGACGGCGCAGACGCCCAGCTTTGACGAGCCGAGCCTGACGGGCGTATACGGCTTGCAAAAGAACAGCAAGGGCGAATCGGTCATGGACATGACCGGGAAGACCAGCGGTTCCCTTCAAGGCATGAAGCTTGCGCTGAACAATGAGCTGACCATTTCCGGGCAGACGAAGCTGAAGCAAAGCCTGAACAAGCAGATTGACAGCGAGCAGGAAACGCGGCAGAAGAACGCCAATGCGCGCAACACGGCCATGCTGGAGCTGGCCGAAATGCCCCTGATGGGCTTTGACGGGCAGAGCATCAACGCCAATACGGCGGACGCGGCGACGGTGATTCGCGGCATCAACGCCATTGCGGACGACACGCTGCGCGCGCGGGCGGCAAAGGCGTTTAAGACGCTGACGCAGACCGAGGGCAGCCGATTCTACGGCGAAAATGCGGACGGCGTGGGCACGTTCCTTGAAAGCGCGAACCTGACCCGTGACGAATACAGGGAAGCGGCAGAGGACTACGCGAGCCGATTCTACGGGGACGGAAAGCACGGCAAGGAAGACGCGGCGGCCTACCTCAAGGCGCGGCAGGAGATCGAGGAAAGCGCATACTCCGACTATGCGAAAAGCCAGTTGACGGCGGCGCTGGACAAGGCCTACACGGGCATCACGGGCGGAGAAACGCCTTCCGAAAGCGCAGAAGGTGCATCCGCCGAGGCGGAAGACGAGAAACGCGCGACCGAGGAAGAGCAGAAGAAAGAGAAGAAGCCGGGATTTTGGAGCGGACTGGCCGGGAAAGTGCCCGAGCAGGAGGAACAGGAAAAGGCCGAAAGCCCCGCGCAGGCGAAGGCACAGAGCCGGATTGTTTCCCAAACGATGACGGCATCGACCGCACCGGGCTTCCCGACGGCGGGCAAGGCGAACGGCAAAGCGCCGGAGGTGCAAGGCCCCGTTCAGATGACCCCGGAAGAGCGGATCGTCGCGCAGGGCGGGATGAGCTTTGCGGAATGGATGGCGACTCCTTCCGTCAGCTCCGCTGACACCTCCCTCGAAGAGGGAGGCAGTGAGCGCACGGACGAAACAGGCGCGGAAATTCGCATGCACGAGGCGCAGACCATCGGCGAGGCGGCGGACGCGCTGCTCAAGGGACGGTATGACCAGATCGAGGGCGCGGGCAAGGATGAACTGGATCGCATGCTGGCAGAGAGCGGGAACGCGCGGCGGATGATCGGCACGCTGACGGAAGCGGACAGCCAGCGCATTATCCTCGGAAACGACATGGCCGACGCGGTGACCTACGGGAACATCGCGGCGCAGGGGCAGACGGTCAAGACGCTGTACGACGTGATGAAGAGCGATTCCTTCCCGGACGAGCTGCGGGGCGACGTGATGGCGCAGATGGTCGTATGGGCGGCGCAGGCCGAGGCGATGGAGCAGGCGGGGACGCTGGGCGGCGATGCGGAGCTGCCGCTGATGGAGCGCCTGCTCACCACAGACGAACACGCGATGGACGAGCTGGCAAGCATCTACGCGGCCAGAGACGAGCTGCTATTCGACAAGGCCGACATGCGCAGGGCGCAGGAGGAGGCGAGCGCGCAGGCGCTCAGCGACGCGCGCACGGCGGCGCTCAAGGGAACGGCGAGCGAGGAACAACTCGCGCTGGTGCGCCAGAACGCGCAGGCGGGGCAGGACGAGTTGAACGCGGACATGGGCTACGTCGGGCGGCTGGCGGCGGTGGACGACTATTTCAGGCCGGGCGCGAGCAAAAATGCGGTCAGTCCGTTTGATTCAAGCAGCGTGAAGCTGAACCTCGACGCGCAGGGCGTAATCGACACGGGCGACTATCAGGCGCAGCTCAGGGAGCAGATGGACGCGCTGCTCGAAGAGGACACGCAGACGGCGCTTGCGCTGGGGCTGACGCTGGACGAATACTACGCCAAGACGGGCGGCGTGGACATGAACGCGCTTTGCGAGCGCGCGGCCAGCCGCATCAGTCAGCAGGGCGCGGCGATCACCGACGAGGAAATGGCGGCGCTGGACGTTCCCTTCGGTCAGGGCGTGGGCGCGAGCTACACGGTCGGCGCGGGCATCCGCGCGGGCGGCGAACAATGGTATCTGGATTTCAAGGACAGCCTGTACACGGGCTATTCTCAGGGCATGGTGCTCGTCAACGCGGCGCGCATCCAGAACCGATACCAGAACGAATACGGCGCATATGGCCGGACACAGTACCGCAAGGACATTGAAAGCGCGCTCGCCAGCGGGACGCTCGACGAGAATTACGCCAATGCGCTGAGAAAGGCGCTGGCCGGTGCGGCGGACGTATACCAGCTCGGCATTGACCCGATGGATTTTGAGGGGGATTTCCTCAAGAACAGCGCGGAGGTGCGCCGGGACATCGCGACGATGGAAGGATTCATGCGCACGAACGCGACGGAGGATGAATTCAAGTGGTTCGGGCGCGTGAAGGGCATGACCTACAACGCGGTTTCGGCCGGTGTGGCGGCGGGGACGACGCTGGCGACGGGCAGCAGCCTGCTCGGCTTTAACACGGGGTACAGCGTCGTCGGGTTCAAGAACAACTTTGACGAGTATCTGCAAAAGGGATACGGCATTGATTCCGCCCGATATCTGGGCGCGGTGAACACGGGGCTTGACTGCGCGGCGAACTTCGGCACGTTCGAGGGCGTATTGGGCAGGATGACGGGCATGAGCGCGCTGACGGAAGCCGCGAGAAGCCGGATCATCCGCAACCCGGCGGGCGCTTGCAGAGGCCTTGCGGCGATTCGAACGTTTGGCGAGGCGTTTAGCAAGGCGTTTGCCCAAAACGAATTTGACGAAGTGGTTCACGACGAATTCTTTGAAGGATTGTCGGCAAACTGGACGGACAACGCGCTGGGCGAAATCTTCCGCAAGGTGGACACCGGCGAGGACATCACGTTCACGGACGGCCTGAATATGGCGCTGAACTTGCTGAATCCCAAGAACCTTGACGTGAAGAGCGCGGCGGAGGGCGTTGTCAGCGGCGCGGTGGAGAACGCCATCGGCGCGGTGCTGTTCTCCCTGTCCGGCGCGGCGGGAAGCGGTGTGGGCACGCTGCGCGGCGTGAAGGCGGCGCAAGACCTGATGAACGGCAAGCGGACGGACGTGGAGAACGTCATCTTGGACGTGACAAAGACGCTGGGCGACGAACAGGCCTGCGCGCTGCTCAACGACTATGCGCGACAGCAGAAGGAAAGCAAGGCCGTTGCCGAGGAAATCATCAGCGGGCAGGACGAGCGCGGCAGCGCGGCGCACGCGGCAAAGGCCAAGCAGCAGGCCGACGAGGCGCGCGCACAGGCAGACGCGGCGCAGACGGCGGCGGACAACAGCCGGGTGCAGTTCGCAGAAGCGAGCGACGCGGTGATGAACGGCGACCTGACGCGGCAGAAGGAAATGACCGAAGCGCGCGTGCGCATGGGCGAAAACCAGAAAACCGCGAACGAGCAGGGCGCGGTTGCCGCGCGCAGAACGGACGAAATGCAGCAGGCGGCGGCACAGCGGCTGGCAGAGGCGAGACAGGCGGGCAGAAAGGCCGTCATCGCGGAGGACGCGGCGGCGCGGGAAGCCATGCTTGACGACCGGGAAGCGCGGATGCAGGCCATTGACAACGAGATTGCGCAGCTCGACGCGCAGCAGCAGGCGGCGGAAGAAGAATTCTACGCGGCGACGCAGAGCTATACGGAAGCGGAAGCCATGGGAATGGACGAGGAAACGCTTGGCCAGCTCGACGCGCGGATGAACGAGATCGGCGCGCGGCTGATGGCGCTTTACGACCGCCGGGAAGCGCTGCAAAACCAGGAGGCTTACGAGGCGCGCCGGAAGGCGGAAGCGGAAATCGCCGAGCGGGAGCAGCAGGCGCAGGAAGAATACCAAAGGCAGACCGAGCGGGAGCAGACGCAGAGCGAGATGGACGAGATCGCCCCGGTGGTCAGGGACATTCGAAAAAAGCGCATCTGGCTGAACGAACAGCAGATTGCCGAGGTGCTGCACACGACGGGACTGCGGACAATCGCGCAGGTGAACCGCCAATACGGCACACAGTTCCGCGTCAACCGCAAGAGCGCGGACGTTGACCTTGACAGCGGCTTTTTCCGCGAGCTGGCGGCGCAAATCCCCGGACGGATGGACGAGGCGAGCGCGCACCCGGAGACGGAAATTCTGAATCTGCTGGACAGGAGCGGCGAGCTGAAAGGCAAGCTGGGCGGGATGGAGGCCAGCATTGGCGCAGTTGGAGCGGAAAACTATCTGAACGCGGATGTTTCGCGCGGCAACCTTGACCCGGTGACGCAGAAGCTCGCCAGCAGCCTGAAACAGAAGACGGGGCTTGAGCTGATCGTCATGCCGCTGGCAGACAAGGTTCGCGGCTTCTACGACCGAGAGAACGGGCGGCTGATTCTCTCAAGCCGAATCGGCGCGGGCGAACAGATGCGACAGGTGGTCATGCACGAGCTGACGCACTACATCGAGAGCACGAAGAACTATGCGGCCTACGAAAAGGCGGCGCTGGAAGCGGCCTATCGCGGCGACACAGAGGCGATGGACAGAGACGCGGCGGAAATCCGCAAGACCTATGAGGACGCGGGGCTCCCCTGCGACGTGAACAAGGAGCTGGCCGCCGCGGCGACGGAAAAGCTGATGGCTTCCCTTGGCGCATGGGGCAGGACGGGCAGCGAGACGCTGGTGTATGACCTGCTTGGCGCGAAGCAGTCCTTCCCGATTCGGGTCTACAACAAGCTGACGCAGTTTTTAGCCCGACGCAAAGCCCAAAAGGCAGGCGGAGCGGCGGCAGAAAACTACGAGGCGCTGGTCAGGGCGCGGGATGCGCTCAGGCAGGCCATTCTTGAAGCCGGAACGTGGAAAAAGGGCATGGGCGGCGAGGACGCGACCATCGAGCTGTTCGGAAAGACCGCGCCCGTAGAGCGGGAGGTCACGCGCGGACAACAGACGGAGATGGAATATGCCATCAGACGGGATGAAAAGGGAAAGCCCGTCGTTTCGGTTGAAGAGGACATTCTTGCGGGCGTTCCTCAAAAGGACTGGGCAAGAACCGTCAAGCAGGCGTTGAAAGAAAAATTCCCGAACGGCGTAACCGTCGGGAACAATCAGATTCAGATCACCGGCAAATCTCGAAATGAAATCACCAATTCGAAAGATACGATGTGGCTTAAACGCAATCAGTCAGACGTATACGCCGACAAGATGCGCGCGGCAAATAACGCGGACGAGATTTTGCAGGCATCGACAGATCATGTCAGTCAGGAACTGACGCATGAAAGAAAAGACGACATTGTTGATTTTATTCACGGTAATGTTCAAATTGATGTTTCCGGTCAACTGTATGATGCAGATGTGGTCGTTGGGACGAAGAAAGACGGTTCGATGCTGCTCTATGATTTTGTCGGAATGACAAAAAAAGAGATGCAGCGTACCGCCGGACGTCAAAGCGCCCCACACGATATCCGTGCTGCATCTCTTTCTGACACCAGTGTAGCACAAAGCAACGCTAGTGTCAATCCCTATGATATGCCAAACGACGTAGAATATGCCGTCGCCCCGCGCCAATTCGGCAACCAGACGGCGCAGGAGCTCGACGTGCTGACCGACGGCGTGAAGGAATTCCTTCGCGGAGACCAGTACGAGACCGTGACCAACCGGGAGCAGGTGCAGCGGGCGAACGATGATATCAACGCGCGCGGCATTGACGCGGTGGTGAACGACCTGCTGGCGCGGGACAGATGGACGGCAGACGACCACGCGGCGGCGGCGGTGGCCTGCATCCGGGCGCAGAACGAAGGGCTGATGACGACGGCCTATGTGATCGCGAAGGCCTATGACGAACAGGGCACAAATGCCGGTCAGGCGCTGCAGGCAAGACAGATCATCGGGAAGCTGACTGCGGAGGGCGCGCTGGTGGAAGCGGCGAAGAAAGCCGAACACGCCAACGCGAAAAAGGGACTGGTGGACGGCGATATCCCCGTCGGCAGCCAAGCGCCGGTGAAGGGATGGCGCGACAGACAGCAGAGAAGCAAGGAAGGCACCGAGACGGAACAGAACGTCAGCCCGACGGGCGAGTTCGACCCGGACAACCCGTTCAACAAGGGCAGGACTTCCGTTTTGCCGCAGGAGGCTGTGACGGGCGCGAGCGGCGCGTCGGGCGACGCGGTGCAGGGCAGCTTCATTGAAAGACCGCTGCCGCCGGTGCTCGAAAAGGTCTATACGGCGGCTGAGCTGATTCAGCGGCAGATTGACAAGCTGCCTTCCGACGTGAGTGATGACAACCCGTGGAACATACCGCTTGAAAGCTGGAAGACGGAACTCATCGACCAATACGGCCTTAACGGGACAAAGCTGGTCGGCGACACATACAGCTATGCGACCGTGAAGGAACGCATGCTGTCGGCCATTCTGGCAACGGACAACAATGTGCGCGGCGACGGGCTTTTGACGCTCTGCCAGCAGCTCGAAGCGATGAAACAGGGGCTTGCGGTGGTGACGGAAGCCGACCTGAACTACATCGCGGGGCAGATGAGCACATTCCTCTATGCCGAGGGCGCAGACCTTGAGGGCATGCCGGTGACGACGGAGGGCAAAACGGCGCTGCAGCGCGTCTACAACGCGCAGGCCAACGTCGTACAGGACAGCATGATGGGAAAGGTCAATGCCCTCGGATATACCAACATGCTATCCGGAACGAAGACGGGGAGCAAGAACTTTTCCAGCAACGTTCTCATTCGTCCGCTGGAGCTGGCGAGCGAGAAGATCGGCGGCGCGATTGAAGGGGCGTTTATCACCAAGCGGACGGGCAACCGAACGACGGACGCGCCGAACCGCGCGGAGCGGGCGGCAGGCCGGGAAGCGTTTACCGGCGAGATCGGACAGACGATGGTGGACTATTTCGTGACGCACGCGGACACCGGCCACGGAAGCGGCTTTGACCTGAACCACAACAACCGCACCTTCAACAACGAATGGCTGCAAGCCTACAAGAACATCGTGGATTTTGCCATGCAGGTGGGCGACCGCCCGTTCTGGGAGCAATGCTACACGGAGGAGCTGGCCGTCATCAAGCGTCTGGGAACGAAAATCCCCGATACGCAGCGCGTAGACGGACGCAAGGTCAAAGTCCTGCGCGACATGACGCTTGAGGAAATGAAGACGGAAGCGGCGGTTCGCGCGACGGAGCGCGTTTTTCAGGAGGACAACAACATCGTCAGCGCCATCAACAGCGCGCGGCGGGAAAGCCCGATGATCGACCTTATGATTACGAGCATAATGCCCTTCCTCAAAACGCCGACAAACGTTGCAAGCCGCATGATGCAGTACAGCCCCATCGGACTGGCGCGGGCAATCATCCAATACGGCCTATGGGACGGCAAGCGCAACGGCGGCGCGAACTTCGACCAGCGAAAGTTTGTGATGAACCTCGGGCGCGGCCTGACGGGAACCGGCGTGGCCGTCGTCGGCGCGCTGCTGGCCAGCCTCGGCGCGATTCAGCCCGGACGCGAGGACGAGGAAGACAAGAGACGGAGCGTGATCCGCAAGGCGCAGGGCAGGAGTTACAGCACATATTTCAAGCTGGGCGACTGGGAAATCCCGCTTGACTTTGCGCAGCCTTCGAGCGGACCCCTGTACATCGGCGCAAAGATCGCATGGGCGCTTGAAGAGATGGGCGGCGACATGAACGCTCCGGCGCTGATCGGAACGGTGCTCTACGGTTCGGCGCTGGAAACGGGCAACCAGTTGTTTGACAACTCGTTCCTTTCCGGGTTCAGCGCGCTGTTCAGCGGCTACAACGACGCGGCAGGCATCGCGAGCAACATTGCAGAGAACATCGCGGAGAATCAGGCGAGCCGCCTGACCCCTTCGGCGATTCGCGCGCTGGCCAAGGTGACAGACCCCTATGTGCGGGACGTGTACAGCCAAAACGCGGTGAAGCAATTCCTCAACCGTCAAATCGTTCAGAACTGGCCGCTTCTGCGGCAGACGCTGCCGGTCAAGACGGACATCACGGGCGACGCGACGCTGCAAAACGGCTATTACAACTGGGGACAGGAGAACCAAAACGCGGCGCTGCATTTCCTCAACGCTTTTGCGACCCCGTGGACGACGCTGGGCGAAAAGAACGACGCGGCGCTGGACACGCTGATCGACCTGAGCTATCGGACAGGGGAAACGAGCTTCCTGCCGGGGGAGATGGTCAGCGCGAGCAAGTACGAGGTGAGCGTCACCAAGACGCTGGCCAAGGAACTCAAGGTCGGCAAGGTCGGGTTTAACCAGTACGAGGGTTTCAAAATCCGCCTGACGGACGAGGAAAAGCGCTGGGCGAACAGCACCTACGCGGACACGCTGTTCAACGGAAGCGGCAGGGACGTGATCGGCCTGCGCGCGATGATGAGCGGAAACAGATGGGAACGAATGAGCGATGAAGAAAGGATAGAAGCGGTTCGGGACATGCAGAAAACGGCGAAAAAGCAGGTGCTGACCGAGCTGGTCAGGCGAAAGAAGGAGGCGGGCGAAATCAGATGATCGAGGCCAATTTTGAATCCAAGACGCACAAGAACGCGGCCATTGCCGGGGTTTACCAGTACGACACGGGGCAGCGGCTCAGGATGCGCGGGCTGCCGACCCCGGACGAGCTGGCCGAAATGGACGACTTCCTCGCGGGGGACGTGGTGACGGTGCAGGCGCAATACGGCTACGCGGGGGACAGCCAGACGGAAACGCGCATCGCGTCCTTTGACGCGGAAACGGGCTGCTGGATGGCGGATATCCCGGACGTGTATCTGAAAAGAAGCGGCGCGGTGAAGGTATTCGTCTATGTGAGCTACGGCGCGACGGCGGACGAGACGCGCGCGAAAACCTGTTACGAGGGGAGTTTCACGCCCATCAGCCGCCCCGCGCCGAGCACACAGGTCACGCCCAGCCAAGGAAACGCATGGGACGCTCTGGTGACGGAAATCAACCTGACGCTCTCGAAGATGAACACGGCGATTTCCGAGGCGAACGCGGCGGCGGAGGGCGCGAAGACGCAGGCGGAAGCGGCGCAGAAGGCCGGAACGGACGCGACCACGGCGGCGCTGTCGGCGAACACGCAGGCACAGCGGCTTGCGAACATGAACATTCAGGCACAGACGCGGGAATACGGCAGCGGAAGCACGGCGCAGATGGCCGACATCGACGGGAAGCTCGTGCTGACGCTGGGCGTTGAGCGCGGACAGCCGGGCGCGAAGGGTGACAAGGGCGACCCGGGCGACAAAGGCGACCCGGGACCCGTCGGCGCTCGGTTCCAGCTTTCGAACGGGATTCTGTACATTACAACGACGTGAGGTGAACCATGGCGATTACGACGAGCAAGGGAAGCTATCAGGACTACGCCTACACGGGCGGGATGCAGAGCGTCACCATTCCGCATGACGGCATTTACAAATTCGAGGTTTGGGGCGCGGGCGGGTCTAACTCGGCGCTGCATGGCAGCGGCAACTATGGAAACAACTACAACACCAATGGAAAAGGCGGGTACAGCGTGGGCTACAAGCTCTGCAAGAAGGGCGAGGTCTACTACATCTGCGTGGGCGGATGCAACAATCCCTATAACGGCGGCGGAAGAGGAAACGCCGGTTGGGGCGGCGGCGCGACGCACATCGCCACGAAGACGGGCGAGCTGAAAAACCTGTCCGGCAACAAGGCGGCGGTGCTGCTTGTCGCGGGCGGCGGAGGCGGCACAGGGCAGGCCAACGGCGAGGGCGGCAAGGGCGGCGGCTGGTACGGCGGCGGCTATGGCGGAACACAGACTGGACCCGGTTCAGGCGGAAGCGATAAAGGGTCTTTCGGACAAGGCGGACAAGGCGACTGGTATTGGGCAGATGGCGGCTTGGAAACTGGCGCTGGCGGCGGCGGAGGCGGCGGCTGGTACGGCGGCAACGGCGGCAACAGGTATATGGGCGGCGGCGCAGGCGG